>Ga0255336_100275_pt1 | contig 100196 bp, 91 predicted proteins | sample MeOH1_35cm_T3_17_FD_189102 | JGI IMG/M metagenome (GOLD analysis project Ga0255336, IMG submission 189102) | Sandy soil microbial communities from University of British Columbia, Vancouver, Canada - MeOH1_35cm_T3_179 | ecosystem: Engineered > Artificial ecosystem > Sand microcosm > Unclassified ...
CGGATACGCCAGCTTTAAAACCATGCGAACCGTGCTGTTCCTCATCGCAGGCAAGCTCGACTTCTCGGCCTTCAACCCACATGCCTCGTAAGCCGCATTAGCCACTCCACTTTTGAAATAGCCGATTATTTGTTACACGTCTTACGGACGTGAAGCGGCGTAGTTACAAAAACCTTTCAAAAGCACGGCTATACTCGGCGCCGTCCCAAACAATGAAAGGACTTTTATGTCGAACAGAATCCTCCGGATGGTTGCCGTTGCAGTGCTTACCGCTTCGGCATCGTTGTCGGCGCTGGCCGGCGATATGAATAACGCGCTTGGCGGCGCGCTCGGCGGCGTCGCCGGCGCTGCTGTGGGTGGCGCATTGGGCGGCAGCACCGGCGCCGTGCTCGGCGGCGCGGTAGGCGGCGGCGCAGGAGGCGCGGTCACGTCGAACCGCAGGGAGCGCACGGGCGCCATTATCGGCGGCGCGCTCGGCGGCGGTGCGGGCACGGCGGCGGGCAATGCGATGGGCGGTCGCGGCGGCGGTCTGGTCGGTGCTGCGTTAGGCGGCGGTGCGGGTTCGGCGCTCGGCGGCAATATCTCGCGCTCCAATTCGTACGCGGACGACTATTCCCGCAGCTATGGGTCGCGCAAGCGTCATCACAAGCATCGGCATGACGACTGAATGGCGGGCAAAGGGGCGAGCGGGGTTCACAAGCCATCTGCTTGCCCTCGCTCCGACTGCACCGGGAAGTAACGTGACTAACGCTCCACATTGACTTTGCTTCGCCCGTCGTTATCGTAAACGCTCGTGCAATGAATGCCGACACTCTCGCTGCGGGAGTAATTCACGATTCCTCCATCCTCAGGGGACACAAAAAGATGCCACGAGTGTATTGCGCAGGGCCGCTCTTCAATGCCGCCGAGCGATCGGAAATGGATTCGATCGCAGCTACGCTGGAGGCCGCGGGCTTGACGACATTTCTTCCGCATCGCGACGGTCTGGAATTCGCGAAACTCAAGCCCGAACTCGAGAAACTCGGCGCCTCGGTCGAAGAAGCCGCGCATATCCTCGATCGTGCAATCTTCAGTCTGGATACGTACCAGTTGCTCAGGCGCTCTGATGCGGTCGTCGCCAATCTCAACGGCCGCGTTGCCGATGAAGGCACGGTTGTCGAGGCGTCCCTCGCGTGGCACGCGGGCAAGCCGCTGGTGCTGTTCAAAGCCGACGCACGATCCATGCTCAGCGGTTCCGACAATCCGATGCTCACCGGTTTAGGTGATTTCGAGGTAGTCGATCAACTGGCTGCTCTGCCGCAGGCGATCCTGGATGCCGTCGCGCGAGACCGCACCCGCAGAGTCGAAAGGACGTTGGAGAGCGGCGAAGAGATCGCTTCGCTCCGTAAGCAGGGTGGCGAGTTGAGCACGCTTGCAAAGACACTGTATAGCGCTTTCAAGAAACCCTAAGACGGACGCGTGCCAGGGCGGATGCTACACAACGCTTTCCAATCAATTTCAAATCTATGAGAAAGGCGGCCCTATCCGCCTTTTCGCCCTCGGCATCCCGTCACGCCGACTCGCGGCGTATACCGGAAAACGTTAAGCTTCGTCCCCTCATTGTTCTTTTCGCGCCACGGGGCTAATTTTTTGACACCCCATTTATTTTCATCGCCCTATGATTGGACTGCTCGTTTTCCGCCGCACTGGCTGTTACGCGTTCATTGAGCCGATTTGAAACCATGCAATAAATCAGCGCGCACGATGGCCAAGCCATTGAAATCACGTGACGCGCAATAATCAATAAACAACACCTTATGCTTCTCGCAGTTTGCGCAACAACGGTTGCAAACGTATTGCATGTGCGGTCATGGCGCTGGTGGAAAGAGCAATTGAGCCCCTCAATTACTGCTTGATCACGATCACGGAGCCAACAAGTATGAAAAAGTCTTTACTCTCGGTCGCGCTCTTCGGCGCATTTACGATGTCGGCGCATGCGCAAAGCAGCGTGACCCTCTACGGCCTCATCGATACTGGATTGGTTTACACGAACAATCAGCTTGGGCACAGTAATTGGCAGGAAGTGACCAGTTCGACGCAGAACACGGTGTTCGGCCTCAAGGGCTCGGAGGATCTGGGGGGCGGCTTGCACGCGGTCTTCAAACTCGAGCAAGGCTTCCTGCTGAACAATGGCGCCCAGGCATTCTCCGGCGATGGTTTCGGCTCTCAGGCATGGGTCGGCCTGCAAAGCGATCCTTTCGGTACCTTGACGTTCGGTCGCCAGTTCGACGTGATGAACGACCTGGTCGGACCGCTCACGGCGGAATTCAACACGTGGGGCGGCAGCATGGCCGCGCATCCGTTCGAAAACGACAACCTTTCTGCGAATTCCGTCGTCATCAACAATTCGGTCAAGTACGCGAGCCCGACTTACCGCGGCGTCACGTTCGAAACGATGTATTCGTTCAGCAACAAGGCGGGCGACTTCGGCAATAACCGGTCATACGGGTTCGGCATTTCGTATGCGCAGGGTCCGCTGAATCTCGCTGCAGGCTATCTGCAACTGAACAACGCGGGCGACGGCAGCGGCGCGGTGACGTCGGGCGATGCAAGCGCGAACTTCCTCGCGCAACGCCAGCGTATCTGGTCGCTGGGCGGCAACTATACATTCGGGCCCGCTACTGTGGGGCTGGTCTGGAGCCATACTCAGATCGACAACGCGTCGGGTGTGTTCTCCTTCGGCACGGGCAGCTACCTCGGTTCGGGCGACACGTCTGCTGGATCGCTGAATGGCTCATTGCGCCTCGACAACTACGAAGTGAACGCCAAGTACGCGCTCACGCCGGCGGTGACCGTATCGGGCGCATACACGTACACACATGGCGCATATAACGGTTCGTCGCCGGGATGGAACACGGCCATGCTGCAGACCGACTATGCGATCAGCAAGCGCACGGACTTCTATCTTGAAGGCGTCTATCAGAACGTGCACGGGGCGCCTGCGGACTCCGTACTCTCGCATGCCATGATCAACACGTTGTCGCCGTCAGCGACCAACACGCAAGTGGCGGTCACCGTGGGTATGCGTCACGCGTTCTAGGCGGCCTGGCGTCGAGTGATGTGTGAATACGTATGCCCTGGCATCTGCCGGGCATACGTCACAGTGCAAGCGCGGGGTTCAAGGCCGTCAGTCAACCGGAACGCTCCGGCCCAGAAGCGCAGTCGTTCCATCTTCCACCGCGCGCGGCGTTGCCGGCGCATGGCAACGTGCGGCCTTACGTGTCCTGCGAAGCTTCGTTCTTCGCTTCGGCCAGAATCTGCTGGATGACTTGCTCGAAAGTTTCCACGGGCTGTCCGCCGCTCACCAGGTAGCGACGGTTGAAGATAATGGCCGGCACCGACTGGATGCCCATCGCCTCGTTATTCCGCTCCTCCGCCCGAACCTCGGCCGCGTATGTTCCGTTTCGCAATACGTCACGAGCCTCCGCGGCGTCGAGTCCCACGGATTGCGCCGCTTCGATCAGCACTTCATGGTCGCTCGTGTCCTTGCCTTCGGAGTGGTAAGCGCGCAGCAGCGCCAGCTTGAGCGGCAACTGCCCGCCTTTGACACCGGCCCAATGCAACAGGCGGTGCGCGTCGAACGTGTTGTAGACGTGCGTGCGCGGGCCGAACGTGAAACCGACGCTCGCACCGCGCTCGCGGATCGCCGCATGCGTTTCGGCGATCTGCTCCGGCGTACGCCCATATTTCTTGCCGAGATACTCGACAATGGTCTCGCCGTCCGGCCCCATGTTCGGATTCAGCTCGAACGGATGCACGACGATTCGAGCGTCGACCGCGTCGCCAAGGCGCGATAGTGCGAGCTGGAGCGAGGAGAGGCCGATTGCGCACCACGGGCACGCGATATCGGAGACAAAATCGATGGTGAGCGCTTGTGTCATTGGGGTGTTCCTGGTCCCATGCGAGATAGTTGCGGCTGGAGATAATCTGTTGCGCGCCGGCTTCGGTTCCAGAGCGGCAGTCGCAAACAGCGTAACCGGAATTGCCGGTATTTGCAGAACTTGGCTCGAGACGGCATGCAAGCCGGGGTCTTACAATTCACCACAGCAATGCCGACGATTGACCCTGCGAGCAACAGGGATGCCGGCAAGCGTCATAATCCGTCTTTGCCGTCGTGCACGACAACGACTGCTTTTCCAACGTTGAAAGGAGCTTCAAATGAGCAAGGGATATTGGGTGACGTCATATCGCGCAACGAAGGACGCGGCAAAACTGGCCGCGTATGCGCAACTCGCCGCGCCCGCCGTGGCGGCTGCCGGCGGCAAGTTCATCGTGCGTGGCGTGGCGGACGAGGCCCGTGAGCAAGGCTTGAAGGAGCGTACGGTCGTCATCGAGTTTTCGACCTACGAAGCGGCCGTCGCCGCCTATGAAAGCGATGCCTACAAGAAAGCGCTGGAGGCGTTGGGTGATGGCGTCGAGCGCGACCTGCGGATTGTGCGCGGTACGGAGTAACACGAAGCATGAGGCGAGCGCGGCCCGTTAGGCGGGTTCGCGCTCTGACAATCGCCGCAACGCCGCATGACGAATGCGATGGCAGGCCGCCACCTGCCGCGCCTTCCTGAAAAGCTACTTCACCGCGCCCAACGCGAGCCCCTTCACCAGATACCGCTGTAGCCACGCGAACACAACCGAAACCGGCAGCGTCGCGCAGAGCGTGGCGGCCATGACCAGATGCCACTCCACGACGTATTTCCCGGCAACCATGTCGGTGACCTGCACGGTCAACGTCTTGTTCTCCGGTGAACGGATCAACGTATAAACCACAGCGAACTCGTTCCACGCGTTGATGAACGTGAAGATCGCGGTGACGACAATCGCAGGCACCGCGAGCGGCAGGAACACCTTGAAGACCGCCTTGGTCCGTCCGCATCCTTCGAGCCAGGCCGACTCTTCCAGATCGCGCGGCACCGTCTGAAAGTACGAAGAGAGCATCCACACGGCAAACGCGATATTGAAGGCCGCGTAAGAAACGATCACGCCGATTTTGGAGTCCACCAGGTTGCCGTCGCCATAAGGAATCATCGCCGCCAGCCGGAACAACCCGACCACGAGCAGGATAGGCGACAGCATCTGCGTGACGAGCAGAAACTGACGGTAGAAGCCGCGTCCGCGAAACGGAAATCTCGCCAACGCATAAGCGGCCGGCAGACTGACGGCCAGCGCAAGCGCGGTCGACAGCAAGCTGATCACCGTGCTGTTGCGCAGCGCCACGCCGAAATTGGCGGCCACCCACATGTCGGAGAAATTGCTCCACTGCCAATGCACCGGCAGCCACCGCGCCGGGTAGACAAATATCTCTGAGGCCGGCTTCAAAGCGGTGAACAGCATGACGGCAAACGGAAACAGCACCACCACGACCAGCGGCGACAGTGCGAGCCAGCACCACAGCGAACGCTTCATCTTGATGCTGAGAGTCATGACGGATCTCCTTCTTTCGCGGGCTGCAGGCGCAGATAGGCGATCGAGAAAACGAACAGCATGACGAGCATGATCAGCGAGACCGCCGCGGCTTCGCCGGGACGCCCCAGCCGGAAACCAAGCTCGTAGAGATACGTGACGAGAATATGCGTGCTGTTGTCCGGGCCGCCCTGCGTCATCACCCAGATGATCGGGAACGAGTTGAATACGTAGATCACGTTCAACAGAATCGTCATGTTGATGAACGGCCGCAACAGCGGCATGGTGAGCTTGCGAAACTGCTGCCAGGCGCTCGCGCCGTCCATGCGCGCGGCTTCATAGATATCGCCGGGCACCGAGGACAATCCGCCGAGCAGAATCGTCACCGTAAACGGGATCGACACCAGGATGCCGACTGCGATTTCGACCGGAAAAGCGAGCTCCGGCGTGGCCAGCCAATGAATCGGACCGCTGATCAGGCCCAGCCTCTGCAACGTCACGTTGACCATGCCGTAGTCGTCGTTGAAGGCCCAACGCCAGACCACGGCGGTCATGGTCAGCGAGACGGACCACGGCAGCATCACAATCGTGCGCGCCACGCCGCGTCCATAGAAATCCTGGTTCAATACCAGCGCAACGGGTACCGAAATCAGCACCGTGCCGCCGACCACGCACACGGTCCAGACAATGGTTCGTTTGGCGGCTGCCAGAAACGCGGGGTCGCCGAAGATCGTGTAGAAATTCTGCAGGCCGGTGAAGTCGCGAATTGCGCCGAAGCGCGAGACCTCGTGCAGCGATTGCCACACGATGTTGAAAATCGGATAGCTGATGATGAAGAGCGCCAGTATCAGGCTCGGCGCTATCAGCAACCAGGGCGCTTGCAGGCGCGAAGAAGCAGAACGGCTCATGCGTGCTCGATCGTAAGACGCGGCCGCGTTGATCGGCGGGCGCGACGGGATGGGCCAGATAGTGCATTACGACCGAAACGCGCGCCGCCTTTCCTGTGGCGGCGCGCGTTCCGTGTTCAGCAGATCGCGACGGGGTCAGTACGATTTCAGCAGGAGATCACTGCGCGATTACTTGCCGAGCGACTTGTTCGCCTGCGTGGCCGCCGCATTCAATGCGTCAGCCGGTTTCGCCTTGCCCAGGTAGATCGACTGCATTGCGTCGGTCACGGCTTTCGCGGTGTCTTCCCAACCCGTCACCGTCGGCGCAAAGCGGGCCGTGGGCAGCAACGCGACGAACGCCTTCGTGTCCGGATCGTTGAACGCCGGGTCAGTCGATTCAGCCTTGGTGGTCGGCAGGAAGCCTTCGGTCGTGGTGAACTCCACGCGCGGTTCCTTCGTGAACAGATAGTCGAGGAACTTCCATGCCGACTTCTTCACCTTCGAGTTCTTGAACATCACGATCGAGTCCGTGACGGCGTACGTGGCGTGCGTCGTGCCCATCGGAATCGGATCGATACCGTACTTCAGGTTCGGCGCTTCCTTCTTGATCTGTTTCGACAGGAACGGCGCCGAAATCACCATCGCAACGCGGCCTTGCTTGAAGAGGTTCTGCACGTCTTCGCGGCTGTAGCCGGTCACGCCCGGCTGCGTCAGACCCTGATCGATCATCGATTTGTACAGCGTCGCCGCCTTGATACCGGCCGGCGAATTGAATGCCGCCTTGTTGTCCTTGCCGACCACGTCGCCGCCATTGGTCCACAGGGCGTAGTAATAGTAGACGTCCGTTTCGATTTCCTTGCCTTGCAGACCGAAGCCGGCAATGCCCTGCGCCTTCAGTTTCTTCGACGCATCGATCACGTCGTTCCAGGTCTTCGGACCGTCGGGATAGCCGACCTTCGCGAGCAGGTCCTTGTTGTAGTACAGCGCGCGTGCCGAAGCGGCGATCGGCAGGCCGTACACCTTGCCGTTGATTTCACCCGGGGCGAGGAACGGGCCGATAAAGCGGCCCTTGAAGCTTGCGTCCATGTAACCGTCGAGCGGTTCCGCGACGTCGTCCTTCACGAAGTCGAGCAGCCAGCGCGTGCCGACGATCGCGAGGTCGGCGTTGGCGTTGCCGGAAATGTCGGTTTGCAGTTTCTGTTGCAGCGTGTCCCAGTTCACGTCTTCGATCTTGATGGTGGTGCCGGGATTGGCCTTCTCGAAGTTGCGGGCCATCTTTTCGAAGTATGGCGCGGTTGCGTCGCTGTAGTGCGCGACAGTCACGCGGACCGTGTCGGCGTGAGCCGCGACGGCGATACCTGCAAACGCGAGCGCCACGGCAACTTTGCCGAGCGCGAGGGAAGCACGGGCATGCAACGACATTTCTCTCTCCTGTGTCGAACGGGGTTAGCGGTTTAGCGCTTACTCCGGTCCCATCCAGCGATGGTGGGGTGGTTTGCTGCCGTCGCCGGCCGCTTTGGGTTGGATTGTTTGAAAAAATCCTACATGACGAAAAACCGGTTGTCACGTAGGGTCTGCCATATTTTTTCCCGGTCGGTTTTGTGCATAAGATGCTGTAAATCAGGCGATATTCTGTGTAATGTGAAGTCACGGATACCCAATCTTTGGGATGGCCAGGTAACTCGTCAAGCCAGGTTATGTAAGAAATTTACAAGCTAATCGGGTGCTGGCGGCGCGGCTGAAGAACGAGGCGGACATGAATCGTACGGTGTTGGTAACGGGCGCTTGCGGCGGCATCGGCAGCGTGTTGTGCAAGCGTTTCGTGGAGCAGGGCGATACGGTGCTGGCGGTCGACATCGACGCCGCCGCACTGAACGCGCTGACCGCACAACTCGGCGCGGCGTATGTCACGCCAATCGCAGTCGATCTCGGCGATGTCGCCGCGGTGCAACGGTCAGTGGCCGCGGCAGTCGCGGCGCGCGGCCCGGTCGACGTGCTGGTCGCCAACGCCGGCGCGGCACAAGGTCTGACGCTGGCCACGACGGATGCCGCGAGCTGGCAGCGCGACATTCATCTGAATCTGAACGGCACGTATCACACGGTCGAAGCCGTGCGCGCGTCCATGATCGAGCGGCGGCAGGGCGTGCTGGTGCTGATCGGCTCGGTGAACGGCATGGCCGCGCTCGGTCATCCGGCCTACAGTGCGGCGAAAGCCGGGCTCATCAGTTATACGAAGGCACTCGCGCTCGAACTGGGCCGCTACGGCATTCGCGCCAACATCGTGTGTCCGGGCACGGTGAAGACGCAGGCCTGGCAGGCGCGCGTCGAGAAGAATCCGCAGGTCTTCGAAGACCTGAAAAAGTGGTACCCGTTGCGCGACTTCGCGACGCCCGACGACATTGCCGACGCGGTACTGTTTCTCGCCTCGCCGATGGCGCGCGTGATTACCGGCGTCGCGTTGCCGGTGGACGGCGGCCTGATGGCCGGCAACCGTCTGATGGCGGAAGAACTGACGCTCGAATCGCTCTGAACCGCCTGAAGCAACCTGTGCGCAGGCACGAGATCGAGTCAACGAAAGAAGACGATGAGGACAGCATGGCAGCAGTGCAACTGAGCGGCATCTTCAAACGCTACGGCGACACGCAAGTGGTGCACGGCATCGATCTCGACATCGACGACGGCGAATTCGTGGTGCTGGTCGGACCGTCGGGCTGCGGCAAGAGCACGTTGATGCGCATGGTGGCGGGGCTCGAAGAGATCAGCGGCGGCGATCTGATGATCGGCGGCACGCGCGCGAACGGTCTCGCGCCGCAGCAGCGCAATATCTCGATGGTGTTCCAGAGCTACGCGCTATATCCGCATCTGTCGGTCTATGAAAACATCGCGTTCGGGCCGCGGATTCGCAAGGAGTCGGCGGCGAGTTTCAAGCCGCGGATCGAAGCCGCTGCAAAAATGCTGAACCTCGGCGGTTATCTGGACCGCTTGCCGCGCGCGCTGTCGGGCGGTCAACGGCAACGCGTGGCAATGGGCCGCGCCGTGGTGCGCGAGCCGTCGCTGTTCCTGTTCGACGAGCCACTGTCCAATCTCGACGCCAAGCTGCGCGTGCAGATGCGCACGGAAATCAAGGCGCTGCATCAGCGGCTGAAGAATACGGTGATCTACGTGACGCACGATCAGATCGAAGCCATGACGATGGCTGACCGCATTGTCGTGATGAACGCGGGGCGTATCGAGCAGATCGGCCGTCCGCTGGAGTTGTACGACCATCCGGCGAATCTGTTCGTGGCGAGCTTTCTCGGTTCGCCGTCGATGAATTTTGCCGAAGGTATGATCGTGAGCCGCGCGCAAGGCCAGGGCCTCGCGCTGAAACTCACGGACGGCGGCGGCGAGATCGTGCTGGAGCGCGCACCCGCTTCCGCCGTGGTCGGCGCGAAGGTCACGCTCGGTGTGCGGCCGGAGCACATCGAGACAATGGCGCAGACACCCGACGCCACGATGGAAGTCGAAGTGGTCGAGCCAACTGGCGCGGAGACCCACTTGTACGGGAAAATAGGCGGCAGCACGTGGTGCGTGACGACTCGCCAGCGCTCGAAGATCGAGCCCGGCGAGCGTATTGCGCTACGTTTGCCGGCCGAGCATATTCACCTGTTCGATACGGAGAGTGGACGCAGGCTGGTCTGAACCGCGTGTTGCCGTTTGAGACCGGGCCGCCCCAAGTTTTCTCGCCCCCTCGGGGGCCTGGCGCGAAGCGACAGGTCTGGGAGCGCTTTTAAGGAATACCGGGTGTCCGCACCGAACTTGATTCCCCACATTCGCAGCGCACTTGCCAATTTGCGGCCCGCCGAGCGCAAGGTCGCCGACATGGTATTGAGCGACGTCGACTTCGCGATGCGCGCGAGCATCACCGAACTCGCGCAGCGCGCGGAGGTGTCCGAGCCTTCCGTCACGCGGTTTTGCCGCGCGATCGGCGCACATGGCCTGCGCGACTTCAAGATGCAGCTGGCGCAGAGCGTGGCGGGCGGCGTGCCGTATGCCTCCACGGCAGTGGCGCGAGACGACGACGTGCAGACGCTCATGGACAAGGTGGGCGAGGCGGCTGTCGACGGCATTACGCATGCACGCGGCGCTCTGGACCCCGCGGTGGTCGAGAGTGCGATCGCGGCGTTGTCGGGCGCGCGGCGGGTGTTTTTCTTCGGCGTCGGTTCGGGCTCTGGGCTGGTCGCGCAAGACGCGGCATTGCGGTTCCTGCGGCTCGATATTGCGTCTACCGCATTCACGGACGGACATCTGCAGCGTCTTTACGCAGGCTTGATGGAGCCGGGCGATGTGGCCTTTGCGATTTCGCATTCGGGCCGCAGTGTGGAAGTGAACGAAAGTATTCAGATTGCCAAGGAACGTGGTGCAACCACGATTGCGCTGACCAATGTCGGCTCGCGCCTCGCGTGGCTGGTGGATATTCCGCTGCTGCTGCGCGTGCCGAGTCCGATCGATCCGAATACGCCGGGTGTGTCGCGACTCGTGCATCTTTGCATCATGGACGCGCTGGCGATTGGCGTCGCGCTCAAAGCGGGGCCGAAGACGCTGGAGAAGATGCGGCATGCGAAGGCGCGGTTGGCGTCGCATGAGCCGGAGGCGGCGGGGGATTGAGGGGGTGCGATTTTGATCTGTGCCGGTGCGCGATGTGGAAGTCGCTCCGTGCTGCAATCGTTTCGATTACTCCGTTCTCGAAACGATTCCAAACGAGCTGTTCTCGAAAAAAAAACGATTACTCCGCCGCCGCCATCCACCCGAAGCGCCGCGACAACCTCATCGTCGCGGCGCGCAGAGTCTGCGCCGGCCCGCCTGCCAATTCACTATCGAAACTGCCGCTCGGCCCCATCAACGCCAGAACCAGACAGATGCTGCCCGTATGATCCAGCACCGGCGCGGCCAGTGTGTCGATGCCCGGCACAGGCCGGCTGAGCGCCGTATCGATCCCGTCCGTGCGGACTTGCGCCAGACGCTGCGCGTAGGCTTGAGTCAGCGGCGGCGCCGGGGCGGCGTCCGTGTTGCCCTGGCCCTTGCCCCCGCCCGCTGACGCCGCTTTCCCCGCAAAAACATCCGCCGCATCCGCACCCGCGAGGCGCAAATGATCCTGCGCCAGCAAACCGGCGCGCACGTCGTCTGCGACATAGGCGGCAAACACGCGGCCTATCGCCGTATTCACCAGCGACATCACCGTCCCGACCCGCAGGCTCACATGCAGCGGCCGCGCCGATTCCTCCAGACGCACGACGGTCGGCCCGAGCGGCCCGAGCACCGCCATCGCCACGCTCATGCCCGTCGACGCCGCGAGTTCGACCACCTCGGGTTCCGCTTCGCGCGTCGGCGACAGGCGCTGCAAGCCGATCAGACCCAACTCCAGCGCGAGCGGCCCGGCTTCGAAACAACCGGACGCATCCCGGTCGAGCAAACCGATTTTCAGGAGGCTCACCAGGTGCGGAAACGCCTTCGCCGGCGGCATGCCCGCCGCCGCCGAGAGGTTTCGCAGGCTCAACGGCCGCGCCGCCGCGACCAGCGCTGCCAGCAACTCGCCGGTGCTATCGAGCGACTGGATGCCGCGCTGCGGTTTCGCGTCGGCGGAAAGGGTGTGAGGCGTGTCGAGAGGATCGGTCACGATGCGCAAGAGGCTAACAAGGAAGGCTCGGCAGCCAGTTGGGCGCCGATGTCGCGCGCCGCGGCAAGCAGCGCGCGCGCAATCGGGCCGTCGGCGGCGACGTCGATCGCGCCGGTCGAGCCGATCGCCGTTAGCGCGAGCGACAGGCGGCCGTCGGCGTCCAGCACGGGCGCGCTCAGGCTGCTGATGCCCGGACTCGGCGCATCCACGCTGCTTTCCAGGCCGCGCGCGCGGATTGCGTCCAGCGCGGCCTCGAAGGCGGCGCTTTCGTCAGGCTGCGTGATCGCGCGATTCGCGGCGCCGGACTGATTCGCCCACATGGCATCGCGTACGTCGCGCGGCAGGAACGCGCAAAACACACGTCCCGTGGATGTGGCCGGCAGCGACATCACCGTGCCCACATGCAGATTGACGTGCAACGGAAAGCCCGCGTGCTCATAGCGAACGATGGTCGGCCCTTGCGGCCCGGCAATACAGATCGCGACGCTAAAGCCGATGGCTTCGGCCAATGCGCCCGCGCGCGGCACGGCGGCACGAAACGCCGGCTGATTCTGCAGATGCAGCAAACCGAGCCGCAGCGACAGCGGCCCGGGCTCGTACCGGCCCGACAGTTCGTCGCGCTTGATCAAACCCAGCCGGCTCAGGCTCACCAGATACGCATGCGCCTGCCCCGGCGCGATCCGCGCGGCGGTGGCGAGGTCGGACAAGGCGAGCGGAGCGCGCGCCTGCGCGAGCGCCAGCAACACGCGGCCGCCCACTTCGACGCTTTGAATGCCACGCTGCGTCTTGCCGCCGTCCGCCGTGTCGCGGCCGCTCGCGCCTTTGCCCGTGGCCGGTTTCGCTGCTTTGCTCACACCCGCGCTCATCCGTAAAAAGGGTCCATGTTAACCGAAGGCGTGTGCCTTCCTGAATTCATCTTAGGCCTCTCGGAGTTTGTGTATAGCGATACATTTCGCTATTGACAAATAAACTGACCCCGTCCTAAGATGCATTCACCCCGACACACCGGCGCAGTCACAGAGTCAAAAACGGGGCGAGACAATCCTCCAATACCGTCAGCCCGCGCGGCATTCGCGCAGCCGGCCGTCTCGCCTCACGTTCAACTTTTGAGGGAGACACGCATCATGGCAAAGGCATTCGCATCCCAGGCCGATCTGGAAGTCAAGAAAGTCACGTGGACCAAGTTGTCCGAGAACGCCTATGCGTACACCGCTGAAGGCGATCCGAATTCAGGCGTGATCATCGGCGACGACGGCGTGCTGATCGTCGATACCACCGCCACGCCGGCCATGGCGCAAGACCTCATCGCGAAGATTCGCAGCGTCACGGACAAACCGATCAAATACGTCGTGCTGTCGCACTACCACGCGGTGCGCGTGCTCGGTGCATCGGCGTATTTCGAGGAAGGCGCGCAGGAAGTGATCGCGAGCCGCGGGACGTACGAGATGATCGTCGAGCGCGGCGAAGCGGACATGAAGTCGGAGATCGAGCGCTTCCCGCGTCTGTTCGCCGGTGTCGAAACGGTGCCGGGCCTGACGTGGCCGACACTCGTGTTCGAAAAGGAAATGACGCTGTTCCTCGGCAAGCTCGAAGTGCGCATCGCGCATCTCGGCGCGGGTCACACCAAGGGCGATACAGTGGTGTGGCTGCCGTCGCAGAAGGTGCTGTTCTCCGGCGATCTGGTCGAATACGACGCAGCCTGCTATTGCGGCGACGCGCAACTCGAACAATGGCCGGCCACGCTCGAAGCGTTGCGCGCGCTGAAGGCCGACAAGCTCGTGCCGGGCCGCGGCCCCGCGCTGACCACGCCGGAAGACGTCAACAAGGGCCTGGATTACACGAAGGACTTTGTCACCACGTTGCTGCAACAGGGCCGTGAAGCCGTCGAGCAGAAACTCGATCTGAAGGCCGCGATGGCCCACACGCGCAAAGCGATGGATCCGAAGTTCGGCCACGTCTTCATCTACGAGCATTGCCTGCCGTTCGACGTATCGCGTGCTTTCGACGAAGCGAGCGGTATCACGCATCCGCGCATCTGGACCGCGCAACGCGACAAGGAAATGTGGGACGCGCTGCAAGCCTGACAGCAACCGGCACACAGCAAGACAAAGCAGAGCGGAGAAGGACGGAGACACAAGATGAGCATCAACTACCAGACGCTGTCGTTCGACTATCAGCCTTGCCGCGAACAGAGCGCGCAAGGCGGCGCGGACCAGGCGGCGTATCCCGTGATCGTAGTCGGCGCGGGGCCGGTGGGTCTCGCTACCGCGATCGATGTCGCGCAGCAGGGCGTGCCGGTCGTGCTGGTCGACGACGATTGTTCGCTATCCACCGGTTCGCGTGCGATCTGTTTTTCGAAACGCTCGCTCGATATTTTTGACCGCCTGGGGTGCGGGCAGCGAATGGTGGACAAGGGCATCAGCTGGAATGTCGGCAAGGTGTTTCTGAAAGACGAGTTGGTGTACACGTTCAATCTGCAACCGGAAGCGGGCCACAACCGGCCCGCGTTCATCAATCTCCAGCAGTATTACGTCGAAGGCTTTCTGCTCGAACGCGCGCAGGAGATGCCCAATCTCGAGATCCGCTGGAAGAGCAAGGTGGTCGGCGTGCAGCAAGACGGCACGCCCGGCACTCAAGACGCCGGCGTGGCGCTGACAATTGATACGCCCAACGGTCAATATGCGTTGCGCGGCCGTTATGTGGTCGCCGCCGACGGCTCACGCAGTCCGATCCGCAACCTGATGGGACTCGACAGTAAAGGCGTGACGTTCAAAGATCGCTTCCTGATCGCCGACGTCAAGATGGAAGCCGAGTTTCCGACCGAACGCTGGTTCTGGTTCGATCCGCCGTTTCATCCGAATCAATCGGTGCTGCTGCATCGTCAGCCGGATAACGTGTGGCGGATCGATTTCCAGTTGGGCTGGGACGCTGATCCCGTGCTGGAAAAAACGCCTGAACGCGTGATTCCGCGCGTGCGTGCGCTGCTCGGGCCGGACGCGAAGTTCGAGCTGGAATGGGTCAGCGTCTATACGTTTTCGTGTTTGCGCATGGACAGTTTCCGGCACGGCAACGTGCTGTTCGCCGGCGACTCCGCGCATGGCGTATCGCCGTTCGGCGCACGCGGTGCGAACAGCGGCGTGCAGGACGCGGAAAACCTCGCATGGAAACTGGTAATGGTGCTCGAAGGCAAAGCCTCCGACGCTTTGCTCGACACCTATGCCACCGAGCGCGAATTCGCCGCTGACGAAAACATCCGCAATTCCACGCGCTCTACAGATTTCATCACGCCAAAGAGCCCCGTGAGCCGTGTATTCCGCGACGCGGTGCTGAAGCTCGCCCGTCATCATCCGTTTGCGCGGCAATTGACCAACAGCGGCCGGTTGTCGGTGCCGGCGGTGTTGCGTGATTCTCCGCTGAATACAGCGGACAGTGACCACTTCGAAGGCGCGATGGTGCCGGGCGCGTCGTGCGTGGATGCGCCGGTGCAGGTGGCGGAACAGCCGGCATGGCTGCTGCAGCAACTCGGCCAGCAATTCACGGGTCTGCTGTTCTGCGGCGAGCACGGTGTCGATCAGGCCACTCGGGCCACGTTGGATGCGTTGCGTAGCGGGCCGATTCCGTTGAAGTTGGTGGTGGTGACGCGTGACGCCGCGCAGTCCGACGCGTCTACAGGCGCTCAGGTCGCGCACGATATCGAAGGGCTGGTCCATGCGCGTTATGACGCAAAGCCAGGCACGTTCTATCTGATCCGTCCGGACCAGCATGTTTGCGCGCGTTGGCGGAAAGTCGCCGCGGGCGATGTCGAGTCTGCATTGAAACGCGCGTTGTACGTGGAAGGCACGGCTTGAACGTGTAGCGAAAGCGGCTCGCGCCGCACGCGCCGCACCAGCAAAAAATAGCAGGAGACAGACATGACACTGAACACGCAACCCAATCTCGCCCGCCCCGACGATTTCTATGAGGCGTTGATCGATATGCATCGGGATCTGGACGACGCACAGAGCCAGTCGGCCAATGCGCAACTGATTCTGCTGCTCGCCAACCATATCGGCGATCACGCCACGTTGCTCGAAGCAATGCGGTATGCCCGCGAGGGCGCGATCGACGTTGCTACGGTTCGAGACGCGCAGTCGCATCCGCTGGCGGCCTGAAGCGGGTTTTGGCGAACCCACAACCGGCAGGAGTGAAGAGAAACCGCCCGTGGCCATTCGAGCCGCGCGCAATCCACCACGGCAGCGCGGCGCATCGACAACCTCGCCTGCCGTTTCAGTAGCAGACCACAACGCGGCGCATCAAGACGCCGGACCCAATGGGTCCGTTGGACCCTCACGTTTGGAGATAACCAATGAGCCAATCCCTCGCCCCCGCGCTCGAGCCGGGTGCATCCGCCGCCGCGCACGACGACCTGCTGTATCGCAAGGTTTCGCAGCGGATCATTCCGTTTCTGTTTCTCTGCTATGTAGTGTCGTTTCTCGATCGCATCAATATCGGCTTCGCGCAGTTGCAGATGAAGCACGACCTCGGCTTTAGCGATGCAATGTACGGGCTCGGCGCGGCGGTCTTCTACGTGGGATACGTGCTATGCGAAGTGCCGAGCAACATGCTGCTCGCGCGCTTCGGCGCACGCCGTACGTTCACGCGGATCATGCTGCTGTGGGGGATTGCATCGGTCGGCATGATGCTGGTGGCGAAACCCGCGCACTTCTATGTGCTGCGCTTCATGCTCGGCGTGTTCGAAGCGGGCTTCTTTCCCGGCATTGTGTTGTATCTGACCTACTGGTATCCGGCGCGGCGGCGCGCGGCCGTGCTGTCGATCTTCTTTGCGGGCGTGGCGGTAGCGGGGGTGCTCGGCGGCCTCGTGTCCGGCTGGATCATGCGCGACATGGGCGGTGTGCTGGGATTGTTCGGCTGGCAATGGATGTTCGTGATCGAGGGCGCGCCTGCCATCGTGCTCGGTCTGCTTGCGGCGTTCTATCTGGTGGACGGCCCGCAGCACGCCACGTGGCTCACGGCCGCGGAGAAAGCGCAGTTGATCGCGCAACGCGACGAAGACCGCCGTGCTTCGTCTGCAGCGCATTCGTCGCGCTCGTTCGTGCAGGCGTTGCGCAATCCGCGGGTCTATCTGTTCGCGTTCATCTATTTTTCACTGACCTGCGCCTCGCTGACGTTGAACTTCTGGATGCCGCTGATGATTCGCGACTTCGGCGTGCATGACGTTCTTGCAATCAGCCTGTACACGGTAATTCCCAATGCAATCGGCGCGGTGGGGCTGATTCTGATCGCGCGTCATTCGGATCGTCGTGGAGAACGTCGCCGGCATTTCGCGGTTTGCACGATCGGTGGCGGCGTCGCGCTGTCGTTGCTGACGCTTCATCTGAGCAGCTTTCCAGCGATGCTCGCGATTCTCTCGCTGGCCGCGGTGCTGATCTTCGCGGCGTTGCCGATCTTCTGGACGGTGCCCTCGGGCTATTTGTCCGGCACCGCGGCGGCGGCTGGGATTGCGCTGATCAGCAGCATCGGCATTACGAGCGGGATTGTCAGTCCGTGGGTGATCGGTCTGATCAAGACGCATACTGGCAGCATGGACAACGCGCTGTATCTGTTGACCGCGCTACTGTTCGTCAGCGGCGTGGCGCTGTTGTTCGGCGTGCCGAAGGACGTCAAACACGTTTGAAGCCGCGTGCCGGTGCGGACGGGATTATCGGGTAGAGTCGTGACTATTCTGTTGCGACCGCCCATAGACCGTCCGAACCTTTGCGATGCATTCCATCGACCCTGTTCCGCTGCCGCACGACGGCCCGTCAGACATTGCGTTGTGGCGGATCGATATCGACTTCACTATGCCGCTGGACGCCCCGGCTTTCGCGTCCCTTGGCGACGACGAACGCACGCGAGCCCGCGACTTTCGCCGCCATGAAGACGCGTTGCGTTTCGCCGCCGTGCGTGCGACGTTGCGTGAACAACTCGCGCGGCGACTCGGTATCGCAGCACATGCCGTGCGTTTTGCGCTCGATGCCAACCACCGTCCCCATCTCGCGGATTCGGATCGCTTCGATTTCAACGTCTCGCATGCGGGCGCACATGGGCTGATTGCAATCTCGGCGGTGCGGCGCGTTGGTGTGGATATCGAGCAGCACAGCGACAAATTCGATTGGCATTCGATTGCGGGTTTGACGCTCGATCCGCAAGAGGCCGCGTGGATCGAAGGTCTCGAAGCGGGTCAGCAGACCGCAGCGTTTTACGACGCGTGGGTCGCCAAGGAAGCGCTCGTCAAAACAACGGGCGCAGGCATCTCACGTGGATTGCAGCGTCTGACAGTGCTGCCGCGTGACAGCATGCGCGTGACGCTGCGCAATCAGATTCCCGACGACATGCGTGAAATCGGCGCGCACTGGCTTGCGGCGCCGCGCGCTTATGCCGCGTGCCTGGCATGGTCGGCCGCCGCGTTCGGACGATAGCGGCCGCGTGGCGCATTATGCGTTTGCCTCTCCAAATGCCAAAGCCTTCGGCCAGCCAAACGTGTGCACTTGAGTGAGCGGTTGCGCAAGCGCGACCGCCGCGCGAATCTTGCCGGCCATCGGCACGTCGAGCACATGCCAGCGGCCATATTCCGCGAGATCGAAGGTACCGGTTGCAATGGGGCTGAACAGCAGATCGATATCGATATCGACGGGCGCGTAACGCAACGCGTTGCAAAGACTGCCATAGCGAGCGCGCCGGCGCGACGCTTCCGGCGTTTCGTCAGGCGCCGTGCCGGGAGAGGGCACGACGACACTCAATCCAAGCGTTGCCGATGCAACGCCGATCACGATCCAGATGCCGCCATACGCGATATCGATCGCGATGCCGCGACCGTCGCGAGGATGACGCGCACGCAGTTTCTCGCTGCCGTCGTCTTGCAGATCGACGGCGTGCGGCTCGCAGTCGAACAGGTTCCCGACGATCCAGCGCACCACCACGCGCGCGCTGATAAAGCGTTTGCGCAATGCGGCGTTGGGATGCAAGCGTGCGCGCTCGCGCTCGGTCTTCGAGAGCCAGCTATCGCCTTCCTGCACGGGAACGGGCAACCATTCGCAGCGGAATCGCCAAAGATGCAACTCGCCTGTGCGCGGCGCGCCGACGTTGTACGGATGGGTGCGTGACAGCGGATGGCACCGGAATGCTGGTGCCGCTATCGTGCCAGTAGCGTGTTCGATCGGAGCGGGATGCACGGCATGCCCGCTGGCGGTACGTTCAACGCCGTCTTCAACGCCATGTGGCTCGCCGCTGTCACGCATTCGTACGCGCGAAGTCGCCAGACAAACCTGGTCGGATTCCATTGGCATAGGCAGGCATTCCTCAATGCATGTACGTGACGCGCCGTGCTTGCACGTCGAGTTCCACACCGGCGTCGAGCAGATCGATGGCGAACCAGCGAATCAGCTTCAGAACGCCACTTACCGCGGGCGCAGGCAGCCATTCGTTCAACATGCGCAACGCGGCGCCGCTGTGAGTTTTTTGCAGCAGCGCGATGGTTTGCAGAATCACCGCTTCGTCCTTGCCGAGATCGCTGGCGCAGCGGCAGCGCATGTCGAGCGGACGATACGACACGTGCATTAGCGAACGCATCAGCAGATCGAAGTGTTCGATGCCGTCCTGGCGCAAGCCGACGCCGCTGAGAATGTCGCGCCAGTGCACGGCGCCGCTCGCCGTTTCGCAGGCGGGCCGCAGCCACGTGCGAACCGCACTCAGGACGGTGCGATCGGGGGCGTCGGCGGTATCGGTCGGATGATCGTCGATCAGTTCCGCGCGGCCGGCGTGTTGAGAGCGAAAGTTCATCGATGCTCCTGGGTGGACACGGTCCAATGAATCGCGCCGGCCGGATGGCACGGATGCCGCGTCGCAGGCCAGCGCATGTCGTGCGACGAATGGGCGATGACGCAGAGTCTGCGTCAGGTGCTTGTGTCGGGCCGGCATCAGGCGCTTGCGCCACCTTGAACCGGATGAGCCGCATGATGAGCTAAATTTCTTCTAAATGCAAATCATTCGCATTTAGAAGGGGCGCGCGGTGGATTTGCACCCGACACCAGGCGCGAAATGCAGGTAGAGCGAGTAGTGAATGGTCGAATTATTAACGCAACTAACGGTCAACCCCGGCCGGCGTCCCCGGATATGATGGCGAAGTGCCGGCTTCAGCCTTGCCGGCACCAGCGGCTTGCAGCCTCCTTGCCCACTTCCGCTAGCGAAATGCCGATAAAAACACTCGACGCATCGACCTCCAGGCCCACCGAAGCGGCGCGACGCCTCCCCACGCTGACGCTCGCCGCGGCCCTGTCGCTGGGAAGCGCGATCGCGCTCGGGCTGGCCCGTTTCGCGTACGCACTACTGTTGCCGTCGATGAAACTCGACCTCGGCTGGAGCTTCGCTCAAGCCGGCGCGATGAACACTGCCAACGCGCTGGGTTATCTGCTCGGCGCGCTGGCTTTTCCGCGCCTTGCGCACCGCTGGTCGGCCGGCACGCTGTTCGGCGGCGGCTGCGTGGCAACCGCGCTCCTCATGGCCGGCAGCGGCCTGTTTGCGGACACTCACTCGCTGCTCGGGTTGCGCGTGGTCACCGGCGTAAGCAGTGCGGCGATTTTCATCAGCGGCGGCGTGCTGGCGGCGCGGCTTGCGTCGGCGAGGCCGCGCGACGCAGGGCTCGTCCTCGGCCTGTATTACGGTGGCACGGGCTGGGGCATCGTGGCGTCGTCGGTGCTGGTGCCGCTGACCATTTTCAACGTCGCGCACGGCTGGCAGTTCGCGTGGTTCGCGCTCGCGCTTGCGTGTGCGGTGTTCTCCACGGTGGCTATCGGCGCCGCGCGAAAAATCGAAAGCGTGCACGCGACCGGTGCGTCGGCTGGACATTCATACTCTGCCACCGAAGCACCCCGTTGGCCGCGCTTCAGTCCGGCGCTGGCGGGTTACGGATTGTTCGGCGTCGGCTATATCGGCTACATGACGTTTATCGTGGCGCTGCTGCGCAATGCAGGCATGAGCGCGGTTGTCGTCACGGGCTTCTATCTGCTGCTCGGCGTGGCGACCGTGGTCTCGGCGCGTGTGTGGTCGAGTTTGCTCGACCGCATGCGCGGCGGCCAGGCGCTCGCGGTGCTCAACACTTTGCTTGCAATCGCGACGCTGCTGCCCGCGCTGTTCACGCAGCCGTGGGTCGCGTTCGTGTCGGGTCTGCTGTTCGGCGCGACCTTCCTTTCCGCCGTGGCGTCGACCACGGCTTTCGTGCGCCACAATCTGCCCGCGAGTCACTGGGCCAAGGGCATCAGCGCGTTCACGATCGTGTTCGCGTTCGGGCAGATCGTCGGGCCGATGGTGATCGGCTGGGTCTCGGACGGCGCGGGCCTCGCGCGCGGGCTCGTGTATTCCGCGCTATTGCTCGCGGCGGGCGCGGTGCTGGCGGCGTGTCAGAAGCCGCTGCGCTGAAAATGAGTGCGCGCACGCACGCGTCGCGTCTTACACCTGCACGGACGGGATGCTTTTCATGCAGCGCAGCGCGAACATCGAGCGGCTATGACGGATGCCGGCGATCTTGTAGAGCTTCTCGCGCAGAAAGCGCTCGTAGCCCGCCGTGCCGTCCACTGCAACCTTCACCAGATAGTCGTAGTCGCCTGACACGAGATAGGCCTCGAGCACTTCCGTGAGCGTGGCCAACTCGGCACCGAAGCGGGCGAGGGCGTCGTCGTCGTGACGGTCGAGCGTTACCTCGAGCAGTACGACGTCAGCGAAGCCGAGCTTCTGCTGATCGAGTAGCGCGACGTAGCCGCGAATGTATCCGTCGGTTTCCAATTGACGCGTGCGGTTCCAGCAGGCGGTGGTCGACATGCCGACCAGCTCCGCCAGTTCGGCATTGCTCAGACGCGCGTTTTTCTGCAACTCGCGCAGGATCTTGCGATCCTGGTTGTCGATGGGGCGGTTTCGGGTGGTCATGGGCGATTCCGGAAGCTTGTTCTGTAGAAATGCATTCTAACGGAAGATCATCCCTGCATCGCACATACGGTCCACTGCTTTAAGAAGCCTATCCAGCTTACCTCCGGGTATATTTTCAAGGTGCATTCATGCCCGGGACAACCGTCCGGGTTGCGGGCCTTGCGTCCGCGGCCTTATGCGGCCATAAGCTGCCACTCGGTGTCTCGCTGCCTTCACAGGAAGGCGGCCCGCGGGCGAATTCCGGTGTCACCAGCGCCGGAAGGCGCGCTCGCCGGGCATGAACGCATGTTCCTGATCGAAGGTGTCTGCACTCGTGTTCGCGTTGAATATGGCGTCCGACGGCAATTTCTCCCGCTGCCTTCGCACCGTTTTACAACGGCCTAAGCGGCAGCGCCATGGATCGCCTGATGGTAGTTTGCGGATCAGCATGGGCGCGCTGAAGGCGTCATCCACACAGCACAGCCGTCGCGATGCGTCGCTCGAAAAGAAGCGGCGCGTTCCCGCCAGGTCAACTCGGTTTGCTGGGCGCTTTAACCGCGCTCTGTACCGCGACATTGCGATAGACGTCGCGGCAGAATTGCATGCCGCGCTCGTGCGTACCGTTGACGCCCGCGGCGATCTGCACGGTTCCCTCGATACGCTGGGGAGCCGGCGGATTGACGAGCGCGGCGTCGATCGCGAACGGATCGACAGGCGACGCGCGCATGATGCCGATGCCTCTGATCGTCACCTCGAGGCACGGGTCGGGCACTTGCGCACCGTGGCCGGCCGCGACATCGAAATTGATGTTCAGCGTCCAGAACCCCTCGTGAATACCCTGATGAATAACGATGGCCTTCACCACGTCCTGGTGTGACAGCGTGTACTCGTTGCTTGCCATCGGTCCCTCCTTGCTCGTACGCATTCCGCGCATACGTATGCAGATATGGCATTTTGCGCGGACTAGCGAAGCTTAGTTTTACGCGCCATTCTTTGCAGTGCAAGCGGAAAGATATCTGCGCCGGCGCGTCGACATGCGAGCATCGCGCGGACGCGCGAAAGGCGACGCCAGGACACCGGCGTCGCCGTTCGTATAGCAGTTGAACGAAGCTCAGTTCAACTGCGTAACGGGTCAAGTCGCCAACGATTAATGGAAGATGAGGTACAGGATAACCAGTACGATCAACGGAACGCCAAGCAGCCAGCCGAGAAGATAAGGCATGGTGTGATCTCCTTTCGTATCGAAGTTTGAATACGAAGGTGATTGAGCATCCCGCGTGCCTGACGTGCCGTGTCCGGACATCCACCGCCGTCACGCCAATTTCAAGGCAGATTCTCGCGCAGAACAATGCTGAACTGCACCGGCTTCACGTCGCTCAATGCGTCGCGTTTTTCGCGCACGTTGCGGAAAATGCGCAGACAGTTTCCCACCATGGCTTGCGGCGTTTGCGTGATCAACGCGTCCATCGTGCCGTCGATCAGCAGCGCTCGCGTATCAGGCGTCAAGCCGTGACCGACAAACAGGATCTTCTGCTCCGAGCGCGCTTCCACAATCGCGCGCGCCACGCCATCCGATCCGCCGCCGCTGTTGTAGATGCCGGCGAGATCGGGATGCTGTTCCAGTAGCTTGCGAGTCTGCATGTAGTTGCGCTCGCTATCGTCGTGTCCCTCACGCAATCCGATCACGCGCACCTGTGGGAACGTCGATTCGATCAGATGCAGAAATCCGATCTCGCGTTCCTCATGCCCGCGATAGTTGAGGCTGCCCGCGAGCATCGCGATCTTCCCGCTCGGCCGGGGGCCCATGAAGCGCCCGAGCAGCAAGGCGGCCGTACGTCCTGCCGCGCGATTGTCGATACCCACATAAGCCAGCCGCCGCGCATTCGATAAATCCGAAATCAACGTAATAGCCGGCACACCCTGGTCCGCCAGTGCATTCACGGCATCGCGCACGACGGGATGTTCGAGCGCCATGAACACCACGCCATCCGCACGCTGTCCGTAATGCAGCAGACGGTCCGCCAGTTCCTTCGGGTTGAAACTCTCGACGTAATGCACGCGGCACTTCATGTCCAACGCGTTCCACTGATCGTGGGCGAAGTCGATGTAGTCGCCGAGCATGTGCAGGTAGCGATTGGTTCCGGCAGGCAGCAGGAACGCGATGCGCATCGGCTTCGAAGCCGACGCGACGGGCGCCTCCGGCGTAAGCAGATAACCGAGTTGCGCGGCCGCTTGCAGTACGCGTTGTGCCGTGACGGCGCGCACGCCCTCGCGGCCATTGAGCACACGATCCACCGTAGCGGTTGAAACACCGGCGGCACGCGCAATGTCGGGAATGCGGGCACGCGCAGCGGCGGTGAGGTGAACCGTTTCGGACATAGCAGTCCTTCGCAGAAGGAAATCCATCAAAAAACATCAAGTTCGCGGTTTGACAGTAGTTACCGCGCACGCCTAGTCTTGCAGCTATCACGCGACGACTCAACACCGGCGACTGGAAAGCAAGGTGCGGCGAACGGGCGATGATGGTTTTTGATGGATTCGACAGTTACATCAATTATAAGCAAGGAGACGCTCAAATGACCAATCTCGCGAGACGCACCCTGCTGCGCGCGGCAGCCGCCGTGCCGGTAGCCGGCGCGCTGGGCTTTCCGGCGATCGTGCGCGCGGCGTCCGGCCCGGAGTTCGTGTTCAAGTACGGCAACAACCTGCCGCTCACGCATCCGCTGAACGTGCGCTCGCAGGAGGCCGCGAATCAGATCAAGGAGGCGTCGAAAGGGCGCATGGAGATCCGGATCTTCCCGAACAACCAGTTGGGCGGCGACACCGACATGCTCGCGCAGGTGCGCAGCGGCGGCATCGAGATGTTCACGCCGTCGGCGCTGGTGGTGTCGACGCTGGTGCCGTCGGTTGCGATCAACGCCGTGGGCTTTGCGTTCAGCGACTACAACCAGGTGTGGGGCGCCATGGACGGCAAGCTCGGCGCCTACGTGCGCACTGCGATGCAGAAGGCCGGCCTCGAATCGTTCGAAAAAATGTGGGACAACGGCTTTCGTCAGACCACCACCAGCAACGGTCCGATCACGAGCGCGCAGAACATGCGCGGTCTGAAGATTCGCGTGCCGGTGAGTCCGCTCAGCATCGATATGTTCAAAGGACTCGGCGCGGCGCCGACGAGTTTGCAATTCAGCGAGGTCTATTCGTCGCTGCAAACGCATATTGTCGATGCGCAGGAAAATCCGCTGCCGATCGTGCAGGTCGCCAAGCTCTACGAAGTGCAGAAGTACTGTTCGCTGACCAATCACATGTGGGACGGCTACTGGTTCGTGCTGAACCAGCGCGCGTGGCAACGCTTGCCCAAGGATCTGCAGGGCATTGCCAGCGACGCGTTCAACCAGTCGGCGCTCAGGCAGCGTGAAGACGTGCGCAAGCTGAACGAGGCGGCGGTTGCGGATCTGCAAAGCAAGGGTTTGTCGATCAACCGTCCCGCGCCGGACACGTTCCGCGCGGCGCTGCGGCAGGCGGGCTTTTACGCCGAATGGAAGAACAGGTTCGGCAATCAGGCGTGGGATCTGCTCGAACAATCGGTCGGCAAGCTGGCCTGATCGTGCTGCATACGGGCGAGTCAGAGACAAAGCGCGGCGAGCCGCCGCGAGGAGGCAGCAGGATGTCGAATCACGCATTGAATCCGGCGGAGGCGGGCGTGCCGCTGCACGCGGCGAGCATGCCGCGCCGCTGGTTGAGGAGTTTCGATCGCGGTCTGATTGCGCTCGTCGAAGTGTGCGCGGCGGCGCTGCTCGCGGTGGAGATCGTCGTGATGCTCGCGGGCGTGATGTGCCGCTATGTGCTGCATCAGCCGCTCGTGTGGTCCGATGAACTGGCGGGCATCTTGTTCCTGTGGCTCGCCATGCTCGGCGCCGTGCTCGCGTTGCGGCGCGGCGAACACATGCGGATGACCGCACTGGTCAGCCGCCTGTCGCCGCAGCGGCGCGCATTCGTCGATACGCTGGCGATCGCCGCGTCGATCGCATTGCTTGCGCTGTTGATCGCACCCGCATACGACTATGCGTCCGGCGAAGCGGCGATCGTGACGCCCGCCTTGCAGATCAGCAACGCGTGGCGCGCGCTCGCTTTGCCGATCGGCGCGGCGCTCATGCTGCTGGTCGGTCTGATTCGCCTCGTCCAGGTGAGCCGTGTGCGCGACGTCGTGATCGTGCTCGCGATCACCGCCGTACTGGCCGCGATAGCCGTGTTCGCCGGGCCATGGTTTCAGACGCTCGGCAAAACCAATCTCGTGATCTTTTTCGTGGGCGTGGTGGCGATCGGGATTTTTTCGGGCGTGCCTATCGGCTTTTCGTTTGCGCTCGCCACGTTCGGTTATCTGGGCCTCTCGACCTTTACGCCGCTCGAAGTCGTGGTCGGCCGCATGGACGAGGGCATGTCGCATCTCGTGCTGCTCGCTGTGCCGCTGTTCGTCTTTCTCGGCTTGCTGATCGAAATGACCGGTATGGCGCGCGCGATGATCGAGTTTCTCGCGAGCCTCGTCGGCCACGTGCATGGCGGACTGTCATTCGTGCTGATCGGCGCGATGTACCTGGTGTCGGGCATTTCCGGCTCGAAAGTGGCGGACATGGCGGCGATCGCGCCCGTGCTGTTCCCGGAGATGAAAAAACGCGGCGCTTCCGAAGGCGATCTGGTCGCGCTGCTCGCTACGACCGGCGCGCAAAGCGAAACCATTCCGCCGAGCATTGTGCTGATCACGATCGGCTCCGTAACGGGTCTGTCGATATCCTCGCTCTTCACCGCGGGCATGCTGCCAGGCGCGGTGCTCGCGCTGATTCTGTGCGCGGTGGTGTGGTGGCGCTATCGCAAGGAGGATCTGAGCGGCGCGCAGCGTTTCAGCAAGCGGCAGATCGGGCGTCTGTTCATCGTGTCGCTGCCCGCGCTGGCGCTGCCGTTCGTGATTCGGATGGCAGTAGTCGAAGGCGTGGCGACCGCAACGGAGGTGTCGACCATCGGCATTGCCTATTCGATGCTGATCGGCCTGGTGGTGTACCGCCGCTTCGAATGGCGGCGGCTGGGCCGCATGCTGGTGGATGCGGCGACGTTGTCGGGCGCGATCCTCTTCATCATCGGCTGCGCGACTGCAATGGCGTGGGCGCTGACACAATCCGGTTTTTCGCAGGATCTTGCGCAAGTCATGGGCTCGATGCCCGGCGGTGCATACGGTTTTCTTGCGGTCTCGATTGTCGTGTTCGTGATGCTCGGCAGCGTGCTCGAAGGCATTCCCGCGATCGTGCTGTTCGGGCCGTTGCTGTTTCCTATCGCGCGGCTCGCGGGCGTGCACGAAGTGCATTACGCGATCGTCGTGATTCTTTCGATGGGCGTGGGGCTCTTTTCGCCGCCGTTCGGCGTGGGTTACTACTCGGCGTGCGCGATCAGCAAGGTCAATCCTGACGCGGGCATTCGTCCGATTGTCGGCTATATGGGCGCGTTGCTCGTCGGCCTGATTCTGGTCGCGGCGATCCCCTGGATTTCGATCGGGTTTCTCTAACCGGGTCTCTCTGGTTTCTTAACGGGTTCGACCTTCGGGCGCTGCGTTTTCGCCGCGCCGGGGCGTCGCTCGTCTTTCAACCCCGCAGTATCGGGAGAGTTTCATGAGTCGTTTCTTTGGCGAAATCCGGCAGGCAGGCTACGTGGTGCGGGACATCGAAGCCGCAATGGACTACTGGAGCCGCGTGCTCGGCGTAGGTCCGTGGTTTTATAACGAACGCGTGCCGATTGAAAACTATACGTACCGCGGGCAAACGTACGAGGTGCATAACTCGGTTGCGCTGGCGAACTCGGGACCGTTGCAGGTCGAATTGATCCAGACGCGTAACGACGCGCCGTCGATGTATCGCGACTTTCTCGCCGCGGGCCACACCGGCTTGCAGCACAACGCGTATTGGACCACCTCGTTCGACGCGGATCTCGCCCGCTTGCAGGAGCAGGGTTTCAAGGTTGCGATGAGCGGCGAAGTCGGGCGCAACGGGCGCTTTGTCTACTTCGACACGGAGAATCATCCCGGCACGGTGATCGAGTTGTCCGAGATCGCCGGGCCGAAAGGCAAGCTCTTCGACATGATCTATGCGGCGTCTCGCGACTGGGACGGCCGCGAGCCGGTGCGCCGCTTTCCCGATCTGGGCACGCTATGAGCGGGATGCTGCAAGCGCGCGCCGTCGGCGAAGACACGTTCGAAGCCGACTATCTGATCGAGACGCCGCTCGATCCCGCGCGCGTCGCCGACGTCATGGCCGGCGAGCAGTCGAGCGGCACCTTCGTGCGCGTCGCCAACGAATCGGATGCGCTGCGCGCGCGCAGCCGCGCGAGCGTGCTGCGCGTCGAAGAACTCGAGGCGGCGGCGCGGCCCAGCTTGCCGAACGCATGGCTAGAGCGTCAGGGCACGCCGGGGCCGTGGCGGCGCGCGCGCATCACGCTGTCGTTTCCGCTCGCCAATATCGAAGCGAATCTGCCCACGCTGGCCGCGACCGTTGCCGGCAATCTATACGATCTCGGCGAAGTGACCGGTATGCGGCTGTTGTCGCTACGCCTGCCGGCTTCGTACCGTGCGCGTTTCGAATTGCCGCGGCATGGCGTAGCGGGCACGCGCGCGCTGACCGAAGTGAAGGACCGGCCGATGATCGGCACCATCATCAAGCCGAACGTGGGCTTGAGCGCGGCGGAAACGGCGGCGCTGGTGCGCGAGCTGTGCGAAGCGGGCGTCGATTTCATCAAGGACGACGAGGTGTGCGCGAATCCCGCCCATGCGCCGCTTGCCGAGCGCGTGCGGGCGGTGATGTCCGAAGTGCGCCGCTACCGCGAACGCAGCGGCCGGCCGGTGATGGTCGCCTTCAATATCACCGACGACCTCGACGCCATGCGCCGTCACGCCGAACTGGTCGAACGCGAAGGCGGCGGTTGCGTGATGGCGAGCATCAACTGGTGCGGCTTTTCCGCGATCCAGTCGCTGCGCCGCGCCACGCCGCTGGTGCTTCACGCGCACCGCAACGGCTACGGCATGATGTCGCGCGATCCGGCGCTGGGCATGTCGTTTCAGGCGTATCAGACGTTGTGGCGCCTGAGCGGCGTCGATCATATGCACGTGCACGGCCTCGCCGGCAAATTCGCCCAGAGCGACGCCGAAGTGATCGAGTCGGCGCGCGATTGCGCGACACCGCTCGCCGCCGGTTGCGACGATGCCGTACTGCCGGCGTTTTCTTCAGGACAGTGGGCCGGCACCGTGCAGGCAACCTTCGACGCGGTGCGCTCTACCGACCTGCTGTTCATGTCGGGCGGCGGCATCCTCGCGCATCCGGATGGCCCTGCCGCGGGTGTGACGAGCGTGCGCCAGGCATGGGCGGCCGTGCAGGCCGGCATGCCGCTGCCGGTGTACGCCGAACATATGCCGGAGTTGCGGCGCGCGCTGGCGTTTTTCGGCGGCCGCGCATGAACGCCACACGCGACACGGAACAAAAGACCGGCAACGTGCGCGAGATAAACGGCAATGGTCCGGATTACGCTTTCTACGGCGACGACTTCACCGGCGCGACCGACACGCTGGCCCATCTCGCTCGCGCGGGTTTGCGCACCATGCTGTTCTTCGCGCCGCCGGACGCCGCGCGTCTTGCGACGCTCGGCAAGCTCGATGCGATTGGCGTGGCGGGCGCCGCGCGGACCATGCCGCCCGCTGCGCAGCGGAAAGAACTTGAGCAGGTCGGCGCCGCTTTTGCCGCGCTTGGTGTACGGGTGATGCACTATAAAGTGTGCTCGACATTCGATAGCGCGCCGGAAACCGGCAGCATCGGCGTGGCGATTCGCACCTTGCGCGAGTACTGTGTGAGCGAACTCGTCGCGGTGATCGGCGGTCAGCCGAATTTGCGGCGCTATTGCGTATTCGGTGAACTGTTCGCAGCAGCCGGCGCGGCCGATGGCGCGCAGTCGATCTATCGTATCGACCGCCATCCGACCATGAGCCGCCATCCCGTCACGCCGATGAACGAAGCGGACTTGCGTGTGCATCTCCAGCGGCAGGGCGTGGAGAATGTGCAATCGATCGACTGGCGTTGCCATGCCGCAGGCGACGCAGGGCTCGAAGCGGAAGTGCGACGCCGGCTCGATGCGAAACCCGACGCCTTGCTGTTCGATGTTCTCGACGATTCGCATCTGCAAGCGATTGGCCGCGTGATTGCGCGTTATGCCGCAGTGTCCGCGCCGTTGCTCGCGGTGGGTGCGAGCAGCGTCGCGCAGGCTTACGCATTGGCGCGCGAGAACCCCGCCGAACCTGCCGCTGCGAAAAGCCCGGCCACGCCGCCGCTGGCTCGTGCGCGCGGCCCCGTATTCGTGCTGGCGGGCAGTCTTTCGCCATTGACGGAGGTGCAGATCGGCGCCGCGCAGTCCTATCTGCGTGTGGAACTCGACCCGCTGCAAATGACCGGCGACGCAGCGTCCGACTATTTAGCGGAGCGCGTGGCGGCGATTGCCGGCCCCTTGCGCGGCGGCCGCAACGTACTCGCGTTCACCACCCGCAGCCCGTCCGGCGAAGGCGGCGCGTTGCCGCAACTCGCGCATGCGTGTGCGTCGCTGCTGCAGAAGGTACTGTGCGCCGTACGATTGCGCCGTATCGGCATTGCAGGCGGCGACACGTCGAGTTTTGCCGTACGCGCGCTCGGCGCGTGGGGACTGTCGTATCTTGCGCCGTTATCGGCGGGCGTCACCGTATGCCGTCTCCATGCCGATCGCGTGGAACTCGACGGCATGGAGGTCATGCTCAAAGGCGGGCAGATGGGCGATACGGATCTGTTCGAGCAACTGCTCGACGGCAACGGCTAACCGTTGTCGTCGAAACCAGGGTAGAGCGTCATGCCGCCGTCGACGAACAACGTCGTGCCGACCACGTAGTCGCTTTCATCCGAGGCGAGCCAGACAGCGGCCTTGCCGATGTCCTCCGATTCGCCCACGCGGCGGTAGGGGATCAACTTCAATAGCTTTTCCAACGCGGCGTCGGTGTCCCATGCGTCCTTGTTGATCGGCGTGCGGATCGCGCCCGGCGCAATGGAGTTGACGCGAATGCGTTCCGGCGCGACCTCCTGTGCAAGGGACTTCATGAACATCTGAACGCCGCCTTTGGACGCCGCGTAATTGACGTGCCCGGCCCACGGGATGACCTCGTGCACCGAGCTCATGCAAATGATCTTGCCGAGCGCTTTGGAAGCGGGCCTCGGGCCGCGCCGCCGGAATTCCTTCACGGCCGCCTGTGCGGTCAGGAACTGGCCGGTCAGATTGGTCGCCAGTACCTGCTGCCAATCGTCCAGCGTCATGTCGGCGAACGCACTGTCTTTCTGCAGGCCCGAATTCGCGACCACGATATCGACACTTTCGAAGCGCGCGCGGCATGCCGCGAACATCTTCTCGACCTGCGCCGGATCGGAGACGTCGGCTTGAACCGCGAACGCGGCGCCGCCCGCAGTTTCGATTTCACTGACGAGTTGTTCCGCCGCTTCCGCATGCGAGTGATAGTTCACGACGACGGCAGCGCCCGCATCAGCGAGTGCTTTGGCAACACCGTATCCAATGCCCGAACTGGCGCCCGTGACCAGAGCAACCTGATTCGCGAGTAACTTTTCCATCGCTTCCCCCGGCGTGACAAGATGGGAATCCGTGCCGACCATCGACATAAAGAGGCCGCCGGATATCCGTGCGGCAAACTGCAGAGATATCCGGCGGCCTATTACCCGATTTCAACGATTGAACCGATGCCGTGACACAGTTACGGCAGCTACGGCTATATGACGCCGACCACCAGCAGCACGATCACGACGATCACGATGAGGCCGATACCGCCGGTCGGACCGTAGCCCCACGAACGGCTGTGCGGCCACGAGGGGAGCGCACCGATCAGGAGAAGAATCAGCACCACTAGAAGAATAGTTCCCAACATATGAATGACCTCCGCCTGGTTGATAAGACCTGCCTTCACGACAGCCACGCAAGGCGCGCTTGCGCGCGCTCTGCGTAAGGCAGTATCGATGTCATGGTTGAGCAAACCCCATGCCCGAGGCGAAAAGATCGAGCCGGAACCTCCTTGAACCGGTCACTGCGCAGTGTTGCGCGCGGTGCCGCTACGCGAAGCCACCAGATCCGCGACGAATGCGACGGTGAGCGCTATCGCCCCGCAAGTGAAAATCAACGCGTAATCGTTATGCGTATGCGAGAAAAGGTACGAGTATCCATATCCGCCCAGTGCCTGGAAGAGCGCGAAGGCTGTCGTCGCGCGGCTCCATGCGGCGCGCTGTTCGGTGTGATCGTGCGGCACGAGTTCGTGAATGCGGCCGAGCACGAGCGGCACGATGCCCGGCGTGAAAATACCCAGAATCACGGTCGAGACGGCCAGCGCCAGCGGGTTGCCAGAAAAGGCGAGCAGGGCGACGGCAACCGCTTGCAGAAGCAGCCCGGCGCGATACGCCTTGCCGAAGCCGATGCGATCGGCAATGTTGCCGCAGATCACCGGGCCGACAATCGCAGCGAGGCCGTACAGCACCCAGTAGTTCGCGCCGATTGCAGAGCCGCGTCCCAGACCGCGAGCGACGTAGTCGACGAGCAGCACCATCGCCGGGACGAGGCCGAGGGCGTTCGCCGCGTATTGCGCGTACAGCACGCGCAGCGTCAAGCCTTGGGGATGCCCCGCGTGATGCGCGCCGGACGGCACCACCGCGGCGGGCGGATTCGTTGCGGGCCAGCCGAACCAGCTCACGGCGGTCAGCACCAGCGCCAATACGCCGAGGCCGATCCACGTGGTTTGCAAGCCGAAGTGGAGCAGCTTAGGAATCAAGGTGCCGGATGCCGCGATGCCCAGCCCGAGCCCGAGAAAGATCATGCCGCTCACAAAGCCACGGCGCGGCACCGGAATATGCGGAAGAATCGACGTTGCCACCAGCACCATGATCGCGCCGCCGGAAATGCCCGATAACAAACGCCACGTAAAGAACCAGCTCACCGAAAGCGGATATGCGCAGGCGAAGAAGGCGGCCGTCACCACCGCCATCAGGATGCGCAACGCGCTGCGGTTCGACAGCGCCGACGCAAGCGGCCTGCCGATCAACGCACCGACCAGATAGCCGGCGAAGTTTGCCGCGCCGAGCGTCACCGCTTGCGACGAGGTGAACCAGTGCTCCTGGATCAGCGAGGGAATCAACGGCGTGTACGCGAAGCGGGCGAGGCCGATCGCGACGAGACTGCCGCACAGTCCGGCGAGCGTTGCAAAGAGCGCGCGGGCGTCGAGTGAGACTGGACTGGCGGACGTTATCGGTGCAGCGGACATGACGGTTCCTTTACCGGTGCGCGCGGTGGCCGCGTCACTGCCGGATGTCGGTGGTGAATCGAGGTGAAGGGGCGCGCCTTGTCAGGCGCCTGGCTCAGACGTTCGTGTCTTTCGCCGGTAGGGCGGGCAAACCGAGCAGCAGCAAAGCCGGCGCAATCGCGCCAATCAGCAGCGCCGGTTGCGGATCGACCCGCGCGAGAACGCGAACGCCGATCAACGTGGCCAGCAGATGGGTGGCTGCGTCATCGGCGGAAACAACGGCGGTGATTTCGCCGCTCTCGCTGGCCGCAACCATACAGCGGTAGAAAAACGCGCGGACTTCAGCGAATTCCGTGGCGACGATTTCGCGGAATGCTTCGTCGTCCGATGTGGTTTCAAGCGCTGAATTCACCAGCATGCAGCCGCGCTTGGTGGGATCGGCCAGCGTGCGCTCCAGGATCTCATGGAAGAACAGGGTGACGCCTTGAGCCGGTGACACGGTGCGCTCTAGCCGACTGATCCGCTCGCGCAACGTGTGTTCGAGGTAATGCTCGAGCGCACGCAAATACAGCGCGCGCTTGTCGCCGAATGCGTTGTAGAGGCTCGGCTGGGTCAGGCCGGTCGATTTGACCAGGTCGCGCGTGGAGGTGGCCTCGTAGCCCTTCGTCCAGAAAGCCGCGCTGGCGGCTTCCAGCACCTCGTGTTCATCGAATTCGCGGGGTCTTGCCATGATGAATATCCTTCCTGCGTAGCTGACGACTATTCTGTATCAGTCGATATAGAAAGCGATTATATATCGACTGATACAGAATTCAAGAAGAAGATTCTGCGGTGGCTCTTCAGCGCGCCGCGGTATGGTGGACGGGCGTCCGCGGCCGCTTGCCTGTTGGGCACAAGTCCTGTTGCCCGGCGCTCATGGTGTGCTTACTTGTTGCGCGCCGCCAGATGTTTGCCGAGGGCTGCGCCGAGGTCTTCGTCGGTCATGGCCGGGAAGATGCTCATGGTGAGCAGGTCGCCCCATTCGAGCGCGAGCGCCGAGATGCCGCGCGTGTCGTCCGCCTCGACCACGGCAAAGCCGTGCAATCCGCCGATAGCGTGCCAACGTCCCAGCAGTTTGACACCGTCCGGCACCTGGCCGCCGGTCTTCATGAAACGTTCGATGACGGAATTCTCGGCGGTCGGCAGACCGTTCCATTGGACGATAAATTTCATTGCGCGTCTCCAATCCGAATTGGCGATGCCGGCTCGTGGCGCGCTGCCATCGTCGCTGATGGTGTGCGGCGCGTCGTGGATGCGGTGCGCCGCGATCACTTCTGCGCCAGCAAGCTGTCCGGATAGCGCGTGCTATTGGCGGACGGCGATAAAAAACCACGTGGCGTCCTAAGCATCATAGGCGAGCGAACGGCGGGCGGCGTCGCTACGTGCGGACATTCACCAGGCTAAATGAACCGGCGCACTTTCAGCGGCATAGAGCGATGGGAGTTCGTTCGAGGCGCGGATACATTGCGTGGCGTGGGGCGTGCCGGCTAGCGTCGCTTCGCCCAAAAAAAGCGAGCGGCATGCCGGCGTGAATCGCCGGCTGCCGCCCGGGTGTGTCGTGAAATGTGCTGAGGTCTCCTCGCACAATCAGTATAGGAAATCTGTGCGCCGCTTGCCGGCCGGAGACGACCGGCCGGCCGTAGCGGGGCCCCCCGGCCCCCGCCACGTTGAGCGGTTACACGTTGGCGTAGTTGGCGCCCCAGAGCGACGGGCTGACGTTCAGGTGCAGCGGCACGAAGCCCGCGCCGATCACGCCGACGTTGTTGAGTGCGGCGACGTTGACGTATTGCATCTGGTTGAGGTTCTGGTTCACCGAGACATTGACGTTGGCAATGCCGCTGAGGCCGGCGACCGAAGGCAGGCCGGGCACGCTGCTGCCGGTGCCGCCGGCCACCGCCGACATGGCGCGGCGGTCGAGCTCGCGGGTGCCGGACAGATCGCGAATCATGAGGGATGACATGGTGCTTCTCCAAAGGTGCGCGCAGGACGCGGGTAGGCGGCGGGAAGTGAGGCGCACCGGGAAGGCGGGCGCCTCGCCGCGTCGCGTATTACACGTGGATGTTGTTGCTCGTCGAGAGGTAGGGGTTGACCGTCGAGCTGATGCCGGAGGCAAAGGCGACGTTGTTGCCGTTGGCGTTCTGCAGGTTCAGCTCGTTGTTGATGAGCTGGGTGGCATCGACCTTCTTGCTGTTGTTCGGGGCGAAGACGGGGCTGAAGTTGTAGTAGGAGGTGGAGGGGCCGAAACCGCCGCGCACGGCGCTCATGGCTTTGCTGTCGAGTTGTTCGGTGATGGACAGGTCTTTGATGGTCAGCGTGTTCATGGTGAATCTCCTGGAGGTAAGGGTGAGGCTGTGGGGGTTGGTTGCGAGCAACTTGTCTGCTCGGGATTCACTAATGCACGGGCTGTGCCAGATTTATTCAAGGCTCCTGATAAAGTTGCAGGAAGCTCGCCGCATAAGGGGTTTGCGTTGCAGTACTGTCACGGCACCGGCGCACTGCCGCGATCGGCGATAAACGACTGACGGCGCGCGCCCGACAAATCATGGATTCTGTTGGAAATCGCCCGACACGGATCGCGTCGAACGGTGCCGACGTCTCGCGGCCTTCAGACTTCGAGAATGCGAAGCCGCTGCAAGGTGTCGAGCTGGAACTGCAGACAGTGCGCGCGATAGTCGCGGCACAAACACTCGGCCGTCGCGCTGTCACCGGCGCGGATCGCTTCGACGATCGATCGATGCCGTGCCTTCGGCAGATCGGCCAACGCGCTGAGCCGCAAGGTGAGATCGCGTACGCGCCGGATCTGATCCCAGCACGCGTTGACGATCTGCGTGAGCCGCGGGTTGCCGCAGAGTTTCAGGAGTTGGGAGAAAAACGCCTCGTCGGCGCTGGCCCAGGCCGCGTAGTCGTTCTTCTCGTGCGCGCGGTCCATTGCGTTGCACATCTGGTCTAACGGCTGCAGTTCTTTTGCGCGTAGATTCATGGTCGCGACAACGCCGGCCGCGGTGGCTTCCAGGCTGCTTTGCACCTGGTGAATCGCTTCGATGTCGGGCAGCGAGACCTGGCGCACACGAATGCCGTGGCGCGGCACGATCTGCAGCAGGTTCTCCTTTTGCAAGCGGACCAGTGCTTCCCGCACTGGCGTGCGGCTCACGCCGAAGAGACTCACCAGGTCGCGTTCGAGCAACTGCATGCCGGGGCGAAATTCGTCGCTCAGGATTTTGGTGCGCAGTTGTTGATAGACCGAGTCAGTCGATTTTTCGCGCAGCGTGGTCATGTGATTCAGTCTCGCCGACGGGATGAAGGCGATTCTGCCACGCGAAAGTGGGGATGGGTTGGCGTTTGTTTTTTATGCGGCGGCGCACAACTGTGAACGACAGGAACTGCGCGCGCCTATCTGTCCCAGACTTCATCCGGCAGGGGCAAGCCCGCCAGATCTTGCGCTGTCAGCGGCCGGTCGATCTGGATTCCTTCGCTCTCGAGCATCAACATGACCTGGCGGGTATGCTGCGCGCTGTGCCAGGCCGTGCGCTCTAGCACCTCGTGCATGGGGCGCCGTCCGTAGTAAGTCGGCACGTCGTAGCTGAGCGAACGGTCGGTCTCGTCATTCCACCACGCGGTGAGGCGCGCCTTCACACTCTCGCCCCACTGGGCGATTTCCTCCGGCCCCCAGTGAGTGGGCGGCACTTCGTCGAATCCCTCGAACAGCAGTTCGATCTGTTGCGCCGCTTCGATCCCCATCTCCGCCACGCGAAACACATGAAACGTCAGTCCCGCCGGAGTCCGGTTGCGATTCCGGAACGGCTCGCGAAAAGCCGGGCCGCTAAACTGCCGCGTATATCGCGCGTTCGATTCGAGCACGAGTTCGAGGCGATTGACCAGTTCCGGCGGCGGCAACGGCGTGATGATCTTCGTTTTCAGATCCAGAAACTTGATCACGTCGTTGATGGACTGACAGAACGTAAATCTCGACCCAAGCGCGACCACCGGTACGCTGCGCGCGCCCAACGCGGTCAATTGCGCAAGGCCGTCGGGATCGTTGTGCACGTCGATGGATTCGAATTCGATGCCCTGGTTCGCCAAAAACTCCTTGGTCCGCAGACACGACGAACAGCCGGGTTGCCAGAAAACCTTGATCTTTGCGTGGGTTGACGTTTGCATCGCTCGCTCCTCGTGGACGGGGCACCTCGGTCGGGTCCGTCGCTTCATGCCATTGTTGCCGGGTGCTGCGCGGACACAAAGCAGTGCTTGGCCATGCCGCCATCGCGAACCACGATGACGAGGCACGGCCGCCGGCCGTTTCGGTACACTGGCTGAAGTCGCTGCCGTTTACGTGGATCATGCCGAGTGCCGTACGCCGTACCGCGCTTGGCCGGCATCGGCGGAACATTCCAATTATTCGCGGGGCACCATGCCGACACTCGATCCGCTTTCGCTCAGACTGTTTGTCAGCGTCGCCGAGGCCGGCACCATCGCGGCGGCGGCCGAGCGCGAACATATCGCGGCAGCGGCCGTCAGCAAGCGCATCAGCGAGATCGAAGCGACCTTGGGTGTCGCGCTTCTGCGGCGCACCAACAAGGGCGTGGCGCCCACCGCCGCGGGCGAACGGCTGGTCGTGCTCGCGCATCGCGCGCTGCATGAACTCGACGACATTGCCGTGCAGATGCGCGACTACGCGAGCGGCGTGAGCGGACTGATCCGGCTGGCAGCCAATGTGTCGTCCGTCGTGCAGTTTCTGCCGCGCGAGATCCAGGCGTTTGCCGCGCAACATCCGCGAATCCAGATCCAGCTCGAAGAAAAAGCCAGCACCGGCGTAGTCAAGGCCGTCGCGGACAACGCCGTGGATATCGGCATCTTCACTTCGGTGCCGCACGGCTACGACGTGCAAACGTTCCCTTATCACCGCGATTGCCTGACACTCGTGGTGCCGAGCGGCCATACGCTCGCGCAAAAGCAGGCCGTCGCCTTCGCCGACACACTCGACTTCGAATACGTGGGGCTGCCGCCCGATACGGCGATCAGCCAGCAACTTACGCGTGCGGCGCATGCACACGCACGGCCGGTCAATCTGCGCATTCAGGTGACGAGCTATGACGCACAATGTCTGATGATTGCCGCGGGGCTCGGACTCGGCGTTATGCCTTACGCCGTCGCTCAGCAGCAGGCAGCGAACCTCGGCCTCGCCACGGTTGCGCTCACCGACGCATGGGCCGAGCGCGAACTGCTATTGGCGGTGCGATCGCTGGAGGCACTGCCGGTCGCGTGCCGCTTGCTGGTCGCGCACTTGCGCGGCGTGTGAGCGAACGTCACGTCCGGCGCGTATATTGCATTAAGCGTTTCCCTTCATGTCATGGTGCGGCGCGCGATGCTAGCATCAAAGCGAAGGCGCGTTGCGTGCGAAGCCGGACCGGACGAGTCTGGCCGAGGCCGGCCCCGCAGACACGCTTGCTGCGATACCGGATTGCCGCGTCCGTTCAGGCGCCGCGAGGAGAACCGTTGTGCCAGAACGCAAATCGGCCGCGCCAGAGCATGCGATCAAACCCGCAGCCAAAAAACGCGCGGTAGCGGGCGGCAAGCCAAACGCCGGCACCGGCCGCGCCGTGAAAACCACTGCTTCGAAAACACCGGAGCAATCTCAGCGTGCTGTTTCGTACGAGAGCCAATCCGTTGCGCAAACCGAACCGCGCAACGGCAACTCGTCTCAACAGGCGTACGAGCGCCTCCGGCACAAAATCATAGAAAGCGAACTGACGCCTGGCTCCTATCTGCTCGAACAGGAACTCGCACTGATGCTCGGCGTGAGTCGCACTCCGATCCGCGAAGCTGCGATTCGCCTGCAGGGCGAGGGTCTCGTCGAAATCGTGCCGCGTCATGGCATCCGTATCGTTCCCACGTCAGTCTCCGATATCAGCCACATCTACCAGGTTCTGACCAGTCTCGAATCCACCGCGGCGGCGTTGGTCGCGGCGCGCAGCGGCGTCGATCTGAGTCCGCTTGAAAACGCCTGCCGGAAAATGACCGAGGCGCTGGCCGAGCAGGACATGCAGGCATGGGCGCTTGCCGACGAGGCCTTCCATGAAGCGCTCGTTCAACTCGGCGGCAACGCGCGGCTAGCGCAGGTGGTCATGAATTGCCGTGACCAGGTGCATCGTGTGCGACGCTTCACGCAGCGGTTGCGGCCGCATCCGCAGCCAAAAAAATCGATTGATGAGCATTACGAAATCATCGAAGCGATTCGTCGCGGCGATGCAGCGCGCGCGAGCCGCCTATATCGCGCGCACCGCGAGCGCGGCTGGCGCGAGCAGACTGCCGTGCTGCAGCAGCACGGCATCCATCAGGCGTAAAAGCTGATCAATACGAGTCGGCATGACGGGTAAACCCAGTCGTTGTGAGCCGTTATCGTTCTGTACTTTTGAAGATTTAATGCATACATTAACTTACACAGTGATCGGGCAAAGATCGATCTGATCAACTCGTTCGCTGACCCGTCACCGGCGTCACGGCGCGCGGCGGCATAACGAAAATGACGGACGTCAACCGTCAAATCGTGGATGGAGACACACCACATGGATGCGATACGCAAAGTCGTGCGGGGTATCTGTCTGGGCGCGACGCTGACGCTTGCGAGCGTCGGCGCTCACGCCAGTTCGCTGACGGTGACGCACTGGGGTGACGGCATGTACGGCGTGCCCTTCGCCGTCGCGCTCGACAAAGGTTTCTTCAAGGAAGAGAAAGTTGATGTCACCGGTTTCATTACATCGGAAGGCGGCGGAACGAGCATTCGCAACGCGATGGCTTCCGACATTCCGTATGGCGAGGTGGCGTTGCCGGCGGCCATTGCGGCGGTGAAGCAGGGAGTCGATCTGACGATCGTACACGGGGGCGTGCAGAGTCTCGGCGATCTCGTCTGGGTCGAATTGAAGCAGGGCTCGATCACCGGCATCAAACAGATGAAAGGCAAGACGATCGGCTATAGCAGCCCCAAATCGACGACCGACATGATCTCCACGATCGCGCTCGACCGCGTCGGCCTGCTCGGCCAGGTGCAGCGCAAACCGGTGGGAAGTTCGAGCGGAATGCTGACGTCGCTACAGCAGGGTGCGATCGATGTCGGCTACATGACCGAGCCGTCATATAGCGCAAAGAAAGACGGATTGAGAATTGCGTTTCGCTCGAACGACGTGGTGCCGAATGAAACGCAGACCGTCGGCATTGTCCGCACCGATTATCTGAAGGCGCATCCCGACGTGATCCGCGGCATTATCGCAGCGCGCCGCAAGGCCGTCGTCTACATGGCGGCGCATCGCGCCGAGGCCGCACAGATCCTCGCCAAGGAGTACAAGATGGACCCGGCGGTCGCCGCGTCGGCGATCAACAACGTGCTCGACGCCGATCCGAAATACTGGAGCGAAGGCAGCTTCGACTACAAGGGCATGGACGAGGTACTGAAGGGCCTCGTGTTGGTCAAGGCCATTCCGGAAGGTCCATTCGACTGGCCGAAGATCGTCGATGAATCGATGCTGCCGGCCGATCTGCGCAGCAGGAAGTGAGGCCTTCGATGAGCGCGCTATCCCGCCATAAAGCCAATATCTCGGTGGTCGCTCCGAGTACGCTGTCGCCCGACGGAAAGCGCATTCAGGCTACGCTCACGGACGTCACCCGAATCTATCAGGGCAGCCAGGGCAAGCCGCCGTTTCATGCGCTTGGACCCGTGAGCCTCGAATTGCGGGTCGGCGAGTTCTTCTCGGTGGTCGGTCCGTCCGGCTGCGGCAAGTCCACGCTGCTCGACGTGCTGGCCGGTCTGAACCCGGCGAGCGGCGGCACGGTGACGTTCGAAGGCAAGCCGGTCGGTGCGGAAGTGCCGGACGGCGTGGCCGTCGTGTTTCAGGAAGACGCGAGTTTCCCGTGGCTCAATGTATTCGACAACGCGGCGTTTGCCGCGCGGCAGGCAGGCGTCGCGGAAACGGAAGTGCGTGAGCGGGTCGATCACGCACTGTCGTTCATGGGCCTGAAATCCTTTGCCCGCGCCTATCCGGCACAACTATCGGGCGGTATGCGCCAACGCGTTTGCATTGCCCGGGCAATGGTCGTGCGGCCGCGACTGATGTTACTCGACGAGCCGTTCGGCGCGCTCGACCAGCAAACGCGTCTTCTGATGGGAGACGAAACCCTGAAGCTGTGGCGCGACACCGGCGCGACCGTCCTGCTGATCACCCATTCGATCGATGAAGCCGTGTTGCTGTCCGACCGCATCGGCGTGATGTCTGCGTGTCCCGGCCGTTTTATCAGAACGATAGAAACCGGGTGGCCACGCATGCGCGACAGCACCACCGCGCTCGACGCGCGCTTCGGCGAACTGACGGCGCAAGTGTGGGGCCTGTTGCGCGAAGAAGCATTGAAAGCGCTGGGGAGCCAGCAATGAATACCGCCGCACGCTGGCGGCTCGGCCTGGTCGTGGGACTGATCGTCTTGCTGGAGATTGCGAGCCGTGCGGCGTGGATCGATCCGATCTCTTTCATTCCGCCGTCGCGAATGGTGGTGAGCGCCGTTCAATTGCTGTTGTCGGGCCAGTACACGACGGACATTCTGCAAACCCTCGGCAGCGCATTGCTTGCCGTCGCGCTGGCGGTGGTGGCCGGCTTCATCGGCGGCGTGCTGCTGTTCCGGTTGCCGCGCGTCAGGCGCGTGCTCGATCCGCTGTTGCTCTCGTATTACGCGGTGCCTGTGTTCGTGCTCTATCCGATCCTGATCGTCGTACTCGGTTTGAATCGCTGGCCGCTGGTGGGCATCGGCTTTCTGTTCGCGGTCGTCGCGATGGCGGTGAATACGCTCAACGGTCTGGAACGCGTACCGCGCGTGCTGCTGCGCACGGCTCGCGTGTGCCGTCTGAATACCTTCGACGAAATCCGCTTGATCACGCTGCCGTCGAGCCTGCCGTTCGTTTTCACCGGCATCAAGCTCACGGTCGTCTATGCGTTCATTGCGGTGGTGGCGGGCGAATTCGTGCTGTCGGGCTCGGGCTTCGGTTATCAGATCGCCTTTGCCTACAACAACTTCGACAATCCGACCATGTACGGCCTGATGGTGCTGATGCTGCTGTTCGTCAGCTCGCTCAACGCGTTGCTGCGCACGGCCGAAGCGCGGTTATACCGGCGTATCCGCAGGGAGGCCGTATGAGCACGATCGTCGTTGCACATACCGTCAGGCCGCGGCATACGCGACGCTGGCTGGACGGCGTCGTTCTGATCGTCGTGCTGGCCGTGCTGTGGCAGGTACTCAGCGAAATGCTCGGTCCGGACGCGATTACGACTCCGTGGCGCACGCTCGAACGTGCGGTGCATATCGTCAGCGACCCGGATTTTCCGGCGAGTCTGTACGTGACCGCATTCGCGTTCGGCTCCGCGTTTCTGATCTCGGCGATCGGCGGCGTATGTCTGGGCATGCTGCTCGGCGCGCGCAAACTTGCCGGCGATGTGATGGAGCCGCTGATGATGGGCTTCTACTCGATTCCCAAAGTCACGCTATATCCGGTCGTATTGCTCGCGTTCGGTCTGGGCCTGTGGGCCAAAATCGTGTTCGGCGTGATGCACGGGATCGTGCCGATCACGATCTTCACCATGAATGCCGTGCGCAATATGCCGCCGATCTATACGCGCGCGGCGCGGACCTATCGTCTGAGTCCTTTTGCGTTCGCGCGTCATGTGCTGCTGCCCGCCTGCGTGCCGGAAGTGGTCGCCGGCTTGCGCATCGGCTTTTCGCTGACGCTGCTCGGCACGCTGATCGGCGAAATGTTCGCGTCGCAAAGCGGCATCGGGCACATGCTGATGATCGCGATGAACCGCAGCGAGACCAGCACGATCATGGCGCTCGCGCTGATGCTGTTCGTTTTCGCCACGCTCGTCAATCTGCTGTTGCTCGCGTGGCAGCGGCATCTTACCCATAGCACCTGAGCAGGAGAGTTCGATGAGCACTTCCGGGAAGCTGAAAGCGATTCTCAAGAGCGGGCGCTTTGTCGTCGCGCCCGGCGTATTCGATATGTTCTCGGCGCGTGTCGCCGACCGCCTGCCGTTCGAAGCGCTGTACATGACCGGATATGGCGTCTCCGGCTCGTATCTCGGCGTCGCGGATGCGGGCCTGGTCAGCTACGCCGATATGGTGGGACGTGCGCGGCAAATTGCCGAGGGCACCGGCAAGCCGTTGATCGCGGACGCCGACACGGGTTTCGGCGGCTTGCTCAATGTGCGGCATACGGTGCGCGGTTACGAAGCCGCGGGCGTGCAGGCGATCCAGATGGAAGACCAGGTGATGCCGAAAAAATGCGGCCACACCCAGGGCCGCCAGGTGGTGCCGCTGAACGACATGCTGAAGAAAATCGAAGTCGCGCTCGAGGCGCGCCGCAGCGACGACATGCTGATCATCGCCCGAACCGATTCGCGCACTACGCTCGGCCTCGACGAAGCGATCAGGCGCGGCAAGGCGTTCGCGCGTGCAGGGGCGGACATCGTTTTCGTCGAGTCGCCGGAAAGCGCCGAGGAATTCGAACGGATCGGCGGCGAGCTCGCCGATAGCGGCGCATGGGTGTTCGCCAATATGGTGCCGACCGGGCGCTCGCCGGTCGTGCCGAGCAGCACGCTGAAGGAATGGGGCTTCCATATCGCGATCTATCCTTCGATCGGCATGGCGGCGGCTACCGCTGCGCTGGATAACGCCTATCGTCATCTGCTCGATCACGGCGACTCGCTCGAACTGCAGGTGCCGTCGTTCACGATGGACCAGTTGCATGAACTGGTCGGCTTTCCGGAGGTGTGGGAGTTCGAGAAGCGTCACGCACAGAGCAGCGAGACGGCATCATGAATGCGCCGCGCACGCTGTTCGACAAGCTGTGGAACAGCCACACGATTGCGAATCTGCCGGGCAGCGCCGATCTGTTGCAGGTGGATCGCAATCTGATGCATGAGTTGACCGGGGTCGAAGCGGTACGTGTACTCGAAGCCCGCCATTTGCCGGTCAGCAACCCCGAGTTGACGTTCGCGACGCTCGATCACGTGATCTCCACGCGACCCGGCCGCCAGGCGGGTGATGCGGACTGGAGCACGACAATGGTCGACACGCTGCGCGAGCAGATGGCGCAGCACGCCATTCCTCTGTTCGATATCGGCACCGAAGGCAGGCAGGGCATCGTCCACGTGATCGGACCGGAGCTCGGATTGTCGCTGCCGGGCACGCTGATCGTCTGCGCCGACAGCCATACCTGCACTCACGGGGCGTTGGGTGCGCTCGCGTTCGGCATCGGTTCGACCGAACTGGTACATGTGCTGGCGACACAAACCGTACGCCAGAAGAAGCCCAAAACGATGCGGATACGGTTTAAAGGCAGCGTCGCCGAGGGCGTCACGGCCAAGGACATGATCCTCTACGTGATCGGCGCGCTCGGCGCCGGCGCGGGTACCGGCTACGCAGTCGAGTTCGCTGGCGAGGCGGTCGAAGCGCTCTCGATGGAAGCACGTTTGACGCTGTGCAATCTGACGATCGAACTCGGCGCCAAGTTCGGCTTCGTCGCGCCCGACGAGACGACTTTTGTCTATCTGCGTGGACGTCCGTATGCACCGCAAGGCGCGAGCTTCGAGGCGGCGCTGGAAGACTGGCGCCGCTTGCCGACGGACGACGGCGCGCACTTCGATCGCGAAGTGGAGATCGACGCGGCGGCGATCGCGGTGCAGGTCACCTGGGGTACGAGCCCCGAACACGTGATCGCGATCGACGCCGCCGTACCGGATCCAGGCAACGAGTCCGATCCCGCGCGCCGTGAAGCATTGCAACGGGCGCTCGACTACATGGGCGTGCACGCGGGGCAGCATCTGGATGAGCTGGCGGTCGATCGCGTGTTCATCGGATCGTGCACCAATAGCCGCATCGAAGACTTGCAGGCGGCCGCGCGCATCGTGGCGGGCCACCATGTCGCCGAAGGTGTGACCGCGTGGGTGGTGCCGGGGTCGTTGAGCGTTGCGCGAGAAGCGGAGGCACAGGGTCTCGCGCAGATATTCCGCACGGCCGGCTTCGAATGGCGCGAGCCCGGCTGCTCGATGTGCGTTGGTGCGAACGGCGACGTGGTGGGGCGTGGCGAGCGCTGCGTATCGACGTCGAATCGCAACTTTGTCGGCCGCCAGGGGCCCGGCGCGCGCACGCATCTGGCGAGTCCGGCCGTGGCGGCGGCGAGCGCTTTGGCCGGTCACATTGCCGCGCCGACGTCGTCGTATGCGGGAGCCCCATCATGAAAGCGTTCACGGTGGTCAAAGGTCCGGCCGCGTCGTTACCGCGCAACAACGTCGACACGGATCTGATCATTCGCATCGAAAGAATTTCGCAACTCGTGCGAGGCCAGCTCGGCCCTTGGCTGTTCGAGACGTTGCGTTATCGCGAAGGCGGTCCGGAGCAGGGAGAACGCGAAGATTTCGTGCTCAACCAGCCAGCGTTCCGGCACGCCTGCATTCTGCTCGGCGGCGTGAACTTCGGCTGTGGCAGCTCGCGCGAAATGGCGGTGTGGGCGCTCGAAGAGTTCGGCATTCGTTGCGTGATCGCACCTTCATTCGGCGACATTTTCTTCGCCAATTGCCTGCAAAACGGGCTGCTGCCGATCTGTCTCGACGCCGCGTCGATCGCGACACTCGCTGCGGTGGCCGCTGACGGCACGCCGCTCGAAGTCGATCTGCGCGCCCTGCAAATCCGCGCGGACGGACTTGAACCAATGCCGTTCGAGTTCGACGCCGCGCGCCGGGCGGTTCTGCTCGAAGGACTCGACGAGGTCGATCAGACGTTGCGTCTGGCCGACGATATCGACGCGTTTCGCCGCACGGACCGCGCCAAACGCGCGTGGGCTTACATGCCGCGATAGGCCGCCGCCCGCGTCGAACGCGAATGGGTCGCCTTCGACGCGGGCGTGAACATCGCCCGATCTGACTTGACAGGGAGAAGCACTGTGAGCCGTTCTGCACGTTTCAGGGAGTTGTTGAAGTCGCCGCCTTTTGTTTGCCTCGGCGCGCACGATGCCGTGACCGCGATGCTCGCCGAACAGGCGGGCGCCAAAGCGATTTACGTGAGCGGGTTTGCGGCATCGGCAATCGTGGCCGGGCAGCCGGATGTCGGTCTGTTGACGCAGACGGAGATGTTTGAGCATATCCGCCGTATTTGCCGTGTTACATCGCTGCCGGTATTCGCCGATGCCGACACCGGTTACGGCGGCATCCTCGACGTGCAGCGGACGATCCGTTTGTGGGAAGAAGCAGGCGCTTCGGTGCTGCATCTGGAAGATCAGGCGGTGCCGAAGAAGTGCGGCCACTTTGCCGGCAAGCAGGTGATTCCGAAAGAGGAGATGCAGGCAAAATTGCGGGCCATGCTGGCCGCGCGAACCGATCCCGACTTCTTCGTGGTCGCGCGAACCGACGCGATTGCCGTGACGGGTCTGAACGATGCGATCGAGCGGCTCGCGGCCTACGCCGAAGCCGGCGCCGACGGTCTGTATGCGGACGCGCCGGAAAGTATCGAGCAGATGCAGGAAATGGTGCGCAGATTGAAGCCGCTCGGCAAGCCGATTCTGTTCAACATGGCACGCTCGGGCAAGAGTCCGTATCTGACGCTCGACCAGGTGTACAAGCTCGGCTTCGACTATGCGCTGTGCCCCATCGAACCGATGTTTGCGATGCACAAAGCGGTCAAGGAGATGATGGAAATCTTCATGCGCGAAGGCTCGACCGATTCAGTCGCGGACCGGATGACTTCCTTCGAGGATTTCAACCGCTTTGTCGGTCTCGACGAAGCGGTGGCCGAAGAGGCGTCGTTCAATGTTGTGGCCTCAACGCCTCGGAGTAAGGCCGACGCTGCCTGAAATGGGTTGAACTATCGGCAAGCGCGCTTCTGTCAGACCATTCACCACATCAACTGGACAGGCCCCCTCCACGGTGACGTGAAGGGGGCCTGTTTCCAATTGCGGACATCTCGCGCGTCCTACAGGTAGGTTCCGCTAATCCGTCCTTCGAAGATGGCGGTATTGATCGCAAAGTCGTCGACGTGCGCTTGCGAGCCGCCGTCGACAGTGACGACGACGGAACGGCCGCCGCGCAGAGTTTTCATCTGCGCGGCGGTGAGCGTCATTTCGTCATGTGTGTGATCCGCGGAGCGCGGCAGGTCTTTGACGACGAGTGAGGATTTCATGGTGTTACTCCTGAAGGTGGATGAGCGAGCACGGTGCGGTGCTCAGCCATTCTTCTGCAAGGGGTATGCCAAATTGCACGCGATGAGCGAGGAAATCATATGCGAGGCGGCAACGCAAGGCCAGCAAGGCAGAGACGCCATGCGTTCGCCGAACATGAAGCCCGGACAACGTGACATGCAACGGAAGTGTTCGGCGAGGCCCGACCAACCGCGTGCGGGTTGTCGGCTTGCGCCGCTCCACGGTTCGCGAAAGCAAACGGCACGCGTGGATAACGCGTGCCGCTGTTGTGAATATGCGGCGCGGGAACCGTGCGCGCTACGGTTTGCGCTGCATGGCCGCCCGTGCAATCGTCTGGTGCGCAGTGGGGAACCCGGGAGGGTATTCGACGACGCGTGCCGAAGCCGGCACCAGCGGCACGGCCCCATTCAGCCGCGCGCCGATACGAGCACCGCCGACGATAGCCGTCATTGCCTGCCGGTCGAGTTCGACGCTGTCGGTGAGATCCCTGATGATGAGCTTTGCCATAGTGACTCCAGGAAAGAAAGCGAGCGGCATGCCGGCGTGAATCGCCGGCTGCCGCCCGGGTGTGTCGTGAAATGTGCTGAGGTCTCCTCGCACAATCAGTATAGGAAATCTGTGCGCCGCTTGCCGGCCGGAGACGACCGGCCGGCCGTAGCGGGGCCCCCCGGCCCCCGCCACGTTGAGCGGTTACACGTTGGCGTAGTTGGCGCCCCAGAGCGACGGGCTGACGTTCAGGTGCAGCGGCACGAAGCCCGCGCCGATCACGCCGACGTTGTTGAGTGCGGCGACGTTGACGTATTGCATCTGGTTGAGGTTCTGGTTCACCGAGACATTGACGTTGGCAATGCCGCTGAGGCCGGCGACCGAAGGCAGGCCGGGCACGCTGCTGCCGGTGCCGCCGGCCACCGCCGACATGGCGCGGCGGTCGAGCTCGCGGGTGCCGGACAGATCGCGAATCATGAGGGATGACATGGTGCTTCTCCAAAGGTGCGCGCAGGACGCGGGTAGGCGGCGGGAAGTGAGGCGCACCGGGAAGGCGGGCGCCTCGCCGCGTCGCGTATTACACGTGGATGTTGTTGCTCGTCGAGAGGTAGGGGTTGACCGTCGAGCTGATGCCGGAGGCAAAGGCGACGTTGTTGCCGTTGGCGTTCTGCAGGTTCAGCTCGTTGTTGATGAGCTGGGTGGCATCGACCTTCTTGCTGTTGTTCGGGGCGAAGACGGGGCTGAAGTTGTAGTAGGAGGTGGAGGGGCCGAAACCGCCGCGCACGGCGCTCATGGCTTTGCTGTCGAGTTGTTCGGTGATGGACAGGTCTTTGATGGTCAGCGTGTTCATGGTGAATCTCCTGGAGGTAAGGGTGAGGCTGTGGGGGTTGGTTGCGAGCAACTTGTCTGCTCGGGATTCACTAATGCACGGGCTGTGCCAGATTTATTCAAGGCTCCTGATAAAGTTGCAGGAAGCTCGCCGCATAAGGATTTCGAGGCATGGGACCGGCTTGGTGAAGACGTGATGCCGTGCGGGCGAGATGACCGGTTGACGGCTTGCACCCGACAGGCCACGGCACGCTGTTGGATATCTCACGACACCGGCTCACTGCGCGACCAGCGGGCCAATCCTGGTTTGCGAAAGCACGGACCTGGAGCTAGTATCGAAGCGGCACATGTAACTGATTACGACAGGTTCTCTATCGGCCGAAGAGGCTTGGGTCGCGTGCGATCCGGTCCAACGGCAGCGGCGGTGCTTCGCACAAATGGCTAGCCTTGCGCGTGTGATTCACGACTTTCAGAACGGCGAGCTGTCCCGTGACGAGTTCGTGGCTCAACTCGACAGCACGTTGACCACCGAAGGACTCGGCCCCACGCAGCTGCTGGACATGCTTGGCGCAGCACATCGCAAAGCGCCGCTACCCGACGATCTTTATGTGGAAGTGCGGCGGCGCATCGAGCAGTTGCGCGTCTCGAACGTGGCGGCGGGCGGCGAGGAAACCGGCATCCAGACCACGGTCGACATTCCGTCGCTGCGCCCAGCGAGCGTCGGCAGTGCAGGCAGTGCACCCAATGCGGCTGGCACCGGCGGCGCGGCGGCACACGACCAGATCAAAGGCACCGGCGATACGTTGAACAACCGTTTCGTGCTCGAAGAATGCCTTGGCGTCGGCGGCATGGGCACGGTGTACAAGGCGCTCGATCTGCGCAAGCTCGAAGCTTCGGATCGCAAGCCATACCTCGCGATCAAGGTGCTCAACGTCCAGTTCCGCGGCAACCCGAATTCGCTCGTCGCGTTACAGCGCGAGGCACGCAAGGCGCAGGTGCTCGCGCATCGCAACATCATCACGGTGTACGACTTCGACCGCGACGGGCCGATCGTTTATCTGACCATGGAGTATCTGTCCGGCAAACCGCTCAGCCAGTTGCTGCGCACGCCGGGCTATCAGGGCATGCCGGTGCGCGCGGCACTGCCGATCGTGCGCGGCATGAGCAGCGCGCTCGCTTATGCTCACGAACGCGGCTTCGTGCATTGCGACTTCAAGCCCGCCAACGTGTTTCTCACAACGAATGCCGAAGTGAAGGTGATCGATTTCGGCATCGCCCGCGTGTTTCAGCGTCCGGAAGAGGAGAGCGACGCGACCGTCTTCGATCCCGGCAGCCTCGGCGCGTTGACGCCCGCCTACGCCAGCCCGGAAATGATCGAGCACCGCGAACCGGACCCGCGCGACGATATCTACGCACTCGGCTGCATCACGTATGAACTGCTGACGGGGCATCATCCGTTCGACCGGTTGTCGGCCACGCAGGCCCGCAATGCTGATTTCAAGCCGCAGCGGCCCGCCAATCTCGACGCGAAACAATGGCGCGCGCTGCGTGCCGCGTTGTCGTTCGATCGCAATACGCGCATGCCGAGTGTGGAGCGCTTCATCGCCGAGTTCGATAACGAAGCCCGCGCGGAGAAATCCGGCACGCTGGCGAAGGTGGGGCTCGCGAGCTTCGCGGTGGTGTGCGCCGCGGCGGTCGGTGTATTCGCGTTCCGCTCGGCGCCGAACCGGCAGACCGAGCCGCAGACGGAGGCGGGCGCTTCGCAGAGTCCGGCGGAGCAGGCGGCTTCTTCGTCTTCGTCTTTGTCGTCTTCGGGTGAGGCGGTGTCGGCGCCGGTTGCGGCGCCTCCGGCAGGTCCTGTCGCGGTGGCGCCCGCTACGACTCCTGCGCCACCGCCCGCGCCCAAGCCCGCGCTGACTCTAGCCACCGTCACGTCCGCGCTAATGCAGGCGCCCTGTTCCGCACTGTCCGCTTCGGTGCAGGATCACTCGCTGACGGTGCGCGGTTACGTCTCGCAGCGTTACGGCGCGGCGCGTCTGAAGGACACGCTGGCGGCGCTGCCGGGCGTCGATACGGTGACACTTGCAGTCGAGCCGCTCGCCGACGACAAGTGCGACACCGTCAAGGCGCTCGCGCCCTACTGGATTGACAACATGCAGACCGGCCACGCTGCGGCCTTGCACGTGAGGCCGCCCAGCGGTCAATTGAGCGACGGCGATCCGCTGGTCGTCGACGTCGCCACGCCGGGCTATGACTCGTATGTGAACCTGGACTACTACCAGCTCGACGGCAGCGTCGTGCACATGGTGCCGAGCCCGCGCGCCAAGGACAATCAGGCGCCGCCGCATTACACCGCCACCATCGGCAGCGCCGGCGACTGGATCATCTCAAAGCCGTTCGGATCGGAGATGGTCGTGCTGCTGATTACGCCTGCGCCGCTATTCGACAAGCCGCGGCCCGAAAGCGAATCGCGCGCCGAATATCTGCGCGCGCTGGACACGCGGCTCACACAGATCGGCAGCAAATATGGCCGCGATCATATCGTCGCCGATTTCGCGCCGATTACGACAAAGCCACGCTCGCCTTGAGCATGGAGCGTGGAGAGCGTCGGCGTGGTTTGCCGGTCTGCCGTGAATCGGCGGCAGATCCGACAAGCCACCCACGTCACTTGAGATCCTTGACGACCCGAAAGCCGTCTTGCGACTGGCGCACGCCCGAGCTGTACTTGAAGCGTGTCGCGCTGAGCATATAGCCGCCGCCTTCTCGCCACGAACCGCCGCGAATCACGCGCATGTCGCAGCCTGGGTTGTCCCACGCGTGGCCATCGGCGGGGGCGCCCTGGTAGGAGTTGTGCCAACAGTCGGCGGTCCATTCCCAGACGCTGCCATTCATGTCGTACAGGCCGAGCGGATTTGGTGCGAACGAGCCGGCCGCCTCAGGTCCTTCCTTGTGCCACGGGTCGCCGCAGTCCTTGCAATTGGCGTTGCCCTTGCGCATCTGGTCGCCCCACCAGTAGGCGGTCGTGGTGCCGCCGCGATCCGCGTATTCCCATTCCGCTTCGGTGGGCAGGCGGTACGGTTTGCCGGTGGTCCTGCTCAACCATTTCACGTATTGCTGCGCGTCGTCCCAACTGAGGTCGCGCGCCGGCGCGGCTTTGCTAGTGTTGCTTTCGGGTGTGAGCTTCTGGCAGGCATTGGCGGCGACGCACGAGTTCCACTGATCGACCGTCACTTCGTACTTGCCGATCGCGAACGGCGCGCCGATGGTCACGTGATGAACGGGCTTTTCGGAAGGATCGTCGGTACTGCTGCCCATCGAGAAAGAACCGGCGGGCACGGCGATCATGATCGGACAGGTGGCGCAATCACGGCTTTCACCGGCAACCGGCGCATGCGTGACGGGCTTTTGCGCGACTGTCGCCGCAGGTGGCGTGGCCAGCGCGGGAGCGCTTGCGGTGGGTTTGGGCGGCGGCACACTGGGAGGCGGCGCTGGCCGCGCGGCTTGCGGAGCCGGTGCAACTGACGGCGCAGCAGGCGTGGCCGCGGACGGTGCATTCGACGTCGCTGCTGCGCGTAAGCGGTCGATGCGCGCATGAGCGAGCGTGGCGAAGCGGCCGTTCGGATAGGCCTTCAGATACGCCTCATAGTCGGCCGGGTAATTGCTGTCCTTGATCGAATTCCAGAACGTGATTTCGTATTGTTCGCTGCTGTCTTTCGGCAAAATACCTCTGCTATGCAGCGTGACCACGGGATCGTCACGAATGGCGGACGTCGCATCGGCCGTCAGCAAGGTCTGCGGAAGCGATGAAGCAAGCCAGGGCGTTTGCTCACCACCAGTCACGTCGCGCACCTGCGCCGCGACGCGTTGCAACAGATCCGCCAAGGCTTGCGACGGAGCGCTGTCGAGCGCGTGCAGCCATGCATTCGTGTAGACGCCATGACGCGCGCCGTCCGCTGCAAAACCGCCGGGTGCGGTTGCGTATGCAACCACCGTATTGCCTGGAAGCGCAGACGTATTGCCGGTCACGTCCGCCGAGAACGGATTGTTCAGACACGTATCGAGAATCACGAGATTGAGTTGACCGTCACGCGGCGCGCGCATTGCCTGCAATACGGCGTTCAGATCGACGCCATTGCTTACCGCCGCAGCTGGCGAGCGAGCGTCGAGTCCTGCGGGGATGAGCAATGTTTGCGGGCCGATCCGCATGCCGTGTCCCGCGAAATAAAAGAGGCCGACACCGCCGCGCCGCAAGCGCGCATGGAATTCGCCGATGACTTGCCGCATCTGCTGCGGCGTCGCATTCGTGCGCATGATGACCTCGAAGCCGAGCGTTTGCAGCCTGTCACGCATGGCTTCGGCATCGCGCGGGGCGTTCTCGCGCAGTGCATCCACTTGCAAGTCATTGCGGTCCCTGCGATCCGCACCATACGCGCCATTACCGATCACCAGCGCGATACGTGGAGAAGGCAGCTTGCCCCGCTGTGGCGCGAACGGGGTGAGCGGCACAGCGTCCATCTTCTCCGCGCTCGCGCCTCGCTCGGCACTGTCACGTTGCGGCGCCGCATCCGCACTGCCCCAATGCGCCTGAATCGCCCCGGCCATGCACACCAGCATGAATATTCGCCACATCTTCACATCCTGTTTGTTCCGGACAGAACATAGGCAATCGAGCACCGCGCCACTCGCAGCAGTTGCTGGAGTCAATCGCGCGAAGCATCGACGCCGCTATCGACCATCCATCTGCAACCTCTTAATAACGATAGCACGCGCTTTGCGCGTCACAACTGTCGGCGTGCCCCGAATGCGTCATACGGTTAACGAGCGTGGCGTATCTTTTTGGCAAGTTACGACCTAAGCTAATTCACAAAGTGAGGCGGCGCGTCGTTTTAACTAGGGCGGCCGTCCAACCGCGCGAGCGCCCGCGATATCCAGCCGGAACGCCCGGCCTGCCTCGTGCAGCCGGGGTGGCCATGACCATTCTTCGGGAGAGTGCGCTATGCGAAGAAGAACCGTTACCCCCGTTGTTCTCGATGTGCGTCATGAATCGAATGCGCATCGCGAGGCACGGCGCAAGGCGTTGCGCGCGACGCTCTTCCTCGTGTTCGGCAACATGTTGCCGAGCGCCTTCGCGCTCGCCGATCAAACGGCTTCGCCGCCGGGTGCCGAGGAGTACATCATCTGGCCGCCGGACGGCGCCGTGATTCACGGTGGCAAGCTGTGGGTGCGCATGGGGCTACGGAACATGGGCGTGTGCCCGAAGGGTGTCGTGTTCCCGAACTCCGGCCATCACCATCTGTTGATCGACACCGACCTGCCGGCGCTCGATCAGGAAATCCCGTCAGATCGCAATCACCTGCACTTCGGCGCGGGCGAGACGGACGCGCGTATCGAATTGCCACCGGGCAAGCACACGCTGCAACTGATTCTCGGCGATCACAACCATGTGCCGCATGTGCCGCCCGTGTATTCGAAAAAGATCACCATCACCGTGCTAAAAGACTAGCGCGATCCGTTCGTTCAAAGCGGGTCCGTGAGAACGGAGAGACCTTCATGTACAAGATCATCGCGGTCGCGGCACTCGCCATGTCGGCGGCTTTGGCTTCGCCGAATGTCGCCATTGCGGGTACGACGCCGGCACCGGCCGGCGCCTATGCGTATATCGGCTATCCCAACGACGGCCAGGTCGTACCGGCCAACAAGCCGTTCAAGGTGTGGTTCGGCCTGCGGTACATGGGTGTGGCGCCCAAAGGCGTCAAGTATCCGAATACCGGCCACCATCATCTGCTGATCGACACTGATTTGCCACCAATGGATCAGGAGATTCCGTCCGATCGCAATCATCTGCATTTCGGTGCGGGCGAAACGGAGACCATGATTCAACTCCCGCCAGGCAAGCACACGTTGCAACTGTTGATGGGCGACGACATGCATGTCCCTCACAATCCGCCGGTGTACTCGAAGAAGATCACCGTCATTGCGCGATGACGCAACGCGCGGCGTGACGCCCAGCGTCCCGGTGTTACGCCGCAACCAACAGCTCCGCGCGAATTGTTGGCTGAGATCCACCATCTTCCGCGCGGCGTTTGACCGCTCTGCTTCAGATTCGTCCGCGCACCAACCGCGCAACCCTTTATCTACAGCGTTCCGGAAAATTTCTTAGGATCGGAAAGCAACTCTGGCACAGCCCATGCATTAGTGACAGTCGAGCAGACAAGTTGCTCGAACCCAACCGCAAACTGTGCAGTATTCCCTTCCAGGAGATTTACCATGAACACGCTGACCATCAAAGACCTGTCCATCACCGAACAACTCGACAGCAAGGCCATGAGCGCCGTGCGCGGCGGCACCGGCTTCTATCCGTCGTCGTCGTACTTCAACTTCATGCCGGTGTACGCGCCGAACAACAGCAAGACCGTCAACGCCACCCAACTGATCAACACGCAGATGGACATCCAGAACGCCAACGGCAACAACGCAGCGTTCGTCGCTGGCGTCACGACCACGATCGATCCGCACGTGAACGCAAGCAACAACATCAGCGTGCACTAAACGGCACAGGCCGCCGCGGAGGCCCTGGCGCCTCCGCGGGCTCCAGACGGCCCGCTCCTCAAAAAGATTTCACAGCCAATCGTTCTTTCCACGCGACCCCCGCGTCACCGCCCGATTCCCGCGCCGATCTTCCCGCATTGCTTCGATGGTGAAGCTGCGCAGGAGATGCTTTACTTGAAGGTTGAAGGGCGCGTTCTGCTCGTGCAATGAAGTGGGCGTCATCGGAGACACATCGTGTCAGCGTTGCTTTCATCAGTTCGTCAGCGCATGTTCCGCAAGACCTCGGCGCTGCGCTGCGTTTGGGCGGTAACTGCGTGCGTGCTTTCGCTGTCGGCCTGCATCGATGTCAGCATGCCCGACTACAAGCGCCCCGACACACCGGCCAAGGCGTCCTGGTCGGATCAGAAGGGCGCACCCGTATCCGCTGCCGCGACGATCGAACCCGACTGGTGGAAAGGCTTCCACGATCCCTATCTCGACACGCTGATCGCCAGGGCGATTGCCGGCAACTTCGATATCAAGGTACTGGCCGCGCGTATCGACGTGGCCGGCACGCAGATCGGCGAAGCCAAAGCCGGCGCCTTGCCGACCATGGATCTCGGTGCGGGCGCCGATTTCGAAAAGACCACGCACCAAACCTTCGCCAAGCAGTACAACGTCGCGACGCAGGTGAACTGGGATATCGATATCTGGGGCAAAGTCGAAAAAGGCGTGCAGGCGCAAAAGGCGGAATTCCACGCCAGCGAGGCCGACTGGCGCGCCGGCTACCTCGAACTGGTATCGAATGTTTCCAGCACCTATTTCCAGATTCTTCAATTCGACGACCAGATCGAGCAGCAGCAGAAAACGCTCGAAACGAACCGCCAGATCCTCACGATTTACGACGGCCAGCGCCGCAACGGCCTCGTGCCGCAAACGCAGGTATTGCGCCAGCAGGCGGAGATCAACCGCCTGACCAATCAGTTGCTCGATCTGCGCCGTTCGCGCGCGCTCGCTAACAACGCACTTTGCACGCTGATCGGCGTGCCGGCGGGAGAGTTCCAGATGGCCAAGGGGCATTTGCAGCAGCGCGTGCAACTGCCGCCCGTGCCGGACGGCCTGCCGGCGCAACTGCTTGCGCGGCGTCCCGACGTGGTGGCCGCCGAGTTCAGAGTGCTCGAAGCCTACGACCTGGTCGGCCAGGCCAAGCTCGCACAACTGCCGAGTATCAGCCTGACCGGGCACGGCGGCACAGCGAGTTTTGCACTGACCGACCTGCTGAAGTCGTTCACATACGGCTTCATGCCCAGCATCAACATTCCGCTGCTCGATCCCGGCGTGCGGGCGCATGTGAAAGTCACGCAAGCGCAATCTACGGTTGCCGAACAGCAATATCGCGTGGCGGTGATGGGCGCGTTCGAGGAAGTGGAAAACGCGCTGGTCAATGTGAATTCGCACAAGGAACAGCGCGTGGAGTTGCAGCAGGAGGTGTCGCGGCTGCAAATCGTGGCGGACCAGATCCAGTCGCAATTGCGGCTCGGCGTGGTGTCTCAGCTGGAGGTCTTCGAAACCGAGCGGACCTTGCTGGAGGCGCAGCAGGAACTGCTCGCCAACCATCAGCAGATTCTGTCCGACACGGTGCTGCTTTACAAAGCACTGGGCGGCGGCTGGCCGAGCGTGGATGTGCAGGCACAAGTAAAGGAACACTGAGCTAATCCGTAACGTGGCGCGCAGCAGGGGGTATTTCGGCTGTATCTGACGCACTCGTTGCCTTCATAACTGACAATCGAAAAATTGACACTCGCCATGTGTGACTTACAATCTTTAAGGAGCCCGCTCATGCACGGCTCACTCGAACCATATCTTTCCGCCGTAGTCCTTCGTCCCGTTTCCGTTGCGCACCCAGCGCAACGGGTAAACGCTTAGTGATCCAGATAAAATGGCCGCCGGCGAAGCTCCGATTGCTGAGATGCGCGCGACTGAAGACGCTGCGTTCGACGTGGTGTTGTCGCCGGCTGCGTCCGCGCAACGTCCTGCGCTCGACGCGATCAGGATCGTCGACAACCTGTTCGCAATCGGGCGCAGCGAGGCACCATTTACCGACTATCCGGCGGAACGGATTGCGCGCCTGTCGCGCCGTCATGCGCGGATTTTCATGGAACATGGCGCGGTGTACGTGGCAGACCTCGGCAGTAAGAACGGCACGACGGTGAATGGCGTCGCGGTGCGGCAAACACCGGCACGCGTGCGCGCCGGCGATGAACTGTGCTTTGGCGACGAGCTCTGCTACCGGGTGAGCATCGAGCCGCGCGCGCGTATCGTCGCGGCCGCCGGTTCGGCCGTCGCGCCGGGACTGCTGCTGGTGCCGCAGCGGGACGATCTCGGCCTGCAACTCATCGAGGTGCAGGCGTTTCCGTTTCTCGTCAGCAAATCGGACGACGTCTTTTCGCGCTACAAGGACCGCTATCCGCATCAGGTCAATTACATTTCGCGGCGACACGCGCATATCTTTCTGAAGGGCGGCGAGCTCTACGTCGAAGATCTCGGCAGCACCAACGGCACATTCGTCGGCGGAAAGCGGCTGGACGAATCCGCGTTGCCGCTCGTAGAGGGAGACGTCGTTGCATTTGGCGGAGATCACTTCGTCTACAGGGTGACGCTGCAGAAGACCCCTGAAGTCGAGCCCACCGTGACCCAGCTATTCCTCAATCCGGCCGCCGCTGAAGCTGCCGATCCTGACAAGACCACCTTCGTCGGCGCCGCGCATTCTTTCCTCGACATCTTTTGCGTCGATCCAGGCCTGCAGCGTGAAGACGAAGTCAACGAGGCGGCGCAGCCTATTTCCGCGCATGGGAAACGCGATACGCCGACGGGTACGGAAAAGGGAGCGAACGGAACGAACGGTGCGAATGGTGCGAACGGAGCCGCCCATGCGGGAGCGGCGAAACGCAGGCCGCAACGTTGGCGTTTGCTCGCGGGTGAACTCGGCAAGGCCTTTGCGATCGGCGATCGCGCGAGCGTGCGGCGCATCGCGATTTGGGGCGGCGTCGGCTTGGTGGCGCTGATTGCGATTGCATCGACGCTATATATGCGCGGTTCGTCGGAGCGCGAGTTGAAGAACCTGCTGGCCAACGGCGATTACAGCAGCGCGGTGACCACGGCAACGGGCTATCTGGCGAGCCATCCCGCGGACACGAAAGTCAGCGCGCTAGCGAGTGAGGCGCTGTTGAAGGCGAAACTCCCCAACTGGCTGAACGTGCTGGAAAAGGCGCAGTTCGATCAGGCCGACGCACTGCTCAACGAGATGAAGTCATTGAGCGCGAACAATGCGGATGCGGCGTCGCTGATTAGTGAATTGCAATGGGTCGGCGATCTGGAGCGCTTCGTGGCGGGACGCGGTGGCATGGATGCGCCGATTCGCATGTACACGGACGAGGGCACGATCGGCAACCTCCTGCAACGCTGGGAAGACGACGCGAAGAGTCACCAGGGCGCGCTCGACCGTATCGCTTCTTATGTACCCGTATTCGCCGACCCTTATGCGCAGGCGCTGAGCCATCTGCGCAAACTCGAAAGCGACGATTCGGTCTACCTCGCCGCGATCGATCGCCTGAACGGGACGATTCGCACCGAACTGGCGCGCGACAAACCCGACGCGCTGCCACCCGTGCTCGACGATTACGCGCAGCGCTACCCGCGTCTCGCGGGCATTGACCGGGTGCGTCAGGATTTGCGCCAATACACGGACTTGCTGAATGCCGCGCTGAGCCGGCAATTGGCACCGTTGCTCGCCATGCTGAAATCGGCGCATTTCGGCACGCCGCCTTTTCAGGCGCAGTTTCAACAAATGGCGGCCAGCCGTTTGCCTTCCCCTGACGTGATTGCGCGCCATGACGCGGTGACGGCGGCATGGCAGCACGGCGACTCACAGCAGGCGCTGGCCGGTTTGCAGGCCATGCCCGCCGGGCCGTGGTCCGATGTGCTCACCGCCGAGCTGGCGCACAAGAAAGCCCTGCTCGATCAATACGCGAACCTGCAAAAGACGCGCGCCGACAAGGATTACGACCAGCGCCTGCTGTCGTTCTACGCGAGCCTCGATCCTGCAACGGACGTGTGGTTTTTGCAGTCGATCCAGAAAGACGTAGCCGCGTTGCACGACAAGGCACTGGCGCGTGCGCAGGATCTGCTGTTGCGCGCGCAGAGCCTGTGGAAACAATATCGCGCGGGCGGATCGATCGGCGGAACGCAACGTCTCGAAGCCGGTATTTCGCCGGGATTTCGCAGCGAGGCGCGTCTGCTTTCCGATGCGCAAACGTCGGCGCAACAGGGCATGCGTATTTACACGCAACTGAAGGCCGATCATCCCGCCGACTTCGACCGTCTGCTTGCGGATATCGAAGCCGAAGCGAATTTGCAGCGCCGTTCGCTGACGGAACTGCGCATGGTGCTGGATCCGGGACTTCTGAAAGCGAAGCTGGCGTTGATCGGAGGCGAGCAGAGTGAAGCGCGACAGTCACCCTAGACCGTTGTCGGAGGCGCTGGAAGATCACAGCGTCGAGGGCATTGCGATTCTCACGGCGGAGCCCGTGCGGATTGCGCGCGCGCTGATCTGGGCGATGGTCGCGCTGGTCGTGGTGGGACTGCTGTGGTCGTTCGTGGGGCGTGCGGATGTGATCGTTAGCGCGCAAGGCACCCTGTCGCCGGAATCGGAGGTGCGCCGGATCTACGCGCCGATCGACGGCGAGCTTGCCGATCTGTATATCGCCGAGGGGCAACCCGTATCGAAGGGCGACGTGCTGGCGCGGTTGAACGCGCGCGGTGCAATCGAGGCCGCCAGCAACGCGTTGCAAGCGCAACTCAAACTGGAAGACGCCGAGCGCGACTGGAAGCAGTTCCCTGAGAAGAAAGCGCTGATGGAGCGTAAAGCGGCCGCGCTCAAGGCGCAGATGGAGGTGGAAGCACACCAGCACGAAAATCGCGTCTCCGAAGGCACGACCAAACTCGCGGAAGGGCAGAAGGCCGAACTCGACGAAGCGCGCAGCGTGCTCGACAATGCCCGGCGCACGCGTGAAGCGGCGCGCCAGGAATTGGACCGCTACTCGCGGCTGTTCGCGCAGCCGGGCGGAGGCGGTATTGCCGAATTGCAGGTGGAGCAGAAACGCACTGCGGCGATGGAAGCGGATAACGCGTACCGTGTCGCGCAATCAAAACTCGCGGAGCTGGATTTCCGCCTGAGCCATGAATACGCACAGGCGAATGCGCAACTGGAAACCAGTGGCCAGCAGACCACCGACCTGCAGCTTCAATACGATTCGGCGGTGCGCGACATTACCGACGCGGAAGACAAGTTGCGCCTGCAACTGCAAAGTGCGCGGCTGGTGTCCGAGGCGGCCGCGCGGATTCGCTTCGAGAACATCGACAAGGATAATTTTCTGCTGATCCTCGCGCCGGTCTCGGGCGTCATTACCGACGTGACCTCGACGCAGCGCGGCGACAAGATTCAGGCGAACGCGCCGCTCGGCGGCATTGCGCCGAAAGACGCACGGCCCGTGCTGAAAATAGAAATTGCCGAACACGATCGCGCTTTTTTGCACGAAGGCTTGCCCGTCAAGCTGAAGTTCAACGCCTTTCCCTATCAGCGCTATGGGCTGATCAACGGCACGCTGGCCTATATTTCCCCGGCCACCAAGCCGTCGTCGACGGACAAGCAGCCGGTCTACGAAGGCCGCGTCACGCTCGACAAGGATTACTACCAGATTGCCGACACGCGCTATCCGTTGCGCTACGGCATGACGGCAAGCGCCGAGATCGTGGTGCGCGAGCGCCGCCTGATCGACCTGGGTCTCGATCCGTTCAGGCAGGTAGCGGGTTGACCGCGCGGATCACACGTCAATTAAAGGAGCGGATGAAATGACCGCGATAGTGCGAATCGATGACGAAGTCGTGGACGTGAGCGAGTTCATTCGCCTTCTGAAACTGACCGGCCAGTTCGAAAGCCTGATCGAGCAGATCGTGCGCGACAAGCTCACGGTTCACGCGGCGAAGAAGCAGGGCATAACCGTGAGCGCCGACGAAATCCAGCAACGCGCCGATCAATTCCGCCGCGTGCGCGGCTTGCATCGCGCGACGGATATGAATCAGTACCTCGACGCGCTCAACGTCAGTCTCGACGAGTTCGAGGCTTTCATTACCGACGGACTGTATCAGGAGAAGATGCTCGACGAGATCGGCAACGAGGCCGCTATCAAGGATTACTTTGCGCTGAATTCGCCGAAATTCGACGCGATCGAGGTGAGCCATATCGTGCTCGACAGCGAGGGCAAGGCGAAGGAAATGATTTCGTATCTGCACGACGATCCCGACAGTTTTGCCGACATGGCGCGCGAGCACTCGATTGCGGATACGCGCGAGGCGGGCGGCGTGATCGGCAAGGTGCTGCGAGGCTCATTGAAGCCGGATATCGAAGCGAAGATTTTCAACGCGGCTGTGGGCGACCTGCTGGGGCCGTTTCCATCGGCGGATCGCTCGTGCTTCGAGATTTTCGCCGTCACGGCCAAATATCCCGCGACGCTGGACGCCGACGTGGCCGCCGAAGTCAGGCGGCTGTTGCGCGAAAGCTGGCTGATCGCACGTGCGCAGGAACACGTGATCGAAGCGCGCTAGTCCGTTCGCGCCCTGCATGCCGCATTGAAACAACGCCACGACACGCCGATTCGAGGTCCGCAAGCACATGGATGCACCCCAGACCGCGCCCTCCGCAGCCGAGTTTCTGACCTCGGTGGAGATCCTTTCGCCATTTTCGCGCGACGAGATCGAGCGTCTTGCCGAATATGCGCAAGCGCGCTTCTATTCCTTCGGCGAAACGGTCTGCTCCGCGGGCGAGACGGCCGACGGGCTATACGTGGTTCGCTCGGGTTCCGTGCGGATTTTCACGGAGGAGCACGGCAAGGAAACCAGCATGGGGGTGCGCAAATCCGGCGAGATCTTTGCCGATATCGCGATGCTGCGCGCCTATGTTCACGAAGCGTCGGTGCGGGCGTCGGCGAAAACCGAGTTGCTGTTCATTCCGCGTGCCGCGATCGAGCCGGTGATCGCCGGCAATCAGGCCGCGCTGGCGTTCGTCGCCAGTTATGTGGCAATCAACTCCGCGGGCGGTTTCGTCGCGCAACTGTTCGATCTGCGTGGCAAGCTGAACAAGGCGGAACTCGAAGAGTATGTGCGCAGCGTCGGTGTGAAGCGGGTCGCAGCCGGCAAGGAGATTCTCAAGCAGGATGGACGCGAGGACCGGCGGTTGTATGTGGTGCGGCAGGGCCAAGTGCGTATTGTCCGGCACGAGGAAGGTCGTGACTACACGCTCGCCACGCTCGGCGAAGGCGAGATATTCGGCGAGAAAGCTTGCCTGATGCGCCAGGAGCAGATGGCCTCGGCTGTCGCGACGACCGATACGCGGCTACTGGTGATTCCTGAGCGCACGGTCCACTTCATTCTCGAACGCAATCCGAAGTTGCGCGAAGTACTCGACGAGCGGATTCGTTACGGCGACCGCGAATTGCAGCGGCAAAAGCGGCTCGAACAGCGGCGCAAGCTGCCGCTCATGCTCGATCTGCAGACCAAACCCGAGTTTGGCGAGAAGGTGATCAAACGCTTCGCGCTGGTCGAACAGGCCGAGGAAATGGACTGCGGCGCGGCATGTCTTGCGATGATATGCCGCCACTACAGCATTCCGATGACGCTCGGCAAATTGCGCGAACTCGCCAACGTCACCACTCAGGGCGCCACGCTCGACAGTCTCGCGCGTGCGGGCGAGTCGCTTGGCTTCACAGCGCGCGGCGTGCAATGCACGTTCGATTCGTTGCGCGGCTTCGACCTGCCGTTCATCGTGCACTGGGAGGGCTACCACTATGTCGTGGTGTATGGGCTTTCAAAAGATTATGTGTGGGTCGCGGACCCGGCGGTCGGCTTCAGGAAGATGACCGTCGAAGATTTCGAGCGCGGCTGGAGCGGCACCTGTCTGCTGTTTGCCGGCGGCCCGAATCTGCTGCAAATGTCCGCCGCGCGTTCGCCGTGGATCCGCTTTGTCGGCTACCTCACGCCGTACAAGAAGATTCTCGGCCACCTGTTTCTCGCCACCTTCGTGATTCAGGTATTGGGCGTGATTCCGCCGCTGATTATCCAGAACATTCTGGACGGCGTGATCGTGCATCAGAATGTCAGCCTGCTGCATCTGCTGATTGGCGGCTTGATTATCGTCAATGTCTTTTCGCAGTTGATGTCGTCGATTCGCGCCTATCTGGCCAATTTCATGGTGCGCAATATGGACTTCGCGATGATGTCGCAGTTCTTCAGGCACACCCTGTCGCTGCCATTCTCATTTTTCGCCAAGCGCAAGACCGGCGACATTTTCGCGCGCTTCCAGGAGAACCAGACGATCCGCGCCTTCCTGACCGAATCCACAGTCACCACGGCGCTGAACCTGCTGATGGTGTTCATCTACTTCACGATCATGTTCGTCTACAACGTGAAGATGACGCTGGTGTTGATTGCGTTCGTCATTCCGATCATGGCGCTGACCGCGATCGCCACGCCTAAGATCAAAGGCTATGCGCGCGAAGTGTTCACCGCGTCGACCGAATCGAAGTCGTTTCTGATGGAAGCGCTCGCAGGTGTCGAGACCATCAAGGGCATGGGTATCGAGCGGCCGGTGCGTTTGCGTTGGGAGAAGAAGTACGCGAAGGCGCTCGAAGTGCAATATCGCGCGCATGCGTTCAACATTCTCGTGGGACTCGGCAGTCAGTTGCTGAATGCCGCGACCACGATTGCGATTCTCTGGGTCGGCGCGAATCTCGTGCTGGCGCGCGAAATGACGATCGGCCAGTTGATCGCGTTCAACGCGTTCATGGGCAGCGTACTGGGTCCGTTGATGGGCCTGGTCGGCTTGTGGAGCATGCTGAATGATGCCGGCGTGGCAATGGAACGCCTTGGCGATGTACTCGATATCGAACCCGAGCAGAAGCCTCAGGATCTGCCTTCGCGTGTGATGCTGCCAGAACTCCAGGGCGAAATCAGTCTGAGCGGCGTTTATTTCCGCTACGGCGAAAACGACTCGTCGTACGTGCTCGAAAACATCAGCTTCGATATCAAGCCGGGTGAACTGGTGGCGATAGTCGGGCGCAGCGGTTCGGGCAAGACCACGCTCGCCAAGTTGCTGGTCGGCTTCTACACGCCAACCGAGGGCAAGATGACGATAGACGGTTACGATCTCGGCGTGGTCGATAAAGCCTATTACCGCGCGCAGATCGGCTATGTGATGCAGAGCAACCTGCTGTTTTCCGGCACGATTGCCGAGAATATCGCGAGCGGAGACGATGCGCCCGATCGGCGCCGCATCGAGGAAGTGGCGAAGATGGCCGACGCGCACGCGTTCATCAGCAAGATGCCGCTCGGCTATGAGCAGATTGTCGGTGAGCGCGGAATCGGTTTGTCGGGCGGGCAGATCCAGCGGTTGTGCATTGCGCGGGCGCTGTATCACGATCCGCGGCTGCTGGTATTCGACGAAGCGACTTCGGCACTGGACTCGCAATCGGAAAGCAATATTCTCGGCAATATGCACGACATCCTGAAAGGCCGCACGGCGGTGATCATCGCGCATAGACTCAGCACGATCATGCGTGCGGACAAGATTCTCGTGCTGTACGAAGGAGCGATTGTGGAACAGGGCCGTCACGAAGAGCTGATTCAGCGCGGCGGTATGTATTACCAGTTGGTCCAGAAACAGTTGAGTGCGTGATGATGAAGATACTCGACCAGATTGAAGAGGCCAGTCCCGCAATTTCGTATGCGGGGCTGATCGAGCGGATCGAGATTTTGCGCTCCACGTTGCGCTGGTCGTCGCGGCTGGAGCGCGCGGACATCGACAAACTACTCCGGCAAGCCACCTCGCTACGCGACGAGGTGATGCAACTGTCGCACAAGGAACGTTTCGTGCAAGCGGCAGTGGCCGCCGAGCCCCAGGAGCGTGTCGATCAATCGCGCGGCGCGCGGCGCAAAGCGCTACTCGAACGCAGCTTCATTTTCGAGGGGACTTTCGGCGACAATCCGCGTTTGCTCGAATCGCTCGAAATCGCCGAGAAAGCGGCGCCGACCGATCTACCCGTGCTGATCGACGGCGAAAGCGGCACCGGCAAGGAGCTGATGGCGAAGGTGATTCACGCCAACGGCTCGCGCGCCGACAAACCGTTTATTTCCGTGAACTGCGGCGCGATTCCCGACAATCTGCTGGAGTCGGAACTGTTCGGACATCGCAAAGGCGCGTTCACGGGGGCTTCGAGCGACCGCAAGGGGAAATTCGAAAGCGCGCATACGGGTACCATTTTTCTCGACGAGATCGGCGAATTGCCGCTCGCCGGCCAGGTGAAGCTGCTGCGCGTGCTGGAAGCGCATGAGATTCAGCGCGTCGGCTCCGATGAAACAATCGCGGTGGATACGCGCATCGTCGCGGCGACCAACCGCAATCTGCGGCAACTCAGCGAAGAGGGCAAGTTTCGCGAGGATCTGTTCTACCGGCTCAGCGTGATTCATGTCACGCTGCCGCCGCTGCGCGAGCGTCGCGATGAAATCCCATTGCTGATTGCGTGGTTCGGCGATGAAGCCGCCGGTACGTTGAAGCGCAGGCCCGTGCGAATGACGCCGCGTCTGCGGGACTTTCTGCTCAACTATGCGTATCCGGGCAATATCCGCGAACTGCGCAACGTGATGTATCGCGTGTCGTGTCTGGCCGGCGATATGGCCGATATCGATCACTTGCCGCTGGACATGCGACCGGCGGCGCCCGGAGCGGCGTCGTCGTTTAACGCCGCGACTGCCACGGGGCAGGAACCAATCAGCGTGACGAACCTGATGTCGTTGAGCGACGCCAAGCGTGCCGCCAGCGACGACGCCGAAAAAGCCTTTCTCGAGCGCGGCCTTCGCGAAGTGAGCGGCACGGTCGCGGAACTGGCTCGCCGTATCGACATGAACCGTTCGCATCTGCAGATGCTGCTGAAGAAGCATGGTCTGCATTCAAAGGATTTCCGCAACCGCAATCAGCCGGCCGCGAACAGGAACGGCGCGGACGACCATGACGACGAAGAAGGCGAGACGTAAGCCCGCAGCGCGACGAAGATGCGCTCAGGGGGCCGGGTTAAGCAGGGTTTTGTCCGATGCGTTGGGATCTTCTGCGCGCACGACCACGGCGGTGATGTTGTCGCGACCGCCGCGCGCGAGCGCCAGGTCGACGAGCTCTTCAGAGGCGTTCGCGCTCGCCGCCTTGCTCAGCACGGCGAGCATGTCTTCTTCGCTGACCTCGTTGCTCAGGCCGTCGCTGCAGAGAAGGAAGACGTCGCCGTCCACGACTTCGATGGCATCGTCGTCGAGTTCGAGCACGTCTGTCGCGCCTACAGCGCGCGTAATCATGTGCTGCGCCGGATGATGCCGTGCCTCTTCCTCGGAGATCACGCCGAGCGACTTGAGCGCTTCGACCTGACTGTGATCGCGTGTGAGCTGCCGCAAGCTGCCTTCGCGCAGCAGATACAGGCGACTGTCGCCGGCCCACACATAGCCGCAGAAGCGGTCGCAGGCGAGCAGCACGACGACCGTACTGCCGATACGCTGCACCTGGCGTCGCGCGGCTTCTTCCCGCAGTTGACGATTGGCGCTTTGCAGGCGCGCGCGCGCGTCGGCGACGAAGGCTTTCATGCTGACCGGCGAGGTGAGCCGGGCGAGTGCATCGATCACCAGACGGCTCGCCAGATCGCCGACCGCGTGCCCGCCCATGCCGTCGGCGACGGCCCAGCGTCCGAGCTCGGACTGGTCGAGGCAGGCATCTTCGTTGATTTCGCGGACGCGTCCGGCGTCGGAACGCGCGGACGACGTCCAGCGAAATTGGCTGGCACAGGTCACAACGTTTACACCGTATCGTTTCTGCTGCGTGCGTCGGGGGAGACACTGATGTTCGAGTTCGCGCCGGCGTTGCGTACGTCGATCGACTGGAACGTGTTGATCATCTGGTTAGCATAGAAGTTGTTGGTCACGTCGTACAGGTTCACGACGGGTCCAATGCTCGGCGTATTGCGTACATAAGGCTGGATCCAGCCGTATACCCACGGTGCGCCGCCGCCACCGCGAATCGCTGTCATCGCTTTACGGTCTAGCGCGAGGTTCAGCGAGAGGTCGTTCACTGTGATAGAAGCCATGTCGTTCTCCGGTTGGCCGCGTGTAACGCGCGCGGTGACGCGCGGTTTGAATGAGTCTGGGCGAAATGGTGCAAGTGCCATGCCAATTCGCGGACGATTCACGCGGTTTGCCGTAACGCCTTGATTGCCGGGCGATTCCGCGTGCTTGCATATCCCGCGCAAGGTGAGGCGCGTAGTCATGGGTCGGCTGGCGCCCAACAAGCTCGGGATTGAACCGATACTGCGCCCAACACATCGAGGCGTTTCACCCGTCCTCATTAATCGACGCGCTTCCACCCCGCGCAGCCGTGACGAATGAGCGCCCTACGCCAACACTTTGGGCGAAATTCTGTCGGCTGGCAACGGACACTCGTCGCATCCGCAACGATCCGATTTCCCGCGAAACCCTTTAAATAAAGGCTTTCGCGCGCATGGCCCGGATGATGCAAATAACCTCGCAACAGTGTTGGAAATCGAAGCGAGGCCAGCCATGAACACGAACCCTCTTCAGACGAGCAGCGAAAGCAGCGAAGACCGCCGCGACGCCGCGTCCACCATCGACCTGCCGGTCGGCGCGCATCTCGTCACGCAACGTCGCGGTTACGAACACCACGGTATCTATGTGGGCAATGGTCGCGTGGTTCATTACGCGGGCTTTGCGAGCTCAGCGCATCGCGGCCCGGTTGAGGAAGTGGAACTGGAACAATTCGCCGCCGGCCACCCGCTGTCGATCCGTTCGACTCCGTCCGCCCGCTACGTCGGCGACGAAGCCGTACGGCGCGCGCGCTCCCGTCTCGGCGAAAACCACTATCGCCTGCTCACGAACAACTGCGAGCACTTCTGTTCGTGGTGCCTGCTCGGTGAAAGCCGCAGCGAACAAGTGCATTGCTGCCTGCGCCATCCGCGCACCGGCATGCATGCGCTGGTGTGCCTCGTGAAGGCTTTCGTGGAAAGCAGTGCGAAGGGCGCTCAGGGTTCCGTGCGGATGGCGTGAACGGGCACCCCTCATTTTCAGTGATTCAGGTATTCAAGGAGAACATCATGGCTGCCGCAGAAAAGAGCTTGCATTGGGCTGTGGACAAATGGCTCGCCCCGACCCCGTCGATGCCCGCGCGCGTCGTGCAGTTCTGCCACCGCGCATCGCAGCATCAGCGCTATGTGTGCGTGGAAGCTTTGCGGCCTGGCGGGCTGCTATCGATCTTCTTCTTCCGTCATGACGACGGCTCGTGGAATGTGTTCCCGCCGCAAGCCGAACGGCCCGCAATGAACGGCCATCGCCGCACGGTGCTTTGCTAGCCGGCTAATTCGGCGCCTGTGCGACCGCCTCCTTGATGATCCACCGATTGAACAGCAGCATCGCCGGTGTAATGGGTTTGCCCTTCAACCAAGTCAGCCAGTAACTGCCGGCATGAACCTCCACCTCGAACGGGTGCACAAGCCGGCCTGTGTTGATCTCGTGATCGAACATCAATGCGGGTGCGAGCGCGATACCCGCGCCCTGCATCGCCGCTTCCACCATCAATCGCGACGAATCGAACACCGGTCCGCGAATCGGCCGCGGCGGAATGCCAGCGGCCGCGAACCAGCTGATCCAGTCGTCGGCGCGATAGGAGCGCAGCAAGGTCTCGTTGGCGAGATCCTCCGGCTTCGACAGACGCGCGGCGATCTCCGGCGTACATAGCAGCGCGAGCGGCGCGTCGAGCAGGCGGGTTGCGAGCGAACCGGGCCACGTGCCGTCGCCGAAGCGGATCGCGAAGTCGAGACCTTCGGTCGCGAGATCGACCAGATTGTTGTTCGTGAGCAGGCGCAGTTCGACGAACGGATGCGCGTCGCGAAACGACTTCAGGCGCGGCATCAGCCAGCCCACCGCGAACGTGCCCACTACGCCGACCGTCAGCACCTCGTGAAAGTGGCCACCTTCGAATTGCTTGAGTACGGCTTCGATACGATCGAACGCATCGGTCAACACGGGACGCAGCGCGAGACCTTCATCGGTCATGGCAAGGCCGCGCGGCAGACGCTTGAAAAGTGCAGTGCCGAGCCGCTCCTCCAGGGTTCTGACCTGCTGGCTGACGGCGGCCTGGGTGACGTTCAGTTCGAGCGCCGCGCGCGTGAAACTCAGATGCCGCGCGGACGATTCGAAAGCGCGCAGCGCGTTCAACGGAAGATACGGTCGCATGGCGAAGGCATAAGGTTTTCTTTTGAGTTGACTAACTTATCATCGTTTGTCAGCGGCCGGCCGAATTCCGATAGCCTCGCTCCATCCGTTCCGGGGAGCTAGCCGGCGCGTACGATACGTGAAGCGGCCGGTGCCTGCGATGCGGGCCGCGAACCGGCGGCCGCAGTGGCCGTGGCGGGAATCAGCTTGCCATGCACCAGCAAACCCAGCGTCTTCACCACCAGAATCGCGATGATCAGATTCGCCGCGATGAACAGACCCGGCGCGGCCCATTCGACCGGACCCGTCGCGCCTCGTTCGACCATCCGAAGGACCATCGTGGGCAGTGCTGCTACGCCGAAGCTGAAGGCCCAGTAACCCGGCACGAAAGCCTGTTGGCGAATCCACGGCAGCAGACGCAGCAGCAACAGCGCCTGGTACAGGCCGTAACCTAGCAGGGCCAGGGCGAACAGGTCGGGCGTGCCGCTGCTCAGGCTCAGATAGGTCACGCCTCCCACCACCGGCGGCGCGAGTTGCACGCCCAGCAACGGGCGCAATGCGTCGGGCAGCGGTTCATGCACGGCGGCGCGGTGCAGGATCAGCGATTCGATCGCGAGCCACGACAACAGACCCACCCCGAAAAAAAGCCCGCCCAGTTGATGGAACCCGAAGGCGGCCGCAGCCGTGCCCGCCACGAAGCTCGGTGCCACGGTCGGCAGATAAATGGCAGGTGTCACCAGTTCGGGCTTGCGCCCGCCCTGCCAGAGCCGTCCATGCAAATACACGCCGAGCGCGAGTTGCGCGACCACGGCCACGCCGAACAGCGCGAGCGCCAAAGTGTGCGCGTACGGCTGGAGAAGCTGCGCGGCCAGCAGACTCGAAACGGGGCCGAGCGCCGCAAACGACGATTGCACAGGATGCTGCATTTCCGCGCGGGCTTCGGCGGCATGCGTCAGCCACTTCTGGCCGTATGCCGCCAGAATCACCAGCCACACGACGAGCGCGGCCACCGTCATCAAGGTGCCGATGGCGGCCGGCAGGTGCCAGAGCCTGATCGCTACGCGCCACAAGTTGGCGAACGCCAGCGCGCCCACTGCGATTCCGAAGAAAGCAACTGGAATCGTCCCACGATTGCTGTTCATCACCGATCCTCCGAAAATTGCGTCGCGCTCCACTGTTCCGGCTTCGCGCGATCGATGGCGTACTGTAAAAGGCGGTGGCAAAACGCGGAACGCTGGGCACGCTCAACAAATGGCGCGATCGTCTCAAGATGCTGGAAGCGGTCGGGTGGAGGATTTTTGCGGCGTTGCGTTTCGTCGCGGTTTTCCGTGTAGCCCGGATGTTCTCGCAAGGAGAAAGAGGTTGTGGACGGGCGCGCTCGCAGCAAGCGCTGCAGCCCGCCAGGTCAGCGGTCCGGCGCCGCTTTATACGGCCATGCGCTGAAGCATCGCCAGCAGTGTGTCGAACGAAAGCGGCTTGCGTGCGTATTCGATGGTCGGATTCGGCTGCACGGGGATATCCGCGGCCGCGCTGCACAGAATGATCGGAATGGCGCGCAGATCGGGGTCGGCGTTCAGCGCCGCGCACAATTGCAGCCCCGACATGACCGGCATCATGCAGTCCGACACGATGATGTCGGGCCGCGTCTTGCGTATCTGTTCGAGTGCGGCGGCCCCGTTCGACGCGACCATCACGGTGTAGCCGTGCCGTTCCAACAGTAGCCGCCATACCGTGAGAATGTCGAACTCGTCGTCCACGACCAGGATGGTTTTCATGGGCGGCTACGTATTTCGTCGCGGTGGCAGCGTGGCCGACAGGCCTGTTGCCGGGTACGCGCTGGCGGGGTTCCCCAGGTTTTCGACCACGTCGAGACCCTGAGACGAAATCACGAGCTCTCGCAAGGAAGTGTCGTGGGCGCTTTCACGCTGCTTGACCACGGAAATCATGCGCCGCAGACCCGCCTCCGTTTCGGCGTAGCGCAGCAGCAGGAGATTTTCGGTCAGCGCCGAGACCCGCACGCTTTTCGCATGGCTGGAATCGGCGTAAAGCGGCAGCTCTTCTGTCAGCAAGGTGGTGACGCAGGCTTCGCGAAGCTGGTGCAGCAGCGCATTCAGAAAGAGGCCGAAGCGCTCGGTGCGCAACGCCGAATCGCGGAATCCTTCTACGCCGTCAATGACGATGCGCGACGCGCCGATCTTCCTGACCGTGGCGAGTGCGGTGGCCGCGAGTTCGTCGACGGCGAGCTCAATGGCGGGCTGCCACTGGATCACGAGCCGGCCGTCCTCATGAGCTTCGGTAAGCCCGATCGACACAGCCTCGGCTTTGCCGATCAACCGCTGCGGTCCTTCGTAGAAGCCCAGATACACACAGCGTTCGCCACGCGCGATGCCGGCGGCGAGAAATTGCAGGCAGAGCAGCGTCTTGCCGACGCCCGACGGGCCGATCAGCGTAGTCGTGGAGCCTCGCGCAAAGCCGCCGCCGAGCAGGGCGTCGAGATGCGGCAGGCCGAACCCGAGGCGCGTTTTCAGATCCACCGGACCCGGCTGCACGGCACATTGCGCTTCGAGACGCGGGAACATCAACAGGCCGCTTTCGGCAATGCGGAAGAAATGCTTGCCCATCAGGTGATTGCGCGCGCGCATCTTGTGGACTTCGATTTCGCGCGCGCGGCGCATGCCGTCGCTGTACCGGTTCAGTTCGATCAGGCCGTCGACCAGCGTATGTTCCGGATGCGGTTCGTTACCGGAGAGCGGGGCGAGCAGCAAGGTCGTGCAATCCATAGCCGCGACCAGCGCGTTCAGCTCATGAATGAACTTCGACAGCGACAACTCGGTTTCGCTGAATTCGCGCGCGCTGCGAAAGCCGTCGATAATCATCAGGCTCGGCCGGTAGTCATAAATGCTCGACGCGATCAGCTTGAGGAAGCCGTCGAGACCGTCCTGCATCAGTTCGTGATAGCCGGACACGAACAGCATCTGCTGTGCGACCGCGTTCTCGTCGAAGAAGCTCAGTCCCTTGAGATGCCCGAGCAGCTTGTCGTGCGATTCGGCGATCAAGGTCATATACAGCACCTTCTCGCCCTGGCTTACACGATGAAAACCAATCTGGCTCGACAGAATCGTCTTGCCGGCGCCCGCCATGCCTTCCAGCAGGTAGACGCCGCCGCGGACCAGACCTCCGCCCAGGATCTCGTCGAAACCGGGGACGCCCGTTTCGACATTGGATCGGGAAGACGTCGGAGATTCGTGGATAGTCATTGTCGAAGTGTCATTCAAGGTGTGCAAAAGCGACAGCTCGTACCCGAACCGTCTGTTGCTCAAACTACATACGCCAGCAATTCGCGTTCCCGCTGCGGGACGGCAACGCTGCACATCGGCATGGATGCAGGGGGATTCTACCTGGCAGCGGCTGGCTTGGCGAACGGCAATAACCGGGCGGCGCATGCGGGAGGTGTGGCGAATGGGCGCGACGGCCCGTGCTGAGCGCCGGCATGCAGGCAAGTCTTTCATCCGTGCAAGATGACGGGAAGGAGAGCGGGAGCGCCGCGCCGTATACAATTCGGCAGCGCCAGATTCTTGCCCGCTTTTCGCCAATCCTGACCTGATCCCATCCATGCCGAATCCGACCCGGGCCTTTCTTCTCGGCCCGCTCCTGAAAGGCGTTTCACGCTCCTTCTATCTCACGCTGCGCGTGCTGCCCGCCGGGATGCGCGATCCAATCGGGCTTGCCTACCTGTTGGCGCGTGCGGCCGACACGATTGCGGACACCTCGCTGATCGCGCCCCAACGGCGGCTTGCCCTGCTGCTATCGCTGCGCGAACAGGTGAACGGCGCAACAGACGACGCCGCGCTGTTCCAGCGCATGGCCGCCGAAGTGGCGGGGCAGCAGGTCCAGTCGGATGAGAAAGTCCTGCTCGAATCGCTCGGCCCCGCGCTCGACGTGCTGTCGCAACTGAGCGAATTCGACCGCGAGGCGGTGCGCGAGATCGTATCGACGCTGACCGAAGGCATGGAGTTCGACCTTCGCACTTTCCCCGACGAACGTTCCGGCCAGATCGCGGCGCTGCGCGAATACGACGAGCTCGACCGCTACACGTATCTGGTGGCGGGTTGCGTGGGCGAATTCTGGACCACGATGACTTACGCGCACATGCCGGGCACGCTGAAGGAACGGCCCGAGATCATGGCGCGGCGCGGCGTGCGTTTCGGTAAGGCGCTGCAGATGACCAACGTGTTGCGTGATTGCGGCAAGGATTTGCGGATCGGCCGCTGCTACCTTCCGCAGACCATGCTCGACCGATATGGTCTAAGCGCGCAAGACCTGCTGTTGCCGGGCAACTCCGTGCGTGCCCGGCCGTTGATGATCGAGCTTCTGCGCAAGACCGTGGATCATTTCCGCGAAGCTCTCGACTATACGCTGGCCATTCCCGCGTCTGCCGTACGGCTGCGCCTCGCGAGCCTGTGGCCGATTCTGATCGGTCTGGAGACGCTGATCCTGCTGGTGGACAACGACGCCTGGCTCGATCCGCAGAAAGTGTCCAAGGTACGGCGCAATAAGGTGTATCAGATCATCGCTTCGTCGCTGTTGCTGGTGCCTTCGAATGGACTGGTGCGTCACGCGGTCGAACAGAGAATCAGGCAGATCGAAGCGCGTTTCTGAACCTCGTGAACCGTTTGCGGTTCGATGAGGGGCCTCGCCGTATTCCGACGGATAGCCCGCCTGTCTCATAGGCAATGTGGGCGAACGTACCGAATAAAAGCAGGGTGAGCCGTAGTTTGATGGACAACTTCTCTGTCCAGTTCAGACTCACATGGCGCCCACCGGCAAACAGCATTGCGACACTTTGGACCTGATCCGCGCATTGGCGGCAGGCACGGTATGTGTGAGTCATCTGCGCAATCTCATGTTCGTCGACTACCGTTCAAGTGCCGGAATCGGGCTGGCGGGCAAGGCGTTCTATTTTGTCAGCAACTACGGCCACACTGCGGTGATCGTGTTTTTTCTGCTGAGCGGATATTTCGTGGGCGGTTCGGTGTTGCGCCAGGCCGAGGCCGGGACATGGAACTGGCAGCGCTATCTGACCGAGCGCATGTCGCGGTTGTGGATCGTGCTGATTCCCGCACTGCTGCTGACAATGTTTTGGGATCGCATGGGCATCGCGCTGGCGGGCGGACCATTCTATCTCGGCACCGAAGGGACGTTCGATCAGCAGATCAACGTCGCGTCGCATCTCGGCGCGGCGACGCTGGCCTGCAATCTCGTGTTCCTGCAGACCTTGGCGTGCGGTACTTATGGCTCCAATGGGCCGCTGTGGAGCCTTGCCAACGAGTTCTGGTATTACCTCTGGTTTCCAGCGTGTTTCGTGCTATTGCGCCAGCGTCGCGGTTTCGGCGCCTTCGCCGCTGCGGCGTTCGCACTCGCCACGATGATTGTGTTCCCGTCGCTTCTGAGCGGGTTCGGACTATGGCTGCTCGGCGTCGTCCTGGTGGTACTGGAAAAGCGCTTTCCGGCGCGCAGCGCGCGTACGGGCTTGCCCTGGTTCACGCTCGCGAGCGGTGCAGTGTTTGTCGCGGCGCTGGTGTGCTCGCGTTTGTTCCTGTGGAGTAACGACTGGATCGTCGGCGTGCCGTGCTTCATATTCCTGCGCTGCATTCTCTGGGAAAACGTTCGGCTGCATCCGGCGCCGCTGTCGCGTATCGCGATACGGTTTTCCGGGTTCTCGTATTCACTGTATCTGACGCATTTCTCGTTCATTCTATTCGTCGCCGCGGTCGGATTCGGGCAGCGTATCCAGTTCGATGCCCGCGGCGCGCTAGTGCTGCTGGGCATGCTCGCCCTGTGCTATGTGTATGCCTATGCCGTTTATCTGCTGTTCGAGCGGAACACCAAACGCGTGCAGCGGAGCATCCAGAAGTTCCGTTTTCTGCGGACAGCGCCGGGTCCGGTCGCTCCGCGTGGCGGATCGCGCGGAAGCATTGGGTGATTTAATCTGCATCATGGAATAGCGCCCGATGGGGAAACCCCTAGGACCATGCATCCGAGGTTCGCGTTAGTCTGCTCAAAAGAGGAGGCTAACCATGAGACAAGCGTTCAATATTGCCGTCGTGCTGCTGCTCGGCTATCTGATGGCGGATAGGGCGCTGATGCGCGCGCAAGCGGGTGAGATGGGGACGATAACGTGCCATCAGGGCGCCGAACTGGTCAAATCGGACGCGCTGAAAAAAGGCTTTGGAGACACTGGCGCCAGCAGTCAGGGCGAGAATTTTCTGTCGAGCTGTCTCGTCACCGGGCGCGGCCAGGTGGGCGATCTGGTCGCTCGCGACTGACGGGGTTCGCGGGCCCAATATCTGAAACGGACCCGTCACCGGCTGTTGCCGAGGCCGTTGTGATATTCACAGAGGCGCCGCCAAACCGCACGCTGGGAAAAAGCGCCCGGACCGTGAAGGTCCAGGCGGAAGTCATCGGAAGCCCGATGACGGAGGTAAGGAATACACAACTGGCCCGCGATCGGGAATACTCGGTCGCGGGCCAGTTCTTTGAATCAGTGCGCGCATGTCATCTGCGCGCTGAGCGTCCTCGCCGTGCACAAGTCTTGGTGCCTGCGCGGGGCAGTCCGCTGAACAGCAGGTTACGGCTGGGTTACCGCTTGACTACCGCATAGCCGCCGCCTCATTGCCGCTTGGCCACTTAGTTGCCGCTTAATTGCCAAAGTAGACCGATTTCGGGCCGTTCGCGGGAACCGGGCGACCTGCTTGTGACGCGCCACTCACCACACCGCCGAAACCACTTTCCGCTGCCTGCGCGGTGCCGTTCTGAGCGGCGACGCGAGCTTCGGCGGCCTGAATGTCAGCCGGGTAGTACGGGTCGTCGCGGCCCGGTTGATAGCCTGCCTTTTCGAGTTGAATCAGTTCGGCACGCACTTGGGCGCGGGTCACCGGCTGGTTGGACTGCGCAAACGAAGCCACAGGAGCGGCGAGCACAGCAGCGATAACAACAGCTTGAATGAGCGATTTCATGATGAACTACCTCCAGTTCGGTTTTTGTCGTGCTACGAGCGTTCTCGTTCGTAGTCAGTGATTGCATTCTAGTTTTGCGACTTGGAGAGAGTAATCACCGTTTCAGGTAATGTTTGTTGCTGAATCTGAGACAAAACGACTTCAACAGACGATGCACACAGCGAGCCGTTCCCTCGCCGCTTGCATCGTCCGGACTGCGGAACGCCAGGAACGCCAGTCAGTTACCCGAAAAGATCGGACCCTGTGCGCCCGGCGCGAACTGCTGGAACACCTCGGCATGCGACGGCGCGGGAGCCGCTTGTGAACGTGGTGCCGAAGATGCGGGCTCACGCAGCGTGACCGCGCTGTCCGGCGTAATGGGCACACTGGGCTTGGCGAGCAGTTCGGTCTTGCGCATCGATCCGATCGACGTGCCGAAGTAGTAACCGATGATGCTGATCCACGCCGTACCCAGCGCGCCGACGATCACGTTGACGAGATCCTTGTTTGGCCCCGGCAGCGGCTGGAAGGCCATGAGCAGCAAAATTCCGAGGAATCCCGCGGTAACCGCCATAGCGAGCACCTTCGGCACCCAGTCCTTGTTGGAGACTCCCATTGCGCGCGCGTCGGCCCGATCGGCGGCCTGGATGCGCGCCATGTCGCTTTGGTGCGCGAGACCCGCTTGGGCGGCGGTGACGATCAATTGTTGCAACTGCAACGAGTTCGCACTCTCTGCCTGGCGGATCTTCTCGAGTGCGCCGGGATCGTTCAAGGCGGGCTCCACGAAGGTGGGATCGCTTGGCGTTCCGAGTGCATGTGAAATGATCGAAGCGGCGGCTGTCACGCCCAGGCCAACCGGACCACCCACCAGCCCGGCGAGAAGCGGGGCGGTGCTCCCAATGTTCGAGGCTACTTTTGACCAGTCCATCATGCTGCTCCCAGGAGAAGATTAGAGGCCATTCTGTCTGTCCATCCACGGCTGAAATTGGGCCATGCATGCAGGTTGCGCAGGTAACGCAAGCGATAGGCGGCAAAGCGCATGACAAACTTCAACGGGTCAGCGCTTTTGACCGCGTCCAGTGTGTCCGGGCCGAACTTGCCGTCTTCTTTCGCGCCGGACGCCTTTTGCATCCACAACACCACCAGGCCGCCGTTGTAATTGGCGTCGAATATCTGGAAGGCCACTCGCGCGTCGAGTTCGTCGAGGTGCAACGGATCCCAGTACTTCTGTTTGGCAATCTGTTTCGCAGTATCCAGAGGCAGATCTTTCATGGCGCCGGTATAACCCTGGCTGCGCGCCACGCGTGCCGTCACGCCCCACATAGTTTCACCGCCAGGGTCGTGCGGATTGAAGGAGTACCCACCTTCATTTCCGATCAGAGCCTTGAATGCATCATCGAAGTTGTCCATCGACCATCTCCTCTTCCACTGTGTGTACTACTGCGAAGGTAAAGTGCTTTCGGGCCAGGCCATTTATGTGGCGGTCCATCCAATACTGCCGACTGCTCTCAAGCGGTTTGAAACGGAAGTGCTGCGGGGGGATTTGAAACGGGTCTGACCTGTCCATCGGGTGTGGATGTGTCGGGGCGGTCGCCTTCCTGAACCGCCCTGGCGATCCGCGCCAGATGACTTTCCCGCGCCGAGACGCTCCCTGCGTCGAGTTGCTGCGCTTGCGCATATTTGCGCGAGGCGCCGAGCAGATCGCCTTTGCGATCCAGTGCCCGGCCCCATTCCGCGTATGAGGGCGCCAGATCGGGGCGCAGTGCGACCGCGCGGGAGAGCTTTTCGATCGCTTCGTCGTAGCGGCCCACGGTGACGAGCGCTTCGCCCCAATCGTGCAGGTTGTCGACGGAGTCCGGCTTCATGCTGCCCGCCTGCCTGAACGCGTCGAGTGCTTCGGAATAGCGATTCGCATGCAACAGCACGTCGCCGAGAAGACGCAGATTTTCAGCCGTCTTCGACTTCTCGCTCGCACCCGCTCGTAATGCTGCGAGCGCGTCGTCGATGCGATGCTGCTGTTCGAGCGCAATGCCGAGGCTTGCGCGCAGCACCGCCGAATGCGTGTACACGGTCAGCGCTTCTCGGGTTTGCTGTTCGGCCTCTTTGGACAGGCCCTGATTGGCAAGCAACCACGCTTTGCCGGCCAGCGCCCATTCGCCTTGCTCGGAGGCGGGCAGTGCCAGCACCTCGTCATAGATCGAGACGATCTCGCCGTAATTGCACTGCGCGAGCGAGCACCTGGTTTTCTGCACTTGCGAATAGAGATGGCTGGCGAGAATATTCGGCTCGGCGAGACGCATGGCTTTGACCGCAATGTCATGCACGAATTTTTCCAGATCGCGTCCTTCGAAAGGCACCGTGCTTTCGCGGGAATTGAAGGGGCCGCCCTCTATCTGCACATGGGCTATATAGGAGTCCGCGCTGTCGTTCACCTTGGTGATGCCGACGTGAACGACAACGTCCGTGCGCTTGATGACGCCTTTGATGAAGCGCACCGTCGTCGCATACGACATTTCCTGACCGGGGATCTGTATGTCCGGTTGCGCATCGTTATCGGTCATGGTGTCGTGAGGAATCGACTCGGCGTCCTGGCCGATCGCTCTCATCGAAGACATGATGCGTTCCGCGAGAAAGTTCGACGTATAGCCGCGCTCCACCAGCGACTGCGGCGTTTCGACGGACGGCACCAGCAATTGCCGCGTGAGTACGCCGCGCACGACGAGGCAGAGGAAGCCGATGGTAAGCACCGCGAATACCCACGGCAAAACATACGGCCACAATTGCTTCGGACCTCGCCCGATGAAACCGGCGGTCCGCAACCCGAGCGGCACGAGTCCGGTCGCAAAGCGGCGGGTTCGAGTGCGATGCTTCGAACCGCTTTCTGCGAGAAAAGACCGGCTTCGCCAATTCACTGGCCGACGCTGACTTTGCACACTCGACATGACGCACCTCGATTTACCCGATGTTGGCAAGTACACGACTGGGTGGCGCTTATTACGCATCGACCGTGCCACTGCGCACAGTGCCTTGTGCGGCGGGGCTGTACGCTATTGCGGCGAGTGTGAGAGCGGAAATGTGTTGCGTGCGGGCCAACGAACGCTGGCTACCAGTTTGTTGGCGGGAGACAGGCGGTGGGGAATTAAACCGGCGGATTCGTCGGCTTCTGCGTAGCGCACCAGAACTGCGCGTTCAAGGTACTTCGTGTTCTTCGTTCCGTACAAAAGAAAATGCCGTTCAGCCTGTGACTGAACGGCATTCCATTTTCCCCGAAGCCGTCTTCTACACAGCCCGGATAATCCGCTTAAACCGCTGCCGGCCTCCATTTCAACAACCGCTGTTCGACCGCGGTCAACAGATAGTCCGCTGCCAGTGCGACCACAGCCAGCACGATCATCGCCGCGAATACGCCACTCGCGTTGAATGCGCCCTGCGCGGTGGAAATGAGCAGACCGATACCCTGCTTCGAACCGAGAAACTCGCCCACCACCGCACCGACCAACGCAAAACCGAAGCTCACGTGCAAGCTGGCAAGAATCCAGCTCAACGCTGAAGGGATCACCACCGAGGTGGTGACCTGACGGCGCGATGCGCCGAGAATCTGCGCATTCGCGATCATGTAGCGATCGGCTTCACGCACGCCCTGGAAGGCATTGGCGAACACGACGAAGAACACCATCACCACTGCCAGCGCCACCTTCGACGCCATGCCCAGACCCAGCGCAATCACGAACACCGAGCCGAGCACCACGCGCGGAATCGAATTGGCGATCTTGATGTAGAGACTGAAAACGTCGGACAGTAGCTTGTTACGGCCAAGCACGATGCCGCAGAACACACCGGCCACCGAACCGATAATGAAACCGAGCCCAGTTTCTTCGAGCGTGACCCACACCTGGGTGAGCAGCGGGCCTTGCGAGGTGCCGTTCACAAACCAGTCGACGATCTGGTCGAAAATCGCACTCGGCATCGAGAAAAAGAACGGGTCGATCCACTTCAGGCGCGCGGACAGTTCCCACCCGCCGAGTACGACCACCAGTACGACGATACGCAACGTGATCACGAGCGCGTGACGTTGCCGGATACGCTTTTGCGCCACGCGTTCGACTTGTGCGAGCGACGCGGCGTCGATGCCCGAAGGCATCATCTGTTGAGAGGTAGTAGACATGTTTGCCGTTCCTTGATTAACCGATCTGCACTTCTTCGCGCAGGTCGTGCCAGATGTCACGCGAGATTTCGATGAAACGCGGGTCGTAGCGAACCTCCGACGTCACGCGCGGACGCGGCAGATCGATCTCGTACACTTTCTTCAACGTGGCCGGGCGCGCGGTCAGCACGAATACGCGGTCGGCGAGTGCAATCGCTTCTTCCAGATCGTGCGTGACGAATACCACCGAGCCGGCACCCCCCCACAATTGCAGAAGTTCGTCCTGCATCAACGTGCGTGTCTGCATGTCGAGCGCCGAAAACGGCTCGTCCATCAACAGGATTTCCGGCTTGTTGATGAAGGTTTGCGCGAGCGCCACGCGCTTTCTCATACCACCGGACAGTTGATGCGGATAGTGCTTGCCGAATTTGTCGAGGCCCACGCGGCGCAACCATTCGTTGGCTTCGTCATACGCGGCCGATTTCGAGCGGCCGCGATACAGCGGGCCCGCCGCCACGTTGTCGAGCACCGAGCGCCACGGGAACACGGCATCTGCCTGAAACACGAAGCCGATGCGCGGATCGATGCCGTCCACCGGCGCGCCCATCACGCGCACTTCGCCCGTGGTGGGCTTCAGCAGGCCGGTAATCATGCTGAGTGTGGTGGACTTGCCGCAACCCGTGGGGCCGACTACCGCGACGAATTCGCCGCGTGCCACGGACATGCTGAAGTCGCGCAACGCGATCGTCGCCTTGCCATCCGGAGAAATGAAACGGCACGATACGTTGCGCATCTCGATGGCTGGCGTATCGCGTGACATGGGTTGATTCATCGGCTGGTGCCTCGCTGTTCTCGTGACGTTGATTAAAGAGCGTTACTTCGCTGCGGTCTTGACCGCCGCCGACACGTAGTCGTTGCTGTAGGTCTTGGCGAGATCGATATGCTTGCCCTTCACCGAGGGATTGAACGCCGACAGCACCTTCAACACCGTGTCTGGACCGTCGGCGGGCATCTTGCCGTCCTTCGTGAACATCGGCAGCGACGCCTTCAGCGCGCCGACGTACAGGTCTTTATTGTTGCCGTAGTAGTCCTTTGGCATCTTCGCGGCGATTTCTTCCGCGCTGTGGGTCGCGATGAAGTTCAGCGTCTTCGCGAAAGCATGCGAGAGCTTCGCGGCCTCGTCTTTATGCGACTCCGCCCATGCGCGCTGCACATAGAAGCTCGAAGCCGGATAGGTGCCGCCGAGCGCGGCGCGCGTGCTTTCCAGCGTGCGCATGTCGACCAGCACTTTGGCGTCGCCGGTTTTCAGCAACTGCGAGACAGTCGGCTCGGTCGTCATGCCCGCCTCGATGCGGTTCTGCTTGATGGCCGCGATAAAGCTGTTGTCCGCGCCCACCGGCAGCAGTGTGTATTGTGTGGACGGCACGCCCGCACGTTGTGCGAGGTATTGCGTAAGGAAACTGGTCGACGAGCCGAGTCCGGTCACGCCGAGCGTCTTGCCCTTCGAGTCGGCCATGCTTTTGAAGGTATCGGCGGCCTTGGTGGAGACCATCTCCACTTCACCCGGCACCTGCCCGAACACCACTAGCGCCTGGACTTCCTTGCCCTTGCTCTGCAGGTCGATGGTGTGGTCGTAAAAGCCCACCACGCCTTGCACCGCGCCTGCGAGCAGTTCGTTCTCCGCATCGACGCCGGCCGGTTGCGAGAGGATTTCGACGTCGAGGCCCTCGTCCTTGAAGTAGCCGAGTTGCTCCGTGAGTTTGGCCGGTAGATAGATGATCTTGGTGGCGCCGCCGACCATGATCGTGAGCTTTTCCGCGTGAGCGGCGGCCGAAGCGGCGGCAAGGGTAAACGCAACACCTGACACAGCGGCAATCTGGCGCAAGGTACGCATGAAGCAGTCTCCTTAGGTTTGGTCGCCGCTGGGTAATGCATGCGGCGCTTTCTGGGTGAATGACGGCGATTATAGAAATTGGAAACCTTCTGGCAGCTTTCTGGGCTGGGGGCAAATCATGGGTGTTAACCCGCAACCTCGCCGCAACCTCGCTGCAACCCCGCCCCAAACTCCACAACGTATGCCGCAAACCACAGAGGAAGCGCGCAAACCCCTTGTTTTACGGCACAATCGACGGCCTGACTTTTGCCGCTCCCGCCATGAAGCTGCTGCTTATCGAAGACAACCCCACGCTGGCGCACTGGCTCGCTAAGATGCTGGAGCAGGAGGCGTTCGCGCTCGACGCCGTGCAGGACGGCGACGCGGCCGACCAGTTGCTGCGCACCAACCACTACGACGTGATCCTGCTCGACCTGAATCTGCCCAAGCTGTCGGGCAAGAACGTGCTGCGCCGTTTGCGCCAGCGCGGCGATGCGACGCCGGTGCTGATTCTGACGGCAAGCGGCTCGATCGACGAAAAGGTGGAATTGCTCGGAGCCGGCGCGGACGATTACCTGGTCAAGCCGTTCGAAGTGCGCGAGCTGATCGCGCGGATCAAGGTGGCGATCCGGCGGCAGTCGCCCTCAAAGGCGAGCGAAGTGGTATGCGGCGATCTGGCGTTCGACATCGATACGCGGCAGTTCACACTCAAGGGCGCACCGCTGAACGTTACGCCGCGCGAGCGTTCGGTGCTCGAAACGCTGATCCTGCGGCTGGGCAAAACCGTCACGAAGCCAGCTCTGGTCGACGCGATCTTCACGCTCGCAGACGAGCCGAGCGAAGACGCTGTGGAGATCTATATTTCACGTCTGCGCAAGAAACTCGACGGCAGTTCGGCAGCTATCGTCACGCTGCGCGGGCTCGGCTATCTGCTGCGCAAGAAAGAAGATGACCAATAGCTTGCGCATGCGCCTGTTGTGGTGGCTGCTGGTGCCGCTCGCGTTATACGTGTTCGTGACCGGCAAGGCTGAATACGACAATGCGCGGCGCACGGCGGATCTGGTGCAGGACAATCAGTTGATCTCGTCGGCGCGCATGATCGCAGGCGAAGTGGAATGGGTGGACGGCTTCCTGCGCGTGGATGTGCCGCCCGCCGCGCTCGAAGTATTCGTGTCGCCTTACCGCGATCAGGTGTTCTACAGCGTGAGTGTCGACGAAGGGCGTCTGCTCGCAGGCACGCCTGATTTCCCGGCGCGTCCGGAGCAGGCACCGGATACACCGGATCATTACGACACGCATCTGCAGGGGCATTCCGTGCGCGCGGTCTGCCTCGTGCGTCTCATGTACGACAACGGCGCGACGCGCCGCGTGCGCGTGACGGTCGGTAAAACGGTGCGCTCGCGCGACGCAATGGCCCAGCAGTTGTGGCAGCCGCAACTCGTGCGGCAGATCGAGATGATCGTGCTTGCGGTCGCCTTGGTCTGCATCGGTCTGACCTTTGAATTGCGGCCGCTAATGAAGGTGAAAGAGGATGTGGCGGACCGCGATCCTATGCAACTCGAGCCGATTCGTGTCGAGCGCCTGCATACTGAATTGCGGCCGATTGTCGAAGCGATCAATCAGTGCATTTCGCGGCTTGGTGTTCAGGTGGCTGCGCAGCGCCGCTTTATCGCCGACGCAGCGCACCAGTTGCGCACGCCGCTTACGCTGCTCGGCACGCAGTTGCAGTTCGCGCGCCAGCAGGACGGTTTGAATTCCGCGCTCGATGAAGCACTGGCTGCGATGCACCGCAGTAACCGTTCTATGGTGGGGCTCACGAACAAGCTGCTATTGCTCGCGCAAGCCGAGGCCGCCGACACCACCCAACTCGCCGTGGAAACGGTGGACCTGGTGCCGCTTGCCCTGGAAGTAGTGGAAGATCTCGCGCTGCTTGCGCAGGCCCGCGACATCGATCTGGGGGCCGAACTGAACGGACCCGCACCGGTTGCGGGACATCGTGGCCTGCTTCAGGCGTTGATCGCGAACCTCGCCGAGAATGCGATCCGTTATACCGGCAGCGGTGGCCACGTCACTGTAGGCGTGGATGCGGAAGGCGATACTGTCACCGTCAGTGTGCTGGACGACGGTCCCGGTATTCCTGCCGAATCTCGCAGCCGTGTATTCGAGCCGTTTTTCCGGGCGTCGACGGATACGGAAGGCACCGGGCTAGGTCTTGCTATCGTTCGTGAAATCGCGGACGCTCATCACGGTGACATCACGCTGAAACCCGGCGCGGGCGGTAAAGGCGTGCATATCAGCGTGTCGTTTCCGCGAGCTGCGGTTGAGCAGTCACGGATGGTTTGACGCTACGGTCGGGATCGAAGCTCTCGGCGAGAGTGTGCGAGACCTATCAACCCGCGTGCTATGTGTGCACGGCGACAGATGCGAACTCCTACGCATTGGTTCGCGTCCAATTGATACGGCATGCGAAACAAATCGTCAATGCCGGTCAGCAGCTCGACCACTCCTGGCCGCACATTGGAAGAAGTTTATTCACCTGGTCCAGCACTCCCGTTTTCTTCCAGGTCATGTACCGAAGATAACAAGTCTGCTGCGGCGGAAAATTGGCCGGAAGCCTGTGCCATTTCTCTTTTTTTTGCTGAACCCAGAGTATCGCGTTGAGAATCTCGCGATCGCTGCGGCGAGGCCGCCCGCGAGTGGACCGAAGATCGGGAAAGAGACTCTGGACGCGAGCCCAATCGTCGTCAGAGAGAGGGATTTGTAGCATTGGCCGCCCCGGAACACAGTGTGAGGAATGCGCAGGGTTGTCTGCCGCATTTGTGCCGATACTAGTAAATCTTTTTTGAGCGGTCAAATTGTCTTGTTGCGGCGCATCGCGGTAGATTGTTCCGTGTTTCGGCGCCGTTAATTGCTCCTTGCCTGATCCGTCGCCCGAGAAATAGTCAAAGGTATTCGCGTTCGTTCTTCACGGTCACGTGGACGTGCGATGCAACGTAACGTGCTGTGGAACGCTACGTAACGCGTCGGGATTCGCAAACGTTTGGCAAAGAAAAATGATGCTTCGCGAAAGTGGCATCGGATACGCGCAATGCGGCGCGTGACGGGCGTTTCCGGCAATTCATCCAGTTTTCCCAAACACTGGTCGAATCGCCTGGCACGGCATGTGCATACAGTGCCGGGATTAAAAGACAAATCCGTCATGCACACGTTCGACTATGCAGAACCTGAACCGCTCACGCTTACGAAACGTGACGTACGCCTCGCTCAAAGCCGCCCGGATGATGCCGGCAGCGCTTCTGTGGAACTGAGTGAATTCGAAAGCCGAATCCGGCGGGGATTGAGCGCGGGTGAATTTCATCTCGTGTTTCAGGGCGCTTATCGAGCCGCCAGCGGGACGTTGGCGCGACTGGAAGCGCAGGTTCGCTGGAAGCATCCGGATTACGGCGTGCTGCTTCCGGGTCTCTTCATGACGGCGCTCGACCATCCGCAGGCCGCCTTGGAAATGGCTTCGTTCGTCGTGGCTGGAGTATGCCGCGAGCTACACGGCTGTCTCGTTGCGAACCTACCGTTGCAGCCGGTCGCGATCGCGATGCCGGCGCACGTGGCGCTGCACGAATCGTTCGCGGACGAGATCGCGAGCGTGGCCGACTCTTACGACGTGCCGTCCCGGCTGTTTGAAATTGAAGTTTCAGACAGCGCTGAAGCGGCAAAACTGCTCTCTCTACGCACGTTGACTGCGAGTCTTCGGGATGTCGGTGTCAGCATCACGCTCGGCAACTGGGGCAATGGTGGCTCGTCGATGGCGCTGCTCGGCGGCCTCGATGTGGATACCGTCACGATCGCGCGTGAGTTGATGGCGACAGTGCCACGTGACGCGCGTGCAGGCACTGTGATGACGGCGCTCATGGATCTGCTTCACGCACTCGATGTGCGAGTCGTGGTGAGCGGTGTCGATACCAAAGAACAACTCCAGTGGCTGAGCCGATGGCCTGACGCGTTGGCACAGGGAACTCTGTTCCCGCGTCCGCAAGCCGGGTTGGCCAGCATGCTCGCGCTACGTCGCGAGCCGTGACAACGAACCGCGACGTTACGTAACGCGGATGGTCCGCTGCGATGGAGTCAGGGTCCGCAGGCAGTTCGCTACTCCGGGTTTTTCTCGCCGACCACGCTGGCAAGCACCTCTCGGCAGCATACAAGCTGACGTCCGCAAGAATGAAAATGATTGGCACGCTTGGTGCTTTAAAGGTGGCGCGCTGCGCAAATAGCACAAGACGTAGAAGCATAAACATATGTAGCAGTGGACGCCGTTTCAAACGACCGGCCTGGTCGGGGGGCATCAGGCCAGTCTTCTCAACGCAGCGCGATCTTCCGCCAAGATCGCGCTGTGTCGACATAGTGGCTGCGGTGCCCATGTGAGTTGGACACGCGTGGCATGTCGAAAAAAGATCGCCCATTTGTTGTGTTCATCAGGCCGGCATGTCTTGCGACTGGATGAGCAAAAACAGGTTTTCGCGCCGGGGTGTTGTTGTCGCGAATAACGAGGTGATGGAAACACGAGATAAGAACTGTTGAAGCCGACACAGGTTCAACAGCTCTACATAAACGTTTGGCGCGAGAGACCAGCGTGGGGGTAAAAATGGACACGGCAAACTTTAGACCGCAGATAGGGGCGATATCGGGGTTGCAGAGCCCGATTGCGCGTTTGCTCGACGTGATGCTTGTCGTGTCGGGCGCATTGGCTGCGGCGCAAGTGAGGTTTGGGGATCTTGCGCAGAATCGAATTGACAGCGCGTTCGTAACGTTTGCAGCGGCTTTTACGCTGGTTCTTTTTCCAGTGCTCGGCGTTTATGGCTCATGGCGTGGACGTGCCATGTTGCGGTTGGTGGGACAGGTGTCGTTTGCCTGGCTCATTGTTCAGGGCAGCGGGCTCGTGCTGATGTTCTCGCTGCATCGTACGGATTATGTGTCCCGTCTCTGGTTCGCGTATTGGACCGCGCTGAGTGGCGGCGCGCTGATCGTTTCGCGCGTGGCCGTGCGTATCGTGCTGGAACGCGTCCGGCATGCCGGACTCAATCTGCGCCGGGTCGCTGTGGTCGGATGTGGCGCGCATTGTCAGCAGGTGGTACGCAATATCGAAAGCGCGTCGGCCAGCGGCTTTCGCGCGGTAGTGGCATTCGATCTGCGGCCGGTTATGGGCATTGTCGGATCAGGAGTGCCGGTTTTTGACGACGTAAATAAATTTGCTGCCTACGTCAGATCCCAGGGCGTGCAGGAACTGTGGCTCGCACTGCCATTGTCGGAAGAGCAGGTCATCTCGCGTTTCGTGAGTGAGTTCCGCGACGATCTCGTGAACGTGCGCTTCGTGCCGGACATGCGCAGCGTCGCGCTTTTCGACAGCGATGTGATCGATTTGATCGGTATGCCCGCGATCAATCTGGTGGCATCGCCAGTGCCGGCACGCGCCTTGTTGAAGAAGGAGATATTCGATCGCGCATTCGCCGCACTGGCGCTTATTGCACTCGCTCCTTTGCTGATTACCATCGCGGCCGCCGTCAAGTTGTCGTCGCGCGGACCGGTGTTTTTCACGCAGAAGCGCAAGGGTGCGGACGGACGCATCTTCAGGATCTACAAGTTTCGTTCGATGCGCGCCCATGCTGTTGAATCCGGGGTCATCAGGCAGGCCACGAAAGGCGATCCGCGTATTACGCGAGTCGGAGCATTTCTTAGGCGTACGAGTCTCGACGAGCTTCCGCAGTTCTTCAATGTGCTGTGCGGCCACATGTCGGTCGTCGGCCCGCGGCCGCATGCGCTCGAACACGACGAGCTCTACCAGAAAGTGGTCAACGGATATATCCACCGTTACCGCATCAAGCCGGGCATCACTGGATGGGCGCAGATCAACGGATTCCGCGGGGAAACGGATCAGATCGAGAAGATGCAAGGGCGCGTCGAACACGATCTGTATTACCTGCGTAACTGGTCATTCGGCCTCGACATGAGGATTGTCGTCGCGACGATTGCGAAGGGCTTCGTCCATAGCAACGCGTATTGACGGACCCACAACAACAAAACATGGCCACGACATTGCGCGGACAAACACCACTATCGGCTCGGAGAGCAGTGGCCTTGGCAGTTTCCCTGACATTCCCGGCCTCTGCATTCGCTGTGGAACCCGCGCTAAACGCGTTGGGTCAGGCGGGTGGGCTCGCCATTCCGTATGCGTTTGCATTGCCGGAAGGTACGGTGGAAGTGCAGTACAACAACTATATCGATCCGCGCTACGGGAAACAGGCGACGGACGCGCAGATGTATTGGGGCGCCGTCGGGATGTTGCCGTATGTCGAGCTTTCCGGCGGGCTTGCGAATTATCCGGGCAATGTTCACGCGCCCTTTACGAATGCGGACCACTTTTTTTTTCGTCACTTGATCGGTGACATAAAAATCGAAGTGCCGAAGTTCTTTAAATATCAGCCGAGCATCGCATTCGGTTTGACGGACATAGGCGGACAGACGCATTTTTTCCGCTCGAAATACGGCGTGGTGTCACAGGCGTTTGGACCGGTGACGTTGACTGCCGGTTATGGACAAGGAGATCGGCTTGACGGATTTTTCGGCGGTGCGCAGTTATCGCTCTGGAATACCGGCTTGTCGCTGTTGGCGGAAGACGATTCGAGAACGCCTTACGCGGGCGTCCGTTACCAGTCGCCTCGAATTAGCTGGCTCGCCGATGCAAACGTGATCGGCACACTGATGCGCTCGATCCGTTCGACAACCGGCGTTTCGCCGCGCACGTCGTTTTCCGTGGGTATTCAGATTCCGCTGGGCAAGCGCTTTAGCGCGCAGCGTTGTACCGATGGATTGTGCGAGGGGCCGCAAGCGTTGCCGGTGCAAGCGGCAGAGGATGACGAGCAAGTGTCGATCAGGCTCGCAAGTCTAAGGCCGATCGACGTGCGGAACTCGGCAAGCAGCGTGAACGCTCTTGCCGGTGCGCCGATCGCGTACGTGCCGCCACTGCAGTCGTATGCGTCGGTAATGCTGAGTGAAATCGCGCCCGCCAGATCGTTGGATTCGCCGGCTCCTGCCATGCCGGATGCGCTCGATACATCCGCACTCGACGAAATTGCCGCGCAACTTTTTGCAGCCGGTCTGGAGCGTGTACGTGTCGGCGTGAGTGGGCGTGACCTGGTCGTCGAATATGAAAACCATCGTTACAACCAGAACGAGGTCGACGCGATTGGCATCGCGCTCGGTGTGGCAAGCGTGAATGCGCCGCACGGCACAGAGAAGATTCACGTGGTCATCAAGAAGGCGAATGAGCCGTTGGGCGAAGTCGTTGTCGATCGGGCCGCGTTTGCGCAGTTCATTGCAGGCGGTGCGGCATCAGCCGCCAGCGCCTCGCTGACCATGAGCACGCGGCCGACATATGACCCGGACTCTATTGCGTGGCATGGCAATGAGCACACGCATGGGCTGACGCGCATTCAGATCGAACCGATAGTGAGCTATCTGTACGGTACTGAGTACGGCGTTTTTGATGTATCTCTCGGTGCCAACATCGAGGGATTTGTCCCACTCTGGCGCGGTGCGGAGTTATACGCGAGCTATATCGCGCCGCTCTACAACACGAAGAATATGGATGAGGGTCATGTCTTTAGCGACTACCGCTTGCGTGGAGGGCTGAATGCGGTTGCGTTGGCGCAGAGCTTCTGGATCATGCCGGGGGTTTTCAACGTGGCGTCGGTGGGCAAGTTCGACTACTCGTATGTCGGCGTGCAAAACGAAACGACTGTGTCCGTGCCCGGTCGGCCTGACTTGATCCGTTTGCGCCTCGCTTATTTGCATCGTGAATCCGGCCACGACACCTTGCTGAGTGAGAAGAACGCGCAACTGACGTACCGCTGGGTGCAGCCGTCGTGGAAGCTGTGGATCGAGGCAGGCGTCGCGCGCTTTGTCGGTGGGGACAAAGGTCCGGTCGCGACGTTCACGCGCTGGTTCGACGACGTGTCCGTCAGCGTGCACGGCGAGCATAGCGGGCAAGGCACGTTTGTGGGCGCTGCGGTGAGCTTTCCGCTCACGCTGCGGCAGGGCATGAAGCCGGGGATTAGTCAGGTGGACGGGACGGGGCAGTTCGAACTGGATTTCCGTACGCGGGTTGGATCGACGAATTATCTGTCGGCGAACGGGGCAGAGAGCATGAGCTTCCCGTATAGCACGCAGCAGTTCTTGTTGAATCAAGGGCGCTTTAGTGGAGAGTACTTCTCCATGCAGCTTTATCGGATGCGAGATGCGTATTTGCGGTATGGGCGGCGTGATGGCGACGCGAATAGAACGCAACCTCAGGCGGACGCAAGGGTTCTTTCGACGCGCATCGCACTTTGTCGCGATACCTACGGGAACGGGTTGAAAGGCGTTAGCGATGCACCGGTAGTTGTGCCAGTCAATTGTGAATGATCTTCTTTGGAGATAGCGATGAAGCTTCTTAACGGCGCCACGCTGCGCACGCTGCAGTTCGCATCGATGATGCTTGCGACTAGTGCGCTGGTCGCGTGCGGAGGCGGCCACGATAGCGGCAATGCGCCGGGTGCGACGGTAAGCGGCACAGCCGCTGTCGGCGCGGCACTCGCTAACGCGAGCGTGACGCTGACCTGCAAGAATGGATCAGGGAGCGCGACGGCGAATTCCAATGGAGCGTATTCGGCAACGTTTGCGTTCGACGGGCCTTGCGCCATTTCTGCGACTAACGGCGCAATCAAGATCAACTCGTTTGCGGCCGGCGCGGGAACGTTCAACGTGACGCCATTGACGCAATTGCTGTTGAGCTATCTCGCAGGCCAACTGGGGACGAACGTGAACGGGTTGCTTGCGGGCATCTCGACCAACGCGTCGATCCAGAATGCACTGACGAATAGTGCGGTGATCGCGAATGCTGAGTCTGCGGTTGCCGCGCTGATCCAGAAGCTGTACGGAATAACGCTTTCCTCATCTTCGTTCCTGACAGTTTCTTTCACGCCCGGCGCGCCGGGTGCGGACGCGGATCTAGAAACGTTGCTCGCAGCCGGGGCAATCACGAGTGATGGACAACCGGCTGCATCGCTGGCAGCTGCAGCGTTGGCGGCTGGGGCGTTGGCACCTCTTTCGGGCGGGAGCAACGGGGCGACAGGCGGCACGGGAAGTTCGTCGCAGTAAGCAGATTGCCGCGAAACCGCGGGGAAAGACCTTGCGTGCAGTCCGGATCCGCAGCGGGTCCAGATGCGTTCGGCCGGTAGGGCGCGTGGCGAGTCTATAACGCCAAACAGATGGATGATAACCATGGATTTGCGAAGTACGAGCATTGGCTCGATCCGTATGGCCGCGAAGCGCGCACCTAAGCTGACGGCGTCTGCAATGCTCGCCGGATGCGTCGTAATTGTCTATTACGCAGTGGTGGCCGCTTTCTGCCCAAACGGCCCGTACTTTGACGACTTCTTTTCAATCTTGGAGCCCGTGGTCAATCTGGCAAGGCGGCCCGGCGTATCGGACTGGATCGCGGTGCTGATCAGCCAAAACAATCAGCATCGCGTCATTACGACCCATCTGAGCGCCGTCGCCAGTTGGATGCTGCTGGGGCATGTCTCCTTCTGGGGACTCAACCTCTTTGGCAATCTTCTTTTGCTGCTGGCTGCGGGTTCCATCAAGGCATCCATAGACGCTCCGGACAACGCACGTCATCTTGGTCGAAGTGCCGCAGCGAGCGTCCTCATTATTGCTTGCCTGCTATTCAACTTCTCTTTTTTTCGCCTGCTGTCTTTTCCGATGGCTGCCGTGTCCAATGTCGGTGTCTATGCCTTCGCGATCCTCGGTTTCTGGGCGCTGTTCTCCGGGCGAACCTGGGCGGGGTTTGCCGCGCTGCTCGCGAGTGCGGCTTCGCAGGCTAACGGACTCATCGGCCTGCCGCTGGCCACGGTGTTTTTGCTGCGTCAGCGCGACTGGCGTCGCGCGGCATGGGCCGCTGTCTCCAGTGCGATCGTGATCGGACTGTATTTCAGGCACTACGATTTGCACGCGACCATGTCGCCCATGCTGTCCCCACCCGCCGATGCAAGTCTCGGCGCGCACACCTCGATACCGCTTCGGGTTGTCTATCTGTTCGTTCAGATCGGCTCGCTTGCCATGTTGAACAATCGCGCAATGCATTTGCCAGTCGCGTTCGTGGCGATTCCTTTTTTCACGGGCATCGGGTTGGTGTGGGTGCATTACCGGCTGGTTCGCGAGGGCGCATTAGCTGAACGCCCGGCGCTCGCCGCATTCATGCTCTTTCTGCTGGCTGCTTTTCTCGCCATCACAGTCGTTCGCGTGAGTGCGAGTGTCGACGATTGGGTGCCCGTGCGTTACAAGCTGATCTCATGTCTATACGCTTGCAGTGTCGTCGCATTGTCCGCGGCACAATTCACCCAGCGTCATCCCGGTCGTGTCTCGCTGAGCGGAGTACTCGCTGGATGCGCGATGCTGTACTGGCTGACATCGTTGATCTACCTGCCTGTCCATGTCGCTCATTACCGGCAATACGTCGCGCCGCTCGTGACGGAAGCGTGGTACACCCAGCAACAATCGGACGCTGCCCGCCAGATCCTCGACGAAGCGCAAACGATGGACATCTTCCGTTGGAGACAGCGTATCGATTGAGCGAGTGTGCCGCGGTTTAAAACAGTCCCCTTTTTAAACGCGACGACTGCGCGGCCTCCCGTCAAATACACACTCGCCGTTCGGCACCCATGCCAATCCGGTCGTGCCGGCTTGCCGATTGCTTCGGGCAATGCCGTGTCACGTTACAGCGCCGTGCGCGTTACCCCGGTGTTACGTCACGTTTTCTCTCGGGCCGCTTTGATGCCGGATGTCTTAGGACGTCAGAGCGCGGCGCCTGCATCGTGTCAAGCACTGTAAAGCCCCTCCGAATCAGGCTCTCAACCGGCACTATCGTTCTCGTTAGCAACGTTAAACGAACTGACTCGCGCTGCCGATGCGTTGGCATGGAGCTTGCATTTATACACGTGCGATAAGCGTCTGTCTGAGAGAGGCGCTGCCCAGATCCACTGTCCAGACCAACCCAAGCAACTTCGACGTCGTTCGAGTGTGAGGGAGTGCAGCGGATTCGGCTCGAATTCAGAAAAAGAAAAGCGTCTCGATGCGCTTTCTCCAAGTGTTGTCGGATTATGGTTCCGGGGGTTGTGAACGATGAATACAAAAAATGATGTCACGAGTGATCTCGCTCGGTTGTTCTCCGGCGCGCACGTTCAGGAATCGCTGGATCGCGGGGTGACGACAGTCGTGCCAGTGGTGCTCGCCGGAGGGGCGGGAACGCGCCTTTGGCCGATTTCGCGCGAACACCATCCGAAGCAATTAGCGAGCGTGATCGGCGATGAGACGCTGCTCGCCGCAACCTTGCGCCGCGCCTCGGCCATCGCCGCCAAGCGGACGGTTGCAACACCGCTCGTGGTCTGTGGCGAAGAGCATCGTCACGTTACAACTCGCCAATTGACGCTGAGCGGACTGCAAGCCTCGATCGTACTCGAGCCCGCTCGACGTGACACGGCACCCGCGCTTTCCATCGCCGCCGAGTTGGTGCGCGTTGAGCACGGGGATGCCGTACTCGTCGTAATGCCCGCTGATCACACCATCGACAACGTCGAGTCGTTCCATCGTGCACTCGATCTCGCGATCGCTTACGCGCAGCTCGGTTGCGTCGCGACGCTAGGGATCGTGCCGAGCCGCGCGGATCCCGGCTTCGGCTATCTGCGGTTGGGCGAATCGGTGCGAGCAGAAGGCGTGGAAGGCGGCATGCGGCTCGACGGCTTCGTCGAGAAGCCGGCTCCGGAAATCGCCTCGCAATATATCGAGGCCGGCAACTATCTCTGGAACAGCGGCATTTACGTGGTGCGAGCGAGCGTGTGGCTCGCTGCAATCGCGCAGTTCGCCCCGGACATCCACTCGGCTTGCGAGCGTTCCGTGACGGCAGGCACGCGTGAAGGCACATGTTTTCGCCCCGCGCGCGATGCGTTCGATGCTTGCCCGAGCGACTCGATCGACTACGCGGTGATGGAGAAGCTCGCCGACTGGCCGGAAGCGCCGGTCGCGCTCGCCGTTCCCCTCGATGCGGGCTGGTCAGATCTCGGCTCGTGGAGCGCCGTGTGGGAAGCACTCGATAAGGACACGGACGGTAACGCGGGACGCGGCCGCGTCATGTTCGAAGGTGCCACGGGATGCTACGCGCACTCGGAGGGTCGTCTTGTAGCGTGTGTCGGCGTGACGAATGTGGCCGTGGTCGAGACCGCCGATGCCGTGTTGGTGGTCGATCGTGCGCATGTTCAGGCAGTCAAATCCGTAGTCGGCCGGATCGCGTCTTCGCGAGCGCCGGAAGCTACGTCGCATCGGCTGGTGCGCCGCCCGTGGGGCTGGTATGACTCGATCGACCGGGGCGAGCGCTTTCAGGTCAAGCGGATCCTGGTGGATCCGGGCGCGAGCCTCTCGTTGCAGATGCATCACCACCGCGCCGAGCACTGGACCGTCGTGCGTGGCACCGCCATGGTCACGCGCGGCGACGAGCGCTTTTTGCTCAGCGAGAACGAGTCGACCTATATCCCCGTCGGCGTGACGCATCGACTTGAAAACCCCGGCCGGTTGCCGCTCGAGATGATTGAGGTGCAGTCCGGAAGCTATCTCGGCGAAGACGACATCGTCCGCTTCGACGATACCTACGGCCGCGTCTGATCAGTTCACGCGGTGATGCTTACTCCGGGGAGAGGGACGATGTTCGGTTTTCAATCGATGTGCGCAAGCGTACGCGATATGCAAAACGTGTTCACGACGATAGTCCGTGGTCTTGTTCAAATGAACTCGGATCTACCACGCACATGATCGAACAGGCTCTGATTATCTGCGACGGCAACGTCTGCCGCAGTCCGATGGCCGGTGCGCTGCTGTCGCGGGCAGTACCGAATCTGGCGGTGCGCTCCGCGGGTTTGGTGGCGCTCGCGGGACGGCCCGCAGCACGCCTTGCCATCGACGTGATGACCCGGCGCGGTATCGCTCTCGGCGGTCATGTGGCACAGCAAGTTCATTTGGGTCACGTGCGTGAATCCGCGTTGATTCTCGCGATGACGAATGCGCAATGCCGGGAATTGGAGCGTCGCTATCCGTTTGCTCGAGGCCGCGTGTTTCAACTCGATCAAACGACGAAGCAGGACATTCCCGATCCGTTCGGCAAACCGGAAGCGGTGTTCGAGATGGTCGCACAGCACATCGAACATGCGCTCGAACACTGGGTGGCCCGCGTGGGCGTAACCGAAACGCGCGGAGCGGTGAATTGAAAATGGATCGGCTCATGCGCAACCGGGCAGTGGTGTCGCTGCTTATCGCCATTGCTTCAGCGACGGTTCAGGCGGGCGTCGCTGATCAGACCAGGCAATCGGGTCCAAGCTCGCGGTGGGCAGGCGCAACGTCAAGTGCGGGAGTCAAGGGCACGTCCGTACTGCCTCTCGTGCCTTCGATGGGAAGCAGCCAGTCCGCCTGGCGCGACGATTACGCGTTGCTCCCGACAGAGCGCAGCTTGATGACTCCCGGCGCGAAATCGTCGCGGCAGGTTGCGCGGCGCCACGGCTCGTCCGGGCACGCAAGCTTGGTAGGCAGCGATTTTGCAGCAAAAGCACGCGATCTGGCAGAGACCGCGCCACCTTGGAACAATTCGCCGTGGGCGGGTTCGCCTTGGACAGCGTCACCCCATTGAGTAGCGAGGCATGACGATTTCTCTCACCCATAGTGACTTTTAATCATAAGGATACCGAATAACGTGAGCATTCACTCCTAGCGGCAGCAGTCGAAGAGAAACAACAATGCAAGGAAAAAAATGAATATTCGGCCAAACAACGAGCTAGTCAGGTTTCAGTCGCCGCTATGGCGCCGTCTCTCGCTTGCGGGGTTCTGTCTGTCACTGGCTGCGTGCGCGGCATCGCCGGGGATGCGCATGACTGACAAACAGACCCTGCCGCTGTCGGCTCCGCGTGATGGCGCGCCGGCCCAGGCGCTGAACGTACCCATTCAGGAAGTCGACGTCGATCTCGTCAACCGCATGCGCGAGTTCGATGGGAGCACCTCGTTGCGAAGCGCCGAACTGCTTGCCGCCGCAAACCAGAACGCCGCGTACCGTATCGGCCCGGGCGATGTCCTGCAAATCACCCTGTGGGACCATCCGGAGCTGGCCGCGGCCAATCCGGCTGGTCAAACAGGCGGTGCGCCGCGCGCCAGCGACCCTGCGAGCGGTTTCGTGGTCGACCAGAAGGGAAACGTACAGTTTCCATACGCGGGATCGATTCACGTGAGCGATATGACGCCCGCCGACGCGCAAGTAGCGGTGACCCGCGCGCTGACAGCATTTCACAATCCGCAGGTGACGGTTCGCATTGCGTCGTTTCGCAGCCAGCAGGTCTATGTCGAGGGCGAAGTACGCAGCCCAGGTATTCAGCCGATTAACGACGTGCCGATGACCCTGGTCGACGCGGTCGACCGCGCCGGCGGCCTGCAACCCACGGCGGACAGCAGCCGTATCGAACTCATGCGCGGATCGGCGCGCTACGTACTCAGTCTGACGAGCCTGCTCGACAAAGGCATCAATCCCGCGCACATCGTTCTGGAAAACCGTGACGTACTGCGTGTGATGTCGCGCGAGGATAGCGGTGTCTACGTGATGGGAGAGGTCACCAGGCCGACGCTCGCGCTGCCGCTGCGCAACGGTTCGCTGTCGCTAGGCGATGCGCTCTCGCAAGCCGGCAGCATCAACAGCAATACCGCCGATGCCGCTCAGGTCTTCGTGATCCGCGGGCACGGCGCGAGTAAGCCGGACGTTTTCCATCTCGACGCGAAGTCGCCGGTCGCGATGGTGTTGGCCAATGAATTCATGCTTCAGCCAAAAGACGTCGTCTATGTTGACGGCAACGGACTGGTTCGCTTCAATCGCGTGCTGTCATTGTTGCTGCCGGCAATCAACGCTGGGATGACCGGAGTGGTGCTGGCGAAATGAACGATACCAACTTAAGACACAACGGACGAGTCACGATGGATTTCGCGGATTCACGCGTGACTGAGCCGGCCTCTGACGATGTTCCTCTGTCGAGTTACGTGGATATCGTCCTGACTCGCTGGCGCCTCGTGCTGACCATCACGCTGTGTACATTCTCGATCGGCCTTGCATACGTCGTATTCGGCACACCGATTTATCAGGTGGATTCGACTATCCAGGTCGACGACCCGAGCAACGTCAGCAAGACGCCGCTTCGCGACATCGGCGCCTTGCTCGACACGCAGAGCAGCGCCGCCGCGGAACTTGAACTGGTTCGCTCGCGTAAGGTGATCGATGCGGTGGTGGACCGTCTGCATCTGAATATCGTTGCCGGACCGCGCTACTTCCTTGGCATCGGTCGCTGGATTGCGCGCATGTACAAAGACGGCGGAGTGGCGGACGCACGCTTTGGGTTGCCGCACTTCGCGTGGGGTGGCGAGCGCATCGAGGTCGATCGCTTCACGATGCTGAGCGGGACGCAGGGCGAGGCCGACAACGGCCGGCTGATGGGGGAGAAGTTCACCCTGACGGCCCAGGGCGATGGCCGTTATGTCCTGACCGACGAGCACGATGAGGTCGTGCTGCACGGCCGCGCGGGAGAAGAGGCCACGGGCATGTACCACCGGCAGCCGATCTCCTTGCATGTGACGACGCTCGAGGCGCGACCGGAAACCCAATTCAGCCTTGTGCGCATTCCACGTCTCGAAGCGGTGACGCAGCTTCAAAGCCAGCTCAACGTCGAAGAGAAAGCCAAGCAGTCAGGCATCATCTCCGTGACGCTCGAAGGCGACGATAAGTCTCGTATCGAAATGATCCTCTCGGCGGTGGTCCATGCGTATGTGCAGCAAAACAAGGACTACCGCAACGAGGAAGCGCATGCGACGCTGAACTCGCTCGGGCGCAGTATGCCGGAAGTGCGCGCCATTCTCGAACGCGCCGAGGCGGCTTACACGGCATTCCGGCAGCGCTCCGGAACAGTCGATCTCGACGAGCAGGGTCGTCTGCTGCTCGGCCAGGAAGTCGATGTGCAGACCCGCATCCTCGATCTGAAGCAGAAACAGATCGATCTGGTTGCGCGTTACTCCGATACTCACCCGGCCGTCATTTCGCTGCAGCAGAGCCTGTCGGCACTCGAAGGGCAGGACGGCGCGCTGAAGGCGAGAGCCGAAAAACTGCCCCAGACCGAGCGTGAAGGGCTCGGTTTGCTGCGCGAGGTCCGGGTCAATACAGAACTTTATACGAACCTGCTGAACACCGGGCAGCAACTGAAGGTCGTCGAGGAAGGCCAGATCGGCAGCGTGCGCATCGTCGATGTGCCCGAGTTGCCTGTCAAGCCGGTGAAACCGAGGCAGGCTCTCGTTCTGGCGCTGTCCTTATGCGTGGGGCTGGCGCTGGGTATTGCTGCGCCGTTCTCGCTGCGCGCGGTGTGGGGACGTGTCGAACACTCCGAGCAACTCGAGCAGGCGCTGGGTGTGCCGGTCTATGCGGTCATTCCGAACAGCCGTCAGCAGGGGCGTATCGCACGGCGCCAGCGCGCTGACGATCAAGGTTTGCACGTGCTCGCCCTCGATATTCCCGAGGATCTGACCGTCGACGCAGTGCGCAGTCTGCGCACGACGCTGCATTTCACGATGGCCCAGGCGGACAACAACGTCATCATGGTGACGAGTTCCCAGCCCGGCGCCGGCAAGTCGTTCCTGAGCGCCAACCTGGCTGCGGTGTTCGCTTCGGGTGGCAAGCGCGTGCTGCTGATCGATGCCGATATGCGGCGCGGTCAGGTGCATCGTTACTTTGGTGTGTCAGCCACGCCGGGCCTGCCGGACGCGATTACGAGCGGGTCGCTCGAGCGGGCGGTCAACCGTACCTCGGTCGCGGGCGTCGACGTGCTGCCGCGAGGTGTCGTGGCGCGCTCGGCGGAATTGCTGAACGACGGACGCTTCAAGGCCGTACTGGAGGCCGCCTCGCGTTGTTACGACATCGTCGTGGTCGACACACCGCCTATCCTGGCATTGCACGATGCCGCCGCCATCGGCCGGCTCGGTGCAACGACCCTGCTGTGCGTGCGTCACGGCCGCAGTTCGATGCCGGAGATCCGCGAGGCTGAACGGCGCCTGCGTAATGCCGGCATCCAGATCGGCGGTGTGGTGCTCAACGATGTGCCGCGTCGTCAGGCCGTGTACGGCTCGTATGGCGAAGGCGCATACGCGTATGAGACCGAGGTCTGAGGCCGGGATGAGTACTCTTTCCGGGCTCTTTCAAAAATGCAGTGGGTAATGCGGCTCACGAGGCATGCGGATTGAAGGCCGAGAAGTCGAGCTTGCCGGCGATGAGGAACAGCACGGTTCGCATGGTTTTGAAGCTGGCGTATCCGCGC
>Ga0255336_100276_pt1 | contig 100195 bp, 107 predicted proteins | sample MeOH1_35cm_T3_17_FD_189102 | JGI IMG/M metagenome (GOLD analysis project Ga0255336, IMG submission 189102) | Sandy soil microbial communities from University of British Columbia, Vancouver, Canada - MeOH1_35cm_T3_179 | ecosystem: Engineered > Artificial ecosystem > Sand microcosm > Unclassified...
CATGCTGATCGCCGTGATCGTGTTCCTGCCGATCATCCTGATCTACACGAGCTGGGTGTATCGCGTGATGCGCGGCAAGGTGACCGCCGCCGCGCTCGAAGAAAATCACCATTCGATGTATTGATCGGCACGGGCGCGCAATTTCGCGCACATCACTAGACCTGAACGACTGGGAGCACACGATGTGGTATTTCAGCTGGATTCTGGGGATTGGAGTGGCGCTTTCGTTCGGCATAGTCAATGCGCTCTGGCTTGAGTCACGCCAACCCGTTGAGGGAACGAAGCGCCCGCAGCAGAGTCGGCGCTGAGTCCGAGTCTGGGCAGCGTGAAACGAAGCACTGGGCGACAGCGCAGGCTAACCGGGGTCGAGGGCGAGGCTGACAATCGCGCCGTCCCCACGAAAGAGGGCAAAAAAAAGCCCGGACGAGCCGGGCTTAACACGCTACTCCTTGGGGGTCCCCACCCCCAGACAAACCTTATCCCGCTGTCGCCCGACCTGCTTTGTGCTGAATCAAGCTGGCGCGCAACATCATCTGATCAGACCGTCACCCGCCAGATTTCCAGGGCCACGACGGATAAAGGCGCGGGTCGCTTTCCACACTCTCACGCGAAGCCGGTGACCGGTCGCCATCATCGCGTTCGATATCGGCGGCATGCGGACGCGCCATCTGCGCGTCGCGGGCGAGAGGCTCCGGCTCATCCGTATCGCCACTCGCGGCGGCCTCGCCAGGTTGAATTTCCTCAATGGTCTCCAGCCCCGTGCCGAACCACGCAACCGCCTCGCGCAGCGTCGCGACGTACGCCTGCCAGCCTTGCGCATTGCCCGCAAAAAGCGCCTCCCGAACCGTACGCGCGAGGTACTCGCGATCAAGTTCCAATTCAAGCAACGCCTTGGGCCACGAATCAAACGCCGCGCAGGCATGCTCGACGAAGTCCCGCGTAGTCATCGAGGGCGATATCTGCAACAGCAGCGGCAAGCCCTCGAGCGAATCATTCGCGGCGACCACCTCGCGCACGGTCTGCCTGTCAGCGTTGCAAGTCATGAGACGGTTGACCGTCTCCAGCACATCGCCAAGATGAAGCAGCAATGCACGCCGCTCGTACGCATCTTTCACGTTTTCCACTCCCTGCACTCAGTACCTGTTCGAGCCCCGCGCGTGTCGACCTGAGGCGCGAACGGACTATCCGCACGCCACCCGGCGGCCGCTCGTTCGAGGAAACCTCGCCCGGCCGCTGCACGCGGGCGCCGGGTCAGAGAATAGCGGGCTTGCTCGGCAGTTCCTCGCCCATTCCCGCTTGTGCGGGGAAATGCTGCCTGAGCAGCTCCGTCACCAGTCCGACGCCGCTCAGCACGCCGGCCTCGTAATTACCACGTTTGAATTCCGCCTCCATTCGCTGGCAGATGGCTTCCCACTCGCCCGGTTTGACCCTCGCATGCACGCCCCGGTCGGCCACGATCTCCACATCATGATCGGCGAGCAGCAGATAGATCAGTATCCCATTGTTGTGCTCGGTATCCCAGACTCGCAATTGAGAAAAAACGTCGATCGCGCGTTCTCTCGCCGATATCCCTTCCCATAGCGCCGCGATGTGAAGCGTGCCTTCGACGGCAAAGCGGATCTGCCCCATATGCGCGCGATGGCTGTCGCGGACGGCTTGTTCGATCGCGCGCAACACGGAGACAGGGAAAGCCCGGTTCACATGCCAGCGGGTCAGGAACAAATGTCTGACGATCCGTTCGAGATCCATGGCTACCACCTGCCCGACGCGCCACCGCCGCCGAATCCGCCGCCACCGCCCCTGAAGAGGGTGCGGCCGGAATCGCCGCCGAACCTGCCGGGCTGCCCGCCGATCACGCGAGCGCCCGCGTTCGCGCCCAGACCGCTGCCGAGCAGCGTGAACGCGAAGGCGATCACGCCGGCGACGGCGGCGATGAACAGCGCGCCTGACAACATCCAGGCCACCACCGCAACCGCGCCTGCGGTCACGATGGCGCCGGGCAGCCGCCCCAGCAACACGCGCAACAGACCGCCCGCGACAAGCGTCAGCACGAAAAGAACCGGCAAATAGTGTGCAAGCTGCGCCGTGCCGCCGGCAGGCCGGTTCGGCGGCGGCAACGGCTCGCCATCGATGACCCGCATGATGCTGTCGAGGCCGGCGGCGACGCCGGAGTAGTAGTCGCCCTGCCTGAACCGGGGGACGATCGTCTCGTTGATGATGCGGCTGCTGGTTGCGTCGGTCAGCGCGCCTTCGAGCCCATAGCCGACTTCGATGCGCAGCGTCCGGTCGTCTTTCGCGATGATCAGCAGCACGCCATCATCGATGTTCTTGCGGCCCAGCTTCCATTGCTCGACGACGCGAAGCGAATATTGCTCGATGGTTTCGGGCGCGGTGGTCGGCACCATGAGCACGGAAATCTGACTGCCCTTTTTTGCCTCGAACGCCTGCAAGGTCTGTTCGAGCGAAGCGCGTTGAGCGTCGGCGAGGGTGCCCGTCACGTCCGTGACATGCGCGGTCAGCGCCGGAACCGGCACTTGCGCGCGAGCGCCGGGCGGCAGGAATGCGCACAACGCCAGCAGCCATGCGCCGGCCAGTTTCAGGATGTTCAATTGGCCGCTCCGCTTGCCGGCGTGGGCGCCGTATTGAAATCGACCTGCGGAGGCCGGGCGATCTCCGCTTCGTTCGTGACCGAAAAATTGGGCTTTTCCTTGTAGCCGAACAGACTGGCCGTGAGATTGGACGGGAACGACCGGACCGTCGTGTTGTAGTCCTGCACTGATTTGATATAGCGGTTTCGGGCCACCGCAATGCGGTTTTCGGTGCCTTCGAGTTGTGCCTGCAGGTCGCGGAAACTGGCGTCCGACTTCAACTGCGGGTACGCCTCGGAGACGACGAGCAGTCGCGCGAGCGAGCTCGACAATTGCGCCTGAGCCGACTCGAAACGGGCGAACGCCTGCGGGTCGTTCAGGAGCTCCGGCGTTGCCTGTACCGATCCGACACGCGCGCGCGCCTCGGTGACGCCGATCAGCACCGAGCGCTCCTGGCCTGCAACGCCCTTCACCGTGTTCACGAGGTTCGGTACCAGGTCGGCGCGACGCTGGTACTGGTTGACGACCTCCGACCAGTTTGCCTTGACCTGCTCGTCCTGCCTCTGAATGGCGTTGTAGCCGCATCCGGAGACCATCACGACGATGACAGCCAGCAAACCAAGACATAGGGTGCGCATTGAGCCTTCTCCCTGTTCTAATGACCCCATGGACTGGGCTGATGAGCGGAAGTATCGACACACGCCGCCCGGCGCGAGCCGTTCGAGCCCCGCAAACCAACAGTATTCGTTGTGAACCCTGGATCATTGATCCCGGTCAACCCCATGAGAACTGGCCGGCGCAACGTTATCCCCGGCTATGCGAAGGATTTTTCCGGATCGCTTACCCGGCCGGGCGTGACATCGCGAGCAACGCGCGCGTGAGTTCGCCAGCACAATGACAACCGGCGCCGGTATCGATTGACGGGTCCGAGACAAGCCCAGGGAGGCAGCATGTGGTACGCATGGCTGGAAACGCAGCGCAACCTGATGCGCATGCTCGGCGCATGGAATCTGCCGGCTGTCGGCGGCAGCACGGAGCCCGGCGAGTCGCGAGCCACCGCGGTGGGTTACGACTGGCTCTATCGCCTGATTCAACCACCAACGGAGCCGCCGCCTTTCGACATCACCACGGTACGAATCGGCGCACGGGATATTCCCGTCGTCGAGCAGGTGATCGAGCGCACGCCGTTTTGCACGCTGCGCAAGTTCAGCCGCGCGCCGGATGCTGCGGCGCTCCTGCCCGAACAGGGCGGCGAGACGCCCGCCATATTTCTCTGCGCACCGCTGGCGGGCCACCACGCGGTGATGTTGCGCGAAGCGGTCGAAGCGCTGCTGCAGGACAGCGACGTCTATGTCACCGACTGGGCCAACGCTCGCGACGTGCCGTTAGACGCCGGGCCATTCGGACTCGATGACTATGTTCTCGTGATCCAGCGGTTTTTGCGCGCGGCGGGTGGCTCCGCCCTGCACATCGTCGCCGTCTGTCAGGCAACCGGCCCCGCGCTCGCGGCAACCGCGCTCGCGGCGAGCGCGGGTGAAGCGCCCGCGCGCAGCATCACGCTGGCAGGCGGCCCGATCGATGCACGTATCGCCCCGACGCAGATCGGCAGGTTTGCGCGAACCCATTCACCCGACTGGTTTCGCAACATGGCGATCGACACGGTCCCGCCGCCGCATCCCGGTGCGGGCCGGCGCGTCTACCCGGGGTTTATCCAGCACGCGGCGTTCGTCGCCGCCAACCCCGAGCGGCAATGGGCACTCGAATCAAGCTACTGGGCCGCCCAGTGCTCGGGCGATGAGCGCGCGATTGCGAGTGCGCGGCGGCGCCTGAACGAATATGCCGCCGTGCTCGACATGACCGAGGATTATTTTCTCGACTCTATCCGGGTCTTTTTTCAGGAATGCTCGCTCGCCTGCGGCAACTGGCAGGTGGGCCCGCACCCCGTGCGGCCTCAGGACATCGTTTCGACGGCGCTCTGCACCGTGGAAGGGGCTCGTGACGACATCACCGGAGCGGGTCAGACACATGCTGCCCAAACGCTTTGCAGCGGCATTGCGTCGGCCATGCGGCAGAGATTGACGGTTGAGAATTGCGACCACTACGACCTGTTCACCGGGCCGAAATGGCACGATGTCATCCACCCTGCCCTGGCGGCTTTCTGGCGCTCCATTCGCTGACGTGCCGGGCCGCTTTATCGCACGTTGCAGCCGCCGGGCGGCCGATAGTCGTTTGGGGCACCGCGATTCAGGTCAGCCGTGTTGCGCGACGGGAGACGAGCTGCCCTCGGTCTGCGCCTCGGGCGCCGCGCTACCAGACACCCCTTGCATCACACCGGGTTCGTCCGGCGCGCCTTGTTGCGGCGCGGTGGCGGGCACGGCGCCGCCGGCCATCAACTGCAGCAAACAGGCCTCGTCCAGCACTTCGCACTCGAGCAAGCGCCTCGCGATGCGGTCCAGTTGCTCGCGGCGATCGGCGAGCGTGCGCGTCACGCGTTCGTGCGCCTCGGCGAGGGCGCGTCGAACTTCGTCGTCGACCAGCTTCGCGGTGCTCTCGCTAAAGCGCTCGCCTCGCCCTGCCGCCGACGGATACGCCAGGCCGGGATCACTGCTGTCGAACGTGAAAAGCCCCAACGGTTCGCTCATTCCATAGCGCGTCACCATATGCCGAACCAGCGTCGTTGCGCGATCCAGATCGTTTTCGGCGCCGGTCGACACATCGCCGAAGACGATTTCCTCCGCCACCCGGCCGCCGAGATACGCGTCAAGCCGGTCCAGCAGTTCGCTCTTGCGCAACACGTAGCGGTCTTCGGTCGGCACCTGCTGCGTATAGCCCAGAGCGGCGACTCCACGTGGAATGATCGACACCTTCTTGACGGGGTCGCAATGCGGGCGGCTCAGCGCGACCAGCGCGTGCCCCGCTTCGTGGTAGGCGATGGTGATCTTTTCCTGTTCGTTCATCACGCGGCTTCTGCGCTCCATGCCCGTCATTGCCCGGTCGATCGCTTCGTCGAAGTCCGCCATGTCGACCGCGGCTTTGTCGAGTTCGGCCGCATGCAAGGCCGCCTCGTTGACCACGTTGGCGAGATCGGCTCCGGCGAAACCGGGTGTGCGCGAGGCAATTTCGGCCAGATCGACGTCCGCGGCCAAGGTCACTTTCTTCACATGAACCAGCAGAATCTGGCGGCGCCCGTTGAGGTCGGGGCGGTCGATGGCGATATGCCGGTCGAAGCGTCCAGGGCGCAGCAAGGCCGGATCGAGCGTTTCCGGACGATTGGTCGCCGCGAGGATGATCACGCCGGAATTCGGCTGAAATCCGTCCATCTCGACCAGCAGTTGATTCAGGGTTTGCTCGCGCTCGTCGTTGCCGGATGTCACACCGGCGCCGCGCACTTTGCCCAGCGCATCCAGTTCGTCGATGAACACAATGCACGGCGCCTTCTTCTGTGCCTGCTCGAACAGGTCGCGCACCCGCGCCGCCCCGACGCCCACGAACATCTCGACGAACGCCGACCCGCTGATCGAAAAGAACGGCACGCCCGCCTCCCCCGCCACGGCCTTGGCCAGCAAGGTCTTGCCTGTACCCGGCGCGCCGACGATCAGGACCCCTTTGGGAATCTTGCCGCCCAGACGGCGGTAACGCTCGGCGTTACGCAGAAATTCGACGAGCTGCTTCAGTTCGGCCTTCGCTTCGTCAATGCCGGCAATGTCGTCGAACGTGACGTCGGTATCCTGCGCCACGTAGATCCTCGGCTTGCTTTTGCCGATCCCGCTGAAATCGCGCAAGCCGCCACCGCCGCCTCGCAGGAACACGCTCCAGACGGCCGCAAGCATCAGGACGGGGACGATCCAGCCGAGCACGGCCGCCAACCCGATCCTGTCGGCCACACCCGTGTAGCGGACGTCCGCGGCGGCCAGATCCTCGATCAGATGATCGTCGCTCACCCGCACGGTCGAAAAGCGCCACGGTTCGCCATTGGCGGCGAGCCCGCTGGCCGCGGATGCCGGCAGCAAAGGCGCCGCACCGGGCATCCGCACGCTGCCGGTAATCTGATCCGAACCGATCTCCAGATTGTCGAGTTGCCGGGCGACCAGCAGCCGGTGAAAGTCGCTGTACGCGATCGCTTCGCTCGGCTGCCGGTACAGGAAGATCTGCGCCAGCAGCAGCATGATGACGCCGAGCGGTATCAGTACGCCGGTGAAACTGGATTTTTCATTCATCGCCATTTGCGTCGATCACCAGACTGCGGGAAAAAACCGGCCTCGCCCGTCATTTGACCGAAGAACGGGCCCAATGGGCGCGCAGCAGCCCTTCGTTATCCCGATAGCTGATCTCCAGCGTCCCCTGATGCGCATGCAACATGGCCGCGCCGAGCCGGCGCACCAGATGCGGCCCCGTGGTTTGCACGACGATATGCTCCGGGTTCTGCTGTATATCCATGATGCGTTCCAGCGGATGCTCCTTGCTCTCGCCATCCGCCTGGTGATGAAGCAGCGCCAGAACTTCGTCTTTGCGGTCCAGCAAGTAGTCGCCGTCGAAAGTGATTTCTCCGGCTGGCGCCTGCTCGTGGATCCGCTTGCACGCCGGGCATTGCAACTGATGCATCTGCTCGGCCGAGACGCGCCACGTCCAGCGGCCGCCGTCGTAGATCGCGCCGCAGTCCGGGCAGCGCGATGCACCGGCGTTTCGTCCGCGCGGCCGGTAGCTGTCGTGGATATGGGCTTGCGGCTGCATGTCGCGGCGCATCTGTTTGCGCTTCACGCGTGCTTGTATCGTGGTCATTTCAGAGCCCCTCATCGTAAAAGTCCGTAAAAGTCGCAGTCGCTGCGAACAGGCGGAGAAGGCGCACCGCGCCCTCGGTGATTCAGATCAAATGAAGAAGTGCCGGCGCGCGCCACCTGTGCCGCCGCAATTCACGCGACGACCAGCTGGTCGACCACCCACCGGACTCCCTTGGTGCCCCAGGCGACACCGCATGCCACCCGCTTCTCGAGCAGCGAGTCGACCACGCCGGTCAAGCGGACCACGCCATCGTGCACGTCGACTGAAATACCGTCCGACTCATGGCGCGAACGCCGTTGCAATGCTTCAGCAACCTGCTTGCTGACATCGGCGGCAACCGGATCGATGCGCACCTCGATCTGATTGGCCACGCCCACGACCCCGCGCATTCGGGTCACGAGCCCTTCGGCCATCTGGCGCTGGAAGCCGTAGTCCACCGCGCCGGTCAGGGTGACGCATCCGTGCTCCACCACCACGCTGATCGCGTCCTCGGGAAGCCCTTCCTGCCAGTTCAACGCCGACACGATCGCGGCGGCCAGATCTTCGTCGGTATGCCTCAACGGAGACGGCGCACGGACCACCAGGTCGAGCACGACCGCGCGACTGCCGGCTACCCGCTGCACGGCTTTCTGCACAGCGAGTTTCTGGGCGCAACTGTTCACGGAACCTTCGAGGGTGACGATGCGGTTGAGCACCGTGGCGGTGATGTTTCTGGCATCGAGCGCAGGATCCCAAAGCAACTCCTGATCCACGTCGTGCTTGAGTTCGAGATCTGATTTCATCGGTATCTCCTGCCGTTGCACGCCCTTCCCGGTGGGCGATGTGCGCCGTGAATGCGAAAGAATCCGGCAACGGATGCGTGAACCATAGTCCCGCGCCGGAGAATCCCGATTGACTCAAGTCAAGCACGCCCGGACCACGCCGGTCCCGTGCGCTGCCTTGCGGCGTTCGGCCACGGCAGTGACCCCATGGTTGATGCACATCAACGGACCGCAAAGCCCCGCACCTATGCTGAAACAGTCGCGGCGAAGCGCTGCGGACCGCGCGCTTCAATGCGCGTTCAATGCGCGGCTCGATCCGCATTTGCATGACGTCGTGAACACCCGACGCTGTCGAGTCTGGCGAGCGATGGAACGACGATACCCGTGTGCCCCTAGGAGGAGACAACATGAACTGGCTGGCCGAATATTTCGCTCAGCGGACGAGCCCGCTGACGCTCGCCCTATGGGCCTATCCGCCCCTTCTTGTCGGACCGGAAGGACCTGTTGCGCCGCCGGCTTACGCTTTGTGCTATCCCGGCGTACAACTCACTTTCACCCCGCCAGAAACCGTGAGCCACGGCAAGTTTCGCTACGAGTTGCCCGCGCATTACGACACCGCCGAGCCGTTGACTGCTTCGACGCCCGACGCACTGCTCGATGAGCCGTCGCTCAAGTTTTTCAGGAACGTTTCCATCTACGCGCCTTCGCGGTTCAACCCCGACTTTCTGGTCACGATCAACGACGTCTATTCATTCGTGCCGGCGTTTTCGTCCGACGGCAGTCCTGGCTTCTCCGGCTCCTGCACCGGCCCGCTCGGCGAGCCGAACCATTCTTCCCAGTTGAAGCTGCCCTGGATCTTTCAGGGCTTCCTGACGATTTGACGCCGGGCCAGGGCCGATAGGCGCGGCCCGTGTTGCCAGTCGCGGCAGATACGGGCCTTTGCCGGCATATCGTATCCGGCCGCCGCAAAGGAGAAGCACATGGACGATCAGCACGTTGTCTGGTTCGAGTCGTTGCGGCGCAGCGATGTCCCCCGCGTCGGCGGCAAGAACGCCTCGCTCGGTGAAATGGTGGCGAATCTCGGGGCGCGCGGCATCAAGGTTCCGCCAGGGTTCGCCATCACAGCGCACGCCTACCGGCATTTCATCGAAGCGAATGGCTTGACCGGGACGCTCTCGTCCGCGCTTGCGGACCTTGCCGACGGCAAGGTCTCTCTGGCCGAAGCCGGGCAGACCATCCGTCGCGCCATCCTGAGAGGTGAATGGTCCGACGACACGGCTCAAGCCATTCGGCGCAACTATGCGGAACTGAACAGCCGCGCCGGCTTGACCGACATGGACGTGGCCGTGCGATCGAGCGCGACCGCCGAAGATCTGCCGGACGCGAGCTTCGCCGGGCAGCAGGAGACGTTTCTGAACGTGAGGGGCGAACGCGCGTTGCTCGAAGCCTGCAGGCGTTGCTATGCATCGCTGTTCACGGACCGCGCGATCAGCTATCGCCAGGCAAAAGGCTTCGACCACCTGAAGGTCGCGCTCTCGGTCGGCGTGCAGCGCATGGTGCGCTCGGACCTCGGCGGGGCCGGCGTCATGTTCTCCATCGACACGGAAACCGGCTTCGAGAAGATTGTCCTGATCAACGCGGCCTGGGGCCTCGGCGAAAATGTCGTGCAGGGCACGGTCGATCCCGACGAGTATGAAGTGTTCAAACCCCTGCTGTCCGACCCGAAACTGTCGCCCATCATCGAAAAGAAACGGGGCGGCAAGGGTCTGAAGATGATCTACACGAACGAGAGCGAGCGGCCCACCCGCAACGTGCCGACCTCGAAGGCTGAGCGCGCGGCGTTCGTACTGGGTGATCAGGAGATTCTCACGCTGGCGCGATGGGCGTGCGCCATCGAGAACCACTACGGCCAGCCAATGGACATCGAATGGGCCAAAGACGGCCGCACCGATGAAATCTTCATCGTCCAGGCCCGGCCGGAAACTGTCGAGTCGCGCCGCGAGGCCAGTGCCGTCAAGACGTATCACGTCAAGAAGACCGGCCGCAAGCTCGTGTCCGGCGTGAGCATCGGCGAAGCCGTTGCGGCCGGCGCGGTGTGCGTGATCGACAGCCCGCGCGAGGCGGATCGCTTCGTCGACGGAGCGATCCTCGTCACGCGAACGACGGACCCCGACTGGGTGCCCCTCATGCGACGCGCGGCCGCGATCGTCACTGATCATGGCGGGCGCACCTCGCACGCTGCGATTGTGAGCCGCGAGCTCGGTCTTCCGGCTATCGTCGGCGCGGGTAATGCGACCCACGTGCTGCATGATGAGCAGAACGTCACGGTATCGTGCGCCGAAGGCCGCGAGGGATTCGTGTACGAAGGCACGGCCGACTACGAAGTCGAGGAGATCGACTTCGACAACATCCCCGCCACGCGCACCAGAATCATGCTGAACCTCGCCAATCCGGCCGCGGCATTCCGCTGGTGGCGCATCCCCGCCGACGGCGTAGGTCTCGCGCGCATGGAATTCGTGGTGAGCAACCATATCAAGATTCATCCGATGGCCCTTGTCCGCTACGACACGCTGAAGGACGAGGACGCAAAAAAAACCATTGCGGAATTGACCGCCGGCTACGAACCGCGCACGGAGTATTTCGTGGACCGGCTCGCGCGGGGGTTGGGACGGATTGCCGCCGTTCAATATCCCCACCCGGTGATTGTTCGCATGAGCGATTTCAAAACGAACGAGTACGCGAATCTGATCGGCGGGTCGGAGTTCGAGCCGAAGGAAGAAAATCCGATGCTCGGCTTTCGCGGCGCCTCGCGCTACTACTCGGCGCGCTATCGCAATGGTTTTGCGCTGGAGTGCCAGGCTATCCGCCGCCTGCGCAACGACATGGGCTTTGACAACGTGGTTGTCATGATTCCGTTCTGCCGTTCGACGAAAGAAGCCGACCGCGTACTCGAGGTCATGGCGGAAAACGGCCTGAAACGCGGGGAAGCAGGTCTCGCGGTGTATGTGATGTGCGAGATCCCGTCCAACGTGATTCTGGCGAAGGCTTTCGCGCAACGCTTCGATGGCTTCTCCATCGGCAGCAACGATCTGACGCAGTTGACCCTGGGCGTGGATCGCGATTCGGTCGAACTCGCCGAACTGTTCGACGAACAGGACGACGCGGTCAGATGGATGATCGAGAGCGTGGTGGATCAGGCGCACAAGGCCGGCGTGCATATCGGTCTGTGCGGGCAGGCGCCGAGCGACCATCCCGAGTTCGCCGGATTTCTGGTCGAATGCGGCATCGACTCGATGTCGGTGAGCCCCGATAGCTTCATTGCGGTCAAACGGCGCGTGGCCGCCGCCGAGCAACACGCGTTGGCGGGTTCGGCGGCCTAGCCGGACGCCGCGCCGTATCGAAGGAGATGGGCCGATCATGCCGGAAATCGTGACGATAACGCTCAACCCCGCCGTCGATGTCGCGACATCGATCGAACGGGTGGTCGATACCCGCAAGCTCAGATGCAGCGCCGCCCGGCGCGATCCAGGCGGCGGCGGGATCAACGTCGCGCGCGTCATACAGCGTCTTGGCGGAGATTGCTCAGCCTTCTATCTCGCGGGCGGCGCAACCGGCCAGATGCTCAGACGGCTGCTGGACGCCGAAGCGTTCACCGGCGTCTGCATCGAGATCGCCGGGGAGACGCGCGAGAATTTCTCTGTCCACGAGCAATCCACCGGCCTTGAATATCGCTTCGTGCTGCCGGGTCCGACGCTCGCCGCGCTGGAATGGCAACGCTGCATCGACGAGATGAATGCGCTGAACGTGCCGCCGCGCTACCTGGTGCTCAGTGGCAGTCTGCCTCCCGGCGCCCCGGTCGATATTTACGCGCGGCTCGCCCACCTCGCATCCGCGCAGGACACGCGAGTCGTGCTCGACACCTCGGGCCCCGCACTCGTCGCGGCGCTCGACGCGGGCGTCTGGCTCGTCAAGCCCAGCTTGAACGAGTTGCGCGATCTCACCGGCCGGCCGCTGCTCGAAGAAGCGCAATGGATCGACGCCGCGCAGGACCTCGTGCGCGCCGGGCGTGCCCGGATAGTCGCTCTGACGCTCGGCGAGCAAGGCGCGCTGCTGGTCACGGCCGAACGGTGCTGGCGGGCGGCGGGACTGCCGGTGAAAGTGTCCAGTTCGATCGGCGCCGGTGACAGCTTTGTCGGTGCGCTGATCTGGGCCCTGAATCGACATGCCGGTATCGACGAAGCGTTTCGCTACGGCATGGCGGCAGCGTCGGCGACTGTGCTCGGTCCGGGCACGGCGCTCTGCGAGCGCGGGGAAATTGAACGGCTCTACCGCGAGATATCGATCAGGTGAGTGACGAGGACGGCTGTGCCGCGGATCCAGAGGGAGACGGGAAATGGCAGGATATCTTCGCAGGACAGGCGGACCACTGGCTGAAGCGGTGATGCCATGATTTCGAACTGGATTGATTCAGAACCTCCGTTCCGCGATCGCGCCGATGCAGGCCGCATGCTCGCACGGCAACTGAGCGAATACGCGGGACGCGACGATGTGATCGTACTGGCGTTGCCGCGCGGTGGCGTGCCGGTCGGCTACGAAGTCGCGCAGGCGTTGCGCGTCCCGCTCGACGTATTGATCGTGCGCAAGCTGGGCGTGCCGCACTATCCGGAACTGGCCATGGGCGCGATCGCCTCCGGTGGCGCGCTCTATCTCGACGAGCAGACGATCCGGATGGCGGGCGTCACCCAGCCGCAAGTGGTCACCGTGCTCAACGACGAACGCCGCGAACTGGCGCGGCGAGAAGCGCTATATCGCGGCCAGCGTCCACCGCTGAACCTCGAGGGACGAACGGTGATCGTCGTCGACGACGGCATCGCCACCGGCGCAACGGTCCGCGTCGCCATCGACGCGCTACGGACCAGCAAGCCGGCTCGAATCGTGGTTGCCGTGCCGGTCGCGCCGGAGAGCACGGCGACACGGCTGGCCGGCCTTGCCGATCAGTTGGTCTGCATCCACCTCGCGCGTCATTTCGGCGGTGTCAGCCAGTTCTATCAGCTATTCGGGCAGACGAACGACGCTGAAGTCCGCGCGCTTCTCGCCCAGCCACGACAGGACACGCTGTAATGCACACGCCCGCCACGCCTTTTCTCGCCGTGCGCGAACTCGCGCAACGGCTCGATGACAACGACAGCGACTATGACGACTTGCTGGAGATGGCGCGCGATCGCAAGTTCGTGCTGCTCGGCGAAGCATCTCACGGCACGCAGGACTTTTACAGGATGCGGGCACGGATCACGCGGCGCCTGATTGCCGAAGGTGGCTTCGACGCGGTCGCGATCGAAGGCGACTGGCCCGATACCTGGCGCGTGAACCGCTTCGTGCAAGGCGAAGGCGAAGGCGATGCCGACGCGAACACCGCGCTCGACGACTTCCAGCGATTCCCTACCTGGATGTGGCGCAATCGTGAAATGCGCGACTTCATCGTCTGGCTGCGCGCCCACAATGCGTCGCTGCCAGTCGAAGAACGGGTCGGCGTTTATGGACTGGATCTGTACAGCATGTACCAGTCGGCCGATGCGGTGATCCGCTATCTCGATCCGATCGATCCCGAGCAGGCCGCGCTGGCGCGCCGGCGTTACGCGGCGCTCGACCACGTACGCGAACCTCAAGCCTATGGGTATGCCGCTGCGGTCGGCGCCCGGCCCGATGCGCGCGAAGGTGTAGTCGCCCAACTGCTGCGGCTGCGCGCCGACGCGCTCCTCCATCTCTCGCAAGACGGCCTTGCGGCGTTCGACGCACAGTTCTTTGCGCAACAGAACGCCGAAGTCGTCGTCGACGCCGAAAACTACTACCGTTCGATGTTCGGGCGACGCCTGAACACCTGGAATCTGCGTGACGCGCACATGCACCGCACACTATCCGCTCTCGCCCGCTATCGGGTTCGGCGAGGCGGACACGGTCGGGTCGTCGTCTGGGCACACAATTCGCACCTGGGCGATGCGCGCGCAACGGAATCCCATACGCGCGGCGAGTGGAATCTCGGTCAGCTGGTGCGCGAAACGGTCGGCGCCGAGGCGCTGTTGATCGGCTTCACCACCTATACCGGATACGTGTCGGCCGCCTCTCAGTGGGACGGCGAAGTCGAGCACAAGTGGGTGCGCCCCGCGCGGCACGACAGCTATGAATACCTGTTTCACAGCACCGGGCTGGACCGATTCTTTCTGCCGCTGGCTGGGGCCGCGGAGGAACCGCTTCGCGAAGCCTTGCTCGAACGGGCCATCGGGGTGATCTACCTGCCGCGGACCGAACGCGAGAGTCACTATTTCTGGGCGTCTATTTCAAACCAGTTCGATGCGGTGTTTCATCTTGATGAGACGAGCGCCCTGGAGCCGATCGAAGCGCCGGCTCACTGGCACCGGCGTGAGGAACCCGAGCAGGCGAACTAGCCGCAGCGATGCAAGGTGGAGGCGCCCAATGCACGAGATTCAGACGCGGGATGTATCGATACCTTCTGGCGATGTACTGCTGCAAGGCATGCTCGCCATGCCCGAAAAATCGCGCGCCGTGGTCGCGTTCGCCCACGGCAGCGGCAGCAGCCGCTTCAGCCACCGCAACCAGGAAGTCGCGGCGGTGCTGCGGCAGGCCGGGCTGGCGACCCTGCTCTTCGACTTGTTGACAGCTGACGAAAATGATCAGGATGTCGAGACAGGTCTCTACCGTTTCGATATCCCACTCCTCGCGCGCCGCCTGACTGACGCGATCGACTGGCTGGCGGCTCTGCCGGCAACCGCCGCGTTCGACGTCGGTCTGTTCGGCGCCAGCACAGGTGCCGCGGCCGCGCTGATCGCGGCCGCGGCACGGCCGGCGCGAGTGCGCGCCGTCGTGTCGCGTGGTGGCCGCCCGGACCTTGCCGATGACGCGCTCCCGCGTGTGCGGGCACCCGCGCTCCTCATCGTCGGCGCTCTGGATAGACAGGTGATCGAATTGAACGAAGCGGCCGCGCTCCGGCTCGCGTGCGAGCACCAGATGATCCTCGTGCCTGCGGCGACACATCTGTTTGAAGAGCCCGGCACGCTCGAAGAAGTCGCACGGCTTGCGGCGGCCTGGTTCTCGATCCATTTGCCTCAGCAAGCCTCGCCTTGAGACGAACGTCCCGCGCCTCACTGCCGCAGAATCCACGTGCCGTCGTACTTCACGTAGGAGCGCTTCACAGCGGCCCACGCAATCCGATGGGCAATCTCCTCGCAACGCGCATCCTCCGAATGGGCCGCATAGGCGTGATTAAAGGCGGCCCGGTAGATATCCTGCGCGTGCTCCGGCAAGTGGCCTTGCACTGACGGCGGTAGATCCGCGTTGGAATGATAGGGCATAGCGCCTCCGCAAAAAGTCGGAAGACCGCACACGGGTCCTCCATCAACGGCTTGCCGCTTCGTCCACGGTTACGTCACTTCATGGATGGCCGAACGGCCTGAGCCTGCCCCGCATCACCGAACGCCTTTTCAAATGCAACGGTAAATTCTCTCAGACGATCGTGCGGAAGCCGGCCGATACCCGCCGCGGCCTCGCGCCCTCCTCCACCTGCGAACTGCCGGCACAGGTCGCCCGCGCCGTAGGGATTGGCAAGCGGCGCGCGCACGCTGACGGTGTAGTCCCCCTGAGCGCTCTGGCTCAGCACGGCGTGAGCACGATACGGCGCGCTCGTCGCCAGAAAATTGCCGAACACGCCGCGCACCCGTTGTGCCCACGCTTCGTTGGGCAGCACATAGAGGGCGCCGCCTGCCGTCGCGCAGTCGGGCCGCAATCTCAGGGCCCGTTCCATATCCCGGCGTCGCGCTTCACAGAGCGTGCGCGCAATCGGTTCGCTTGCCGCAAAGTCGAACGGGTCGGAATAAGGCTGCAACGTTTCGTAAAGCCTGGCTGGCGGGATCAGCAGATCTGCCTCACTCTCTCCATAGGCGTTGTAATTGATCGACTCTCCCAGCTCGCGCAACTGGTCGGCTTGCTCGGGTCGAAGCGCACAACTCGCGGCAAGTTTGCCGGCCGCGTGCGAGAGGTTGTCGCCATAAGCGCCGACGATCGCCCAAAGGCGGTGTTGCCCCCCCACATGACGATCCACGAGCAGGCTCGTGCAAATTTCTGGAGCCGTGTCGATGTGTGGCTTCAGGTGGGGATCGTCAGGAACGACCCCGCAAAAGTGATGATCGAAGTACTCGACTTCGGCCCCCTGTCGAAGCAATGCGAGCAGCGCGGCCCGATTGGAGTCCAGAGAAATGTCGAGCACGGTCACGGCTATGCCGGGCCCGACCGGAACGCGGGCGAGCAGTTCGACGTCGCGCTTGACGCCCGTGATCAGCAAGGAATTCATTGGCTTCGCCAGGCGCAGCTGATGCAGTGCGCAGATTCCGTCGGCATCGCCATTGAATACATCGAAATGTTTCATGCCCTGTCACCGTACAAAGGGTGGAGCGTCGCCAAAAAACAGCACCGCGATTCCAGCGAATGCGGCCCGATGCCTGCATTGTGGCTCGCCTGTTCCTCGCATGGTGTGACGTGACGCAACCCGGCGGCTCGCGAGGCCGGAACGCAAGCATGACGACGCACCCGTCGCATTCGATCCCGCGGGCCCACCCGTGGCCTTGACACACATCAATCCGCCATGGGCCACGAACCTTATGCTCGATCCATGGTGAATCCAATCAGCTTCAGGAGGCGATATGTTGAGAAGCTCAATACTCGTGGGCGTTTTGATGCTGCCAGGCGCGTTTCTTATTCTCGGCCTCGCCTGCATTCATCCGCGCCTTCGCAAGGAAATCGTGCACGTCAGCGGGTTGTCCAGCCGACTGACTCAGGCGGGACGCTCGTACGAGGGGATGCGGGCAAGATGGCTGCGTCGCTAACGGCGGGGTCCGCGGCATTGCCAGAACAAAACCATTGAATGATCATAACAATCACGCGAGCGACGAACGTCGTCCTCCACGCCGGCTCAATCGGATAATCCCCATGCACAAGTCCATTGCGTGCATCGCCTCGCTTGCCATCCTCGTTGCAGGGTGCGCGCATGATCCGGCGACCCCGCCGCCAGCGCATGCGTCCCGGTCCGCCTGTGTGGCGGGATCGCCAATCGATCTGCAACGGTACATGGGACGCTGGTATGTCATTGCGGACACGCCGTTTCTGAGCGAATCCGACTATGTCGGCAGTTATGACGAGTGGACGTTGCGCGGCGACGGCAGCATCGACGACAAGTATCTCGGCCGGCGTCACGGCTTCGACCAGCCGGCGACGGGAAGCCAGTTCGTCGCGAAGGTGATGTCGGGAACCGGCAACACAAAATGGCGAGTGGGGCTGATCTGGCCGTTCGAAGTGGTGGTCGTCACCGCGTACGTGGACCCCGAGTATCGCTACACGATTCGCTGCATGGCGGACGGCAACATGATCTGGGTACTCGCGCGCGCGCCGGAGATGGATGAAGCCACTTACGCTGGCATGCTTGCCCGGCTCGCCGCCATGGGCTTCAACACGGACAAGCTTCGCCGCGTTCCGCAAAACACCGGGCAAATCGGCCAACCGGGTTTTCAATGACGGCTTTGCGGCAACCAACCGGGCGGGAACGCGCATGACCACCATCCATAAGAACGCGGCGACGCATCCCGGCACGGCGGCCGGCAATCGTGCCGATCACACGCGTGCGCAGTGTCAGGATCCGCCCGCCTTGCCCGACTCCGTGCGACGCGCGCCGCGCGTCCGCGCAGATGCGCCGTCCGAACGTTCGGCGCGCGTGCGCCGTATGATCGAAAGTCCCACCTATCTGGAGGCGGACGAAGACCTCGCTTTTCTGCGACGCCCGGAAATGTGCGGCATCCGTCTGCAACTCGACTACTGGAAGACCGAAGAGACGCTGCAGCGACATGCGATAGACCACACGATCGTGGTGTATGGCAGCACCCGGATCATCGCGCCGGCGGCGGCGCGTCGCCGGGTTGCGCAGGCGCGGCGGGCGCTTGAAAGCCGGCCCGGCGAACCCGGCGGCGAGAGCGCACTGCAAGTCGCGGAGCAACTGCTCAGGCGCAGCCGCTATTACGGCATCGCGCGCAAATTCGGCCGCATTGTCGGCAGCGCACGGTGCGCGGGGGCGCTGTCGGCGCTCGCCGTCGTCACGGGCGGCGGCCCGGGCATCATGGAAGCCGCCAATCGAGGTGCGTACGAGCGCGAGGCGCCGAGCATCGGCCTGAATATCGCATTGCCACGCGAGCAGGAACCCAACGCGTATCTGACGCCGGAACTCTGCTTCAAGCTTCACTATTTCGCCATTCGCAAGCTCCATCTGTTGGAACGCGCGCAAGCCGCCGTGTTCTTTCCCGGCGGCTTTGGAACCTGTGATGAGTTGTTCGAAGTGTTGACCCTGCTGCAAACGAACAAGATCCGGCGGCTACCTGTCGTGCTCGTCGGTGAATCGTTCTGGCGCCGCGCGATCAATTTCGAGTTTCTGATCGGCGAAGGCATGATCGCGCCTCAGGACACTGCGTTATTCAGTTTCTGCGAAACGGCGGCGGACATCTGGTCCGCCATCGTCCGTTGGCATGAAGGAGTCGATGCGCAATCGCCCTGTCAAGGCAGTGGCGCCGGGTCTGGCGCCGCACCTCGCTGAAACCGCCCGGGCCGGCAATCCGGCCGCGTTGCCTGGCGAGCCTGCTGAAGGGTGGCGAGGCGTGCGCCGCACACGGCTCAAACCACGCAAGCGCCGCGTATGAAAACCGGCAACAACGGCAGGAACGCGGCGGCAGCGGCCTGCCCCGTCAGCCGATCACAAGACGGTCGACCACCGCCCTCACGCCCGGAGTCGAACGCGCGGCCCCCGTCACGATGGAACGCTCGATGGTCGAACTGAGGCGCCCCGACAGGGTCACCTTGCCGTCGTCGACTTCCACGCCCACATGCTTCAACTCGCGATCGGTGTGCCGCTGAATCGCTTTGCGGATGCTGTACTCGATGTCGATCGGAGAGGCGGAGCCGCGGATCCGGATGTTATTCGTCACGCCCGTCACACCACGCATATGAACGACATTCTTCTCGGCGATGTGGCTGCGGTAACCGTCGTCGACTTCGCCGCTCAATGTCACCCAACCCTTTTCCACCTTGATCTTGATCGCATGCTCTTCGAGGCCCGCGATCCAGTCTAGAGCGGCGCGCACACTCAAAGCGATATCCTCGTCCGTTCGCCGCTCGGATTCGCGCAGTTTTACGTCGATGTTGACCACCACCGCAACGACCCCGGCGATCCTCATCGCACATTTTTCCGCCGCGACTTTCGTCGCGTAGTCCGGCACGTGGCCGCTGATCGTGACGACGCCGTCGACCACGGCAACGCCGATTCCATTCGCGTCGACGGCCGGACTGCCCATCAGTTCGTCCTCGACTTCCTGTTTCAATTGACTGTCCGACTTCATGGAATTTCTCCTCCGACATGAGCGTGCCGCGCGATCAGGCGCGGCGGCGAGCGGGTTCGGCGCGGCACGCACGCCGACGCCCGAGTCGTGTCCCGGCGGGAATGCGCGACCTCCTCAGACTATTGCGCCCCGGCGCGATGCGATTGATCGAGGTCAAGCCTGCCTTGATGGTTTTGCTGCGGCCTTGCGGCATCGAGATGCTCACATCCACGCGGCAAGGACAGGACGCAGACGGAACAGCCGGGCAAGCGCCGGCCACATCATCAACACGCCTGAAGCGAGCGTCGTCAGCATCACGACGGCCCACCCATAGAGGTTCGTCTCGCGCGTGCGGCGCCTGGCTGGCCGATGCGGCAATGCGCGCACGGCGAACATCAGGCCGACGTTGCACGCCACGAGCAGCAGGAAGGCGGCCGTGCGAGCGTCGAGCGGATCGAATGCGTTCGCGAGCAGCGACGCATAGACGCCCACGACGATCAGGGCGGCAACGCATCCGAGCGCGATGCTCAGCCCCAATGTGCGATTGGACATGAGCCGTTCGCCGATTCGCCGCGGCGGATCACGCATGAGCGAGCGGCTCTCCCGTTCGTTTTCAAAGACGATCGAGCAAACGGGTGTGATGATCATTTCGAGGAACACGATATGCACCGGGGCGAGCATGAGCGGCCAGCCCGCCAGCACGGGAATGGTCGCGGCGGCGATCATCGGAATATGGACCGCGATCGTGTACGCCACCGCCAGCTTCAGATTGTCGTAGATGCGCCGGCCGAGCCGCAGGGCCGACACGATCGGTGTCAGCTCGTCGCGCAACAGCACCAGCGATGCGACCTCGCGCGCCACCTCCGCCCCCCGCGTGCCCATCGCAATGCCGATATGCGCGGCTTTCAGCGCGGGCGCATCATTGACACCGTCGCCGGTCATCGCGACGACCTCGCCCGCATGCCTGAACGCGTCGATGAGCCGCAGTTTCTGCTCCGGCCTGACGCGAGCGAACACGCTTGCGTCGACGATCACGCGTTGCAGCGCGGCATCGTCCATGACGGCGAGGTCGGCACCCGTCACCACGCGCGCGCTGTCGATGCCGACCTCCGCCGCGACCGCCCGCGCGGTCGACGGATAGTCGCCGGTGATCATCACGGCCCGCACGCCCGCGGTCTTCAATTCGGCCACCGCGCCCGCCACCTCGGGGCGCACGGGGTCGTGCAGCCCGACTAGCCCCACCAGCGAAAACTCGAAGTCGTGCTGCCGTTCGGGCCACGCTTCGCCGCCATGCCGCGCCCGCGCCACGCCGAGCACACGCAGGCCGCCCTCGGCCATATGCGTGGCGCGCTCCATCAGCGCCCGCGCCGTGCGGGGTTCGAGATGGCACAACGAACAGATCGCCTCAGGCGCGCCCTTGCACGCCACCGGCCGATGATCGAGTTCAGGGCTTTCCCATCCATGCGACATGGCGGGCAGTTCAGGCGTCAACGCATACTCCTGCACGAGCGACCATTGGTCGTGCAACCGGTCCGTGCCGGCAAGACAGGAACGGCCGGTCTCGTGGAAGGCGCGCTCCATCGGATCGAGCGGCTCGATTTCGCTCGCGAGCACGAGGTACTCCAGCAGTTCATGAAACTGCGGACCGATCTCGACCGCGCCATCCTTCAGCCATTGCTCCTCGCCGCGCGCATACAGCACGCGCACCGACATACGGTTCTGGGTCAGCGTGCCCGTCTTGTCGACGCACAGCACCGAGGTCTGCCCGAGCGTCTGGATCGCGCTCAGGCGCCGTGTCAGCACGCCCTCCCTGGCGATCCGGCGCGCGCCCAGCGCCATGAAGACGGTGAAGATCACCGGCAGTTCTTCAGGCAAAATGCCCATCGCGAGCGTGATGCCGGCCAGCAGGCCGGGTATCCACCCGCCCGTGCGCCAGCGGTAGGCGAACACGAGCAGCACGCAGATGATCACGGCGAGCGTCGCAAAGCGCCTGACGAACCGGCGCATCTCGGCCTGCAAGGGGGAAGGCGGCTCGCTCACTTCGGCAAGGCGCGTGCCGAGCCGGCCAAGGTCGGTTTGCGCGCCCGTCGCCGTGACGCACATGCGGCCCTGCCCCCGCACCACCATCGAGCCTGAAAACAGGCGGCTGCGCGACGGCTCCGCCGCCGCTTCGCCGGCTGAACCGGCAAACTTGACGACGGCGACGGATTCGCCCGTGAGCAGCGATTCGTCGACGCTCAGCTCATGGGCTTCCGTCACCGCACCGTCGGCCGGCACCTTCGCGCCTTCCTCGATAAAGACGGTGTCGCCCGGCACCAGCTCCGCCGCCGATACCCACTCCCGCTTGCCATCGCGCAACACCTGGGCCCGCGGCGCCGACAGATCGCGCAGTGCTTCGAGCACGCTCGCCGTGCGATGGCTCTGCACGATCGTGAGCGCCAGCACGGCCACGACCAGGGCAAGCAGCGTCGATGCCTCCCTCATGTCGCCGATCAGGCCGTACAGGCCGCTCGCGCAGAGCAGCAGCAGGAACATCGGCTCGGTGAGCGCGTCGCGCACGGTGCTCCACCAGAGATGGCGATTGCCGCGTGCGATCACATTGCGGCCGTGCCGCGCCTGCAATGCCGTGACTTCGGCGTGCGTGAGTCCGCCCGCCGCGCGCGCTTGCGGCGCGGCGGCGGTGGACGACACGCCGGATGTCGCGCCTTGCGCCGTCATGATCAGGGTTCGCCCGGGTGGCGCATCGCTGCACGGCAATGCGCGCAGCCCGTCTGCGCGACGCCGGTCGCACGTTCCTGCAGGACGATATGCAGATCCGTCCCGCCGCGGCGCGGCACATCGACCGTTTTCGCCACCTCCGCGCGCCCGGCATGCGCGACGATACGATAGCGGCCGGCCGGAAGCATGACGAACAGGAACGGGCCTTCGGTACGGGCATCGAGCACGGCGCGGCCCGCCGCGCTGGCGATTGTCACATCCACATCGGACAGGTAGTTGCCCGCGGCCGCGGTGAACATCATGCGCAGGCTGTAGCGAGGCGCGAGCGCGCGAAATGCTTTCGCATCGTCCTCGCCGATGCCGCCCGTCATGTACAGCACACCGTCGCGGCTGACCGCTTCTGGCAGCGATTGCCCGGCGACCGCGGCGCTCATGGCAAACAACACGAAGGCAACGCAGATGCGCAACGCGCGTGGCTTGAGGATCCGCATCTTGGCAAGAGCTCCAGATTGGTGAGCGGCTGCAGGCGTCCCGGCCGGCGTGGTGCGCCGGCGTGCCCTTCGCTCCCAGCGTTCACGTGGCGCATCAGGCGCGAAGTGTGTCCAGCGCATGTCCGCCCACCTTTTTCATTTGTCGACGGCAGGCCGCGCCAGCAGCAACGGCGTACGGGCGAGACGCGCGGTGCGGGAGGCCACGCTGCCGAGAACCCAGCGGGCGACGCCGCGTCGTCCGTGGGTACCGACCACAATCAAATCCGCCTGCCACTGCTGCGCATCGCGGACGATCGCGTGCGCCACATCGTCGCGCGCCGGCGCCGTTTCGATCGCCGCGGTCTCCGACTGATTCGGCCATTCGGCCAGCACCCGCGCCGCCGTGGCGAGGATCACTTTTCCTTCTTCGACGAACGCTTCCTCGAGCATGCGGATCGGCACGATATCGGTCAGCCGGACGGCGCGATCTATCACGTAGATGGCACGAAGACGGGACACGGGGCTGGCGAGCTGCAACCCGAAATGCAACGCGTCGAATGAAGCCGCGCTTCCATCGAGCGCGAACAGGATGCGGCGCGGCGACGACTGGATCTGCGCTTCGTAGCCGGCAGGCACGACGAGAATCGAACAGGGCGCCTGGGTGGTGACGAACTCCGAAACGGTTCCTTCGACCCAGCGCAACATGCCGTGATGCTGTCGCGCGCCCACCACGAGCAGATCCGCCTGCCACTGGGCCGCGGCATCGATCAACGCGTTCGCGATGTAGCCGCCTTGCCTTGAAATTTCCACGACGCCCGACTCCACGTCGACACCGGCATCCGCGAACAGTTGCTTTGCGCGCGCCACGGCTTCGCCGGCGTCGCGGGCAAGTTCGGCGCGCGCACGTTGCAGTTCGGCATCCGTCATCGACCCGAGCGGCAGGATAGTACGGGGATTTTCCGCGACGCTTACTACGCGGATTCGTGCGCCGGGCGGGCTCAGGTGGCGCACGTACGCCACTGCGCGCGCCGACTCCGGCGAAGCGTCCACGGCCACGAGTATTCGCCGGATTGCGCGAGTGGCGTTAGCGCTGACATGCGTCGTGCTCATGATCGGCTCCCCAATGAGAATGTTGCGTTCGCCCAGCTGACATCGATATCCGATTCTCTGCGACCTGTTGTTTCGCTCGTTGATGCACGTCAACGCACACGCCAACGTACACGCCAACGCGCGTGTCAAGGCACCGCCACCGCCGCTCGGCGGGGCGACCGCGCGCGATGCCTGAACAATCGATCGATCAAAACGGCTCCGGACCTTTAGGGGACGTCACGCCTTACCCCTGGTCCGCTCGTGCAGCCGATGCTTACTAGCGGGACTCGGTCAGATCCGCTCCATCGCAACGCGGAAGCTCAACCGCTTCGCGCCGTTGCAAGAAAAGTCTCCACGCCATCGACCGTGAGAGTCGCTGCAAGCACTGGGCCTCTTCGCCTGATCTGCGTCAATGGATAGCAGGCATTTCGGGCTACCGTGGAATGACACCCGTCGTGGGCAGCGTGGCGGCGCCGCGGCCACTCCCCGGCGCACTCCAACGGAGTCAGATATGACCGACATGCCACTCCTTTCGTACCAGGCCGCGCCCGTCTTGCGGCCGCCGCTCGCCACCGGCGAGACGCCCGCCGTCATCGTGTTGCCCAAGCCTGAACTGAATACCGGCATGCCGCTCATGAGCGCCCTCGCGCAGCGCGCCAGTTGCCGGTCGTTCGCACCGGCCGCCTTGCCGCCCACTGTGCTGGGCGAGCTGCTGTGGGCCGCCGACGGCATCAATCGGCCCGCGACCGGCGGCCGTACCGCGCCCTCACCGCACGCGTTCAATGAAATCGATATCTATGCCGCGCTGCCTAACGGCGTCTATCGTTACGACGCGGCGAACCATCAACTCGTTCTCAAACACGCTATCGACGCGCGCGGCCAGACCGGCTACCAGGATTTCGTCGGTGAGGCGCCGCTCGATCTGGTCTACGTGGTTCGCACGTCGCGCTTGCTGGCCATGCCCGCGCAACAGCGCGAGCGGTTTTCCGCGGTGACGGCCGGCGCGATTGCGCAGAACGTCTCGCTGTATTGTGCGTCGGCGGGGCTGGCCAGCGTGATCCGCGGCTGGATCAACGCGCGACTGCTCGCGAACGCGCTGTCGCTCAACGAAGACGAACTACCGATTCTCGCGCAGACGGTCGGTTTCGTTCCGACCCAGCGCTAATCGCACCGGCCCGCGCGGCCGTCGCGGTCACGACGGCCGGCGGCCGCTCACAGGCCCGACGGTATCCCGTCCTGATCGGGCGGAGACCTGACCAGCAGCACCGGAACATGGGCGCTGCGCACGAACGCTTCCGCAACGCTGCCCTGCAACAATCGCCCTAGGCCATGCCGGCCTTGCGTGCCCATCACCACCAGGCCGGCGCCCTGGCGCTGCACGCAACGGGCGAGGCAATGCGGGATATCGTCCGCCGCACTCTGCGTCTCCTCGATTTCGGTGTCGCCGGGCACGCCACGCTCGACCATGGCCCGGCGTGCTTCGTCGAGCGCGAGACGGCCGTCTTCACGCAGCACGTCACGCAACTGGTCGGGGTCGAAATAGCCCGCGTAGCGGGACACGCACCACGGATGAACCACGTACACCGCGTGAAGACGCGCGTGCGTCAGCTGGGCGAATTCGAGCGCTTCATACAGCGCCCATCTGGACGACTCGCTGCCATCCAGCGCGAGGACGATCTTCTGGTACATGGTGCGCTCCTCGTAGACCTTGCGGAAATCCCGCGCGAGGTCTCGATGCTGCTCATCGCGGCGGGTTAGGTGGATCATCGGCGCGAATGGCGCCATCCGCCTGACCTGCGTCAAGCAATCGCATGGCGAGCCGAAGGCGCCGAGGTCCCGCTCATCGACAGCGACGGCGCGGCGCTAGACCGGCTGCGTGGCGGTTGCCGCCAGCTCCGCGATATCGGCGGTGATCTCGTCCTGACGGACCCGGCGATAGCTTTGCGTCAGTTCGTCGAGCGTGTCCCTGACATTCGTGCGGGCGGCCAGCATCGCCTTCACTCTCGCTTCGTTTTCCGCGGCGAACGAGAGCATCAACGCTTCGCAGATCTCGACAAACACATATTCCTCGACCAGTCCCGGCAGCAGGCGTTCGACCGGCAAGGTGAGCACCGGCGGCAGAGCGCGTTGCGCGACCGGAAATCGCGAAAAATCAAACGGGATCAACCGGTGCTCCACCATCTCGCTCGCGGCGGCGACGCCCGGCAGCGCGTGCACGATCGAGACCTGGTCTACCGCGCGAGCGCCGAGACGCGCGTAGAGCGCATCCGTGATGCGGTTTGCCAGCGAAGGCACATCATCGGCATGGGACACCGAGGGCGAACTCCATGCGACCGGAAGGCGGCGCTCGCTCGCCGCCATCTCGCCGCGCGTGCCGACGAGCAGGAGTTCGCACCGCGCGTTATCGAGGCGAGGCCGCACATAGTCCAGAACCTGCTCGTTGAACGAGCCGACGAAGCCCTGTTCCGAGCACAGGGCGATCACGATCCGCGCGCCATGATCCCGTTCGGAGAGCGGCGCCTGCGCGCCTTTGCCGTGGGCGAGGACGGCGCCGATGGCGGCCCCCACGGTTGCGGCCGACGAGCGGATGCCGGGCAGCCGCCGCTGCGCTTCGCGTGAGCGCGCCGCCGCAATGCCGCGCATGGCGCCGATCACCGCGTCCAGTTGCCGCGCGGTGTCAGTCCGCGTTTCGATTTCCGCGAGCTTGCCGCTCATTTCGCGCTCCCGATCGCGGCAGCGCCGTTCGGCGCTTGCAGCGTCAGGCGCTGCACGAGGTCGCGCACCACCGCGACGAGCGCGGCCTGGGTCCGGGCGTCCAACGGCGCGTCCGCCCATCCGGCTTGCAGGCCGCCGCCCGTCAATTGTTCGGCGAGTTGGCTCCGCACTTCAGTGGCAATCGACGCTGGTGCGGCATCGAACACGCCCTCGCTCAATGCCGCAAGCAGCGCGATTTCATCGAGCGCGCGCAGCGCCCTGAAGCGCGGTTGCGCGATCAATGCCCGGATGCGCTCCCCGCGCGCGATCTTGCCGGCGACATGGGCGTCCGTCAGGCCACCGAAGCGGCTGAACATCTCGAGTTCCAGAAACTGCGCGTAGTCGAGCCGCAACCGCCCCGACACCTCGCGCAACGCAGGATGCTGCGCCTTGCCGCCGACGCGGCTCACGCTCAGCCCGACATCGACAGCCGGCCGCTGGTTGGCGGCGAATAGCGCGGCGTCCAGCACGATCTGGCCGTCCGTGATCGAAATCAGATTGGTCGGGATGTAGGCGGACAGATTGCCCGCATCGGTTTCCGCGATCGGCAACGCAGTCAACGACCCCCCGCCGAGCGAGGCCGACAGTTTGGCCGCGCGCTCCAGCAACCGCGCATGCACGTAGAAGATGTCGCCGGGATAGGCTTCGCGTCCTGGCGGCTCGCGCGTGAGCAGCGCCAACTCCCGGTGCGTCGCGGCGTGTTTGGTGAGATCGTCGATGACCACCAGCGCGTGCTGCCCGCGGTCGCGAAAGTACTCGGCGATCGTGACGCCCGCAAACGGCGCGATCCATTGCAGGCCGGCCGCCGATGCCGCCGCCGCGACCACGAACACGCAGCGCTCGGGCGCGCCGTACCGGCGCACGGCTTCGATCACTTGCTGAACGGCGGTCGAGCGCTGGCCGACCGCCACATACACGCAGATCATGTCCGAGTGCTTCTGATTGACGATGGCGTCGAGCGCCAACGCGGTCTTGCCCGTGGCGCGATCGCCTATGATCAGCTCGCGCTGTCCGCGGCCCACGGCGAAGAGCGCGTCGACGATCAGCACGCCGGTCTCGACAGGCTCGCTCACCAGGTCGCGCTCGATGATGGCCGGCGCGGGCCGCTCGATCGGCATGCGCATCGCCGCGGACACCGGCTCGTCGCGATCGAGCGGCCGGCCGAGCGGGTCGATCACGCGGCCGAGCAGGCCTTCGCCGACCGGCACCTCGATCACCGCGCCCGTGCGCGTCACGCGCGCGCCGGCTTCGACCGTGGCGCCGTCGTCCAGCAGCACGACGCTCATGAGGTCGGCTTCCAGCGAGTGCACGAAGCCGCTCGTCCCGCTTTCGAACCGCAGCAGTTCGTCGAGCGCCGCATCGGCCAGTCCCGAGACGAACGCGATACCGTCGCCGATCCGTTCGACGCGGCCAAGCGTGTCCGCATAAGGCGCGGCCGCCGTGCGGGCCAGCACGCCGCGCTGCGCCGCAAGCCACGCGTCGTCGCTCATCTCAGCGGGCGGCATGGCTGTCATCGAGAAGCGCCTCCTTGATCCGGACGAGTTCCGCGCCCAGGCTATTGCGCACCACGGCGTGCGGCGAGCGCAGTTCGAGACCCGCTATCAATTGCGAATCCACTTCGAAATTGACCGGCACCTCACGCTTGAGGCTCGTTGCCAGCATGGTGCGGCACTGTTGCTGTTCCTGCGCGCTCAACGCTCGCGGCGCGGCGATTGTCGGCACCGCGCCGTCTCCCCACAGCCCCGCGCGAGCGCTTTCCGGCAGTTGGGCGATCCCCTCGGCGAGGCCGTCGATGAAGCCGCTCACCCGCACGCTGTCGGGCAACCGGTCGAGCAGCTTTGCCGCGATATCGACGGCAAGCCGGCTGGCCCGTTCGGACGCGAGCTTGTCCTGCTCGGCGCGCGCCCCCGCGGCTTCGCCCTGCGCCGCCGCGCGCACTGCGTCCGCGTCGGCTTGCGCGGCGCTCAGAAGCGCCTGCTTTTGCGCCGCGGCTTCCACGGCGACCGCCTGCATCGCTTCGCCATGCGCCGCCACGAGCTGTTGCGTTTGCTCGGCCGCCCGGTCGCGCTCCTGAATCGCTACGAGCTTCGCCGCCTCGGCATCGGCAATCAGCGCGCGCGCCGCTTTCTGACGTTCGGCGATGATACCTGCGACCGGGCGGAACAGGAAACGCGCGAGCAGCCATATCAACACCAGTGCGTTGATGGCCTGAAGCGCGAGTGTCCACCAGTCGATTCGCATGGTGCCCGCCTATTTCGCAAACGGGTTGGCGAACAGCAGCAGCAAGGCGATCACGAGGCAGTAGATCGCCATCGTCTCGATCATGGCCAGCCCGACGAACAGCGTGCGCGACACAGTGCCCGCCGAATCCGGCTGACGCGCGATCGCATCCATCGCCGCGGCGACCGCGCGGCCTTCGGCGAGCGCCGGCCCGATCGCGCCGAACGAGACGGCAAGCGCTGCCGCGGCGATACTGACCACTTCAATGAGGTTATTCATGAGACTTCGCCCTTTTTGACGCTGACATGGTGCGGATCGCCGATCGCGGCGCCGATGAAGACCATCGAGAGAACAGCAAAGATGTAGGCCTGCACCGCGCCCGTGAGCAGATCCAGCGCCATGAGCGGAATCGGCACCAGCAGGCCGGCGAGCGACAGCAGAATGCCGATCACGAACACGCCGCTCATGACATTGCCGAACAGGCGGACCACGAGTGAAAACGTGCGTGTGATCTGCTCGACGACGTTCAACGGAATCATGACCCAGCTCGGTTCCGCGAACGACGCGAGATAGCCCCTGGTGCCGCGGCTGCGAATGCCATAAACGACCGTGGCGCCGAGCACGATCAACGCGAGCGCGGCATCGGTTTCGAGGTGCGCCGTAGGCGGCGTGACGCCCGGCACCAGCGCGCACCAGTTGGCGACCAGCACGAAGATGAACAGCGTGCCGATCAGCGCGCGATACGTGGCGGGCTCGGCCTGCATGGTGTCGCGAATCTGCTGGTCGATCGTCTCGACGAGCAATTCAACGGCGGTTTGCGTCTTGCCGGGCGCAAGCGAAAGTCTTCGGCTCAGCACGACCGCCGCCAGCGTAACGACGGCCATGATCGCCCAGGTGATCAGCACCGGGCCGGTAATCGGCAGCGGGCCCAACTGCAGAAGCGGCGCGGTCGTCAGCGGTGATTCGGTCATGACAGACCTCCATAGCGCCGTAGCGCGATCCTGCGGGCGAGCAGGACGCCTGCCATGCCGCCGAGCAGCGCCGGCGCGCCGAAGCGTGCGAGCATCACCAGCACCGCGCAGGTCAGCGCGATGCGCGCGATTTGCAACGCCAGCGCCGCCGCCATTTTGCCCGTTGCGAATAACGGCCAGTTCCAGCGCAACGACAGGAAATGCCACGCACCTGCCGCCACGCCAAGCGCGAGTCCGATGACGAACTGCGCGGCGAGCGGCGGCAGCGGCCATGCCAGCGCACTATTCACGGTGTGCTCCCTGTTGACGATGCATCCATTTCCACGCGGACCAGAAGCCGAGCGCCGCACCCACCATCAGAAGCGGCGCCGAGAAAAACACCCGCGTACCGAACAGGCGGTCGAGCCAGTGTCCTAACGCGAGCCCAAGCAGTGTCGGCACGACGATGGCCCAGCCGAGAATGCCGATCTGGCCGAGCCGGCTGCCGAGCGACGGCTCCGGCTCGTCGCGCCCGCGCGCCGCCCGTTGCGCAGCCTGTTGCGCCGCGCCGGCCAACCTGTCGTGAGGGGAATTGCGCTCGTCGCGCCGCGGCGTGCTCATTGCGGCGTGGCTCCCGAACCGGCCGGGTTGGCACCGTCGCCCCCGGTCCGCGGCCGCAAATAGCGCAGCATCTGGCGCACCGCGCGCGCATGGAGCCGCAGCTGGTCGACGCGGGCACGCCGCGCCGCTTCGTCTTCGTCGGCGTGGCGGCTGCGGACCAGAACTTCGAGGCCTTCAAGCGAATCGCCCGGAATCGCTTCGCGGCAGGCAATGGACACCGTGGCGCCGCCCAACACCAGCAGCACGCCGCCGTTCACCGCGCAGAAGCGCGGCACGTTGTCGGCAGCCGTCCAGCGAACCACCGAGGACGTCAGCTGCGTGACGAAATCGGCATGCCCGATGCGGATGCCGAACGAACCGCTTGCGTCTTCCGCGCGCAAGGAAACGATGTCGAGGCGGTCGAACCATACCCGCGAGGGCGTGGCGATGGTGAGCCTCAACGCGCCGTCGCTCATGTCCGTGGCTCCTTTTCAGTGGACGCGGCCTGTTGTGCGGCGGCCTGTTGCGCGGCGGCCTCTTCCCTGCGGCGCCCCTCGTCGAGCGTGCCGATCATGTACAGCGAACTCTCCTGCCACGTATCGCACTCGCCCGCGAGAATCGCCTTACAGCCGGCAATCGTGTCGGCGAGCGCGACCGAGCGGCCGGCTTCGCCCGTGAACGCCTCGGTGACCGCGAAGGGCTGCGTCAGAAAGCGCTCAAGGCGCCGCGCGCGGCCGACCAGCGCGCGGTCCTCGGCGCCCAGTTCTTCCACGCCCAGCAACGAGATCACATCCTGCAACTCGCGGTAATGCTCGATGATGCGGCGCACCTCGGTGGCCACCGCCGCATGCTCTTCGCCGACCACCAGCGGGTCGAGCAGGATCGACGACGACGCGATCGGATCGACGGCCGGATACATGCCTTCGGCCGCCATCGCGCGGGACAGCACGACCATGCTGTCGATGTGCGCCGCAATCGCCGTCACGGCGGGGTCGGTGAAGTCGTCGGCCGGCACGTACACCGCCTCGATGGCCGTCACCGACACGCCGCCCACGGACACGATGCGCTCCTGCAAGTCCGCGACTTCGCTCGCCAGCGTGGGCTGATAGCCGACTCTCGACGGCATGCGCCCCAGCAGGCCCGACACCTCGGCGCCCGCCTGCACGAAGCGAAACACGTTATCCATCAGCAACAGCACGTTTTGCCGACGCTCGTCGCGGAAATACTCGGCAATCGTCAATGCGGTGAAGGGCACGCGCCAGCGCGCGCCCGGCGGTTCGTTCATCTGGCCGTACACCAATACCGTGCGTGGCAACACGCCGGAGGTGCGCATGTCGAGCAGCATCTCGTGGCCTTCGCGAGAACGCTCGCCGACTCCGGCGAACACCGAGATCCCTTCATAGCGCTCGACCATCGCGTGAATCAGCTCCATCACCAGCACGGTCTTGCCGACGCCCGCCCCGCCGAACATCGCCGCCTTGCCACCCTGCGCGAGCGGCGCGAGCAGGTCGATCACCTTGATGCCGGTCGAGAACAGCGTGCTGGTGCCTTTGAGCGACGCGAGCCGCGGCGCGGCGCGATGAATCGGACGGCGCTCGATCTGCGCGGGCAGCGCCGGGCCGTCGTCGCGTACCGCGCCGCTCACGTCGAGCAGCCTGCCGAGCACCGCTTCGCCGACCGGCGTTTCAATGGGGCCGCCGGGAGCCCGCACGCGCGTGCCGCGCCGCAACCCGGCTGTCGTCTGCAAGGCCAGTGCACGCACCATGGTTTCGCTCAGATGCGCCTGCACTTCGGCGAGCACCGTGGGGAGATCGTCCGGCACGACGACGAGCGCATCGCCGACGGCGGGAAGCGAATCACCGTCGAACCGAACGTCGACGATCGCGCCGCGCACGGCGACGACGCAGCCATCCCGTGCAGTCGACGGGCTTGCTGAATACGCTGCTGCGGGACGAATCGGCATGGTCTGGCGTGCGCGGCGGTGGATGACCAGTCAAAAGATATTCCTGGAATCGAGCGCGAAACTGACCTTCATCAAACGTCTGAAAGATAGGGACGAGAAATGCGCGAGCCACGGAAAAGCCGTTCACCCAGCCGCCCGATATTGCCGCGGGCCGAAGTGCGACCTTGAGCAGACTGATCCAGATCAACTGACGAGCCTTCGCGAAGTGACCTAATCCAGCTATCCAAAAAACGGTGAGGTCCGTCATGAAGAACCTGGCAGATTCATTTTCGGAACCATCCACGCCCGCCCCGGCCGGCCGGACTGGCAAGGCCGTGGCAAAACCATTGCGGCTCGGTCTGCTCACCGCGCTGGTGGTCGGTTCGATGATCGGCAGCGGCGTGTTCTCCCTGCCGCAGAACATGGCATCCGGCGCGGGCGCGGCTGCCGTGTTGATCGGCTGGCTGATCACCGGCGTCGGCATGTTGATGCTCGCGTTCGTCTATCAAACGCTGACGACCCGCAAGCCCGAGCTCGACAACGGCATCTACGCCTACGCGCGGGCCAGTGCGGGCGAGTTCGTCGGCTTCAATTCGGCCTGGGGTTACTGGGTCAGCGCGTGGATCGGCAATGTCGGCTATCTCGTCATCGTGTTCGGCACGCTCGGCTACTTCTTTCCGGTATTCGGCGAGGGCAACACACCCGCGGCCGTCCTCGGCGCGTCCATCGCGCTATGGATCATGCATGCCGTGATCCTGCGCGGCGTGCGCAGCGCAGCGGTACTCAACGCGATCACCACGGTCGCCAAGGTGATCCCGCTCATCTTGTTCATCGTGCTCGCGGCCGTCGCCTTCAGAAACCATGTGATTGCACAGGACTTCTGGGGCAATGCGAAGCTCGGCAGCGTCTTCACGCAAGTCAGGAGCACCATGCTGATCACCGTGTGGGTGTTCATCGGCATCGAAGGCGCCAGTGTGTTCTCGGCCCGCGCGCAGCGGCGCGAGGATATCGGGCGCGCCACCCTGCTCGGCTTCACGGTCGTGCTGCTCCTGCTGATGGCGGTCTCCCTGCTGTCGCTCGGCATCGTCCCGCAAGCCGAGCTCGCCGCGATGAAGAATCCGTCGATGGCGGGCGTGCTCGACAAGGCCGTGGGTGCCTGGGGCGCGGTGCTCATCAGTGCGGGTTTGCTGGTATCGGTCGGCGGCGCGTTGCTGGCGTGGACGCTGCTGGCGGCGGAAACGCTTTTCACGCCGGCGAACGGCGGCGTCATGCCGAAGTTTCTGGCGCGCGAAAACAGTCACGGTGTGCCGGCCAATGCACTCTGGGTCACCAACGGACTGGTGCAACTGTTCCTCATCATCACGCTCGTCTCCAACGCGACGTATCAGGCGCTGATCTCGCTGGCGACGTCGATGATCCTGATCCCGTATCTGTTCTCCGCCGTCTACGCGACGGGCATCGCCATGCGCGGCGAAGGTTACGCGCCGGCGGAAGGGGCCCGGACGCGCGACCTGCTGATCGGCGCGGCCGCAACCGTTTATTGCTGCTGGCTGCTGTACGCCGCCGGACCGAAGTATCTGCTGCTCTCCGCGCTGCTCTACGCGCCTGGCGTGCTGCTCTACGGCTGGGCCAAACGCGAACGCGGCGCACGTCTGTTCAAGCCGTTCGAAGTGGCGATTCTCGTGGGCCTGCTCATTCTCGCCGCCGTGGCGGCATGGCTGCTGTCCACCGGCGCGCTCGGTCTCTAGGCCACCCATTTTATTCAGGAGAAATCTGGTGACATTCGGCGTCTACTCGGAAATAGGCACGCTGCGCAAGGTCATGGTCTGCCGACCGGGACTTGCCCAGGCCCGCCTGACACCGGCCAATTGCCGCGACCTGCTGTTCGACGACGTGCTGTGGGTATCGCAGGCGAAGAACGATCACTACGCATTCGTCAGCACGATGCAGGAGCACGGCGTCGACGTACTCGAGATGCACGATCTGCTCGCCGACATCCTGCGAGGCCGCGAGGCGCGCGATTGGGTGCTCGGGCACAAGCTTGCGCCCGGCACCGTGGATGCGGAACTGTCGGCGCAACTAAGGCCGTGGCTCCAGGAGATGGAGCCCGCCGAACTGGCCACGCGCCTGATCGGCGGCATCGTGCGGGCGGAGTTGCCATTCGAGGCGGCCGGGCTGCTCGCGCACTGCACGCCACCCTCGGGATTCATTCTGCCGCCGCTGCCCAACACGCTCTTTACTCGCGACAGCAGTTGCTGGATCAACGACGGCGTCGCGCTCGGCTCGATGTACTGGCCGGCGCGGCAGCAGGAAACGCTGCTCGCCGCCGCGATCTACCGTTTCCATCCGCTATTCAGCAGCGGGACGCGTATCTGGTGGGGCGGCCCGGAGGCGGACCACGGTGGCGCGACGCTGGAGGGTGGCGATGTGATGCCGCTATCGCCCGAGGTCGTGCTGATCGGCATGGGCGAGCGGACCTCGCCGCAAGGCGTCGCACAACTCGCGCGGGCGCTGTTCTCCCGCGAATCGGTCAGGCACGTGATCGCCGCGCAACTGCCGCGCTCGCGCGGCGCCATGCATCTGGACACCGTATTCACCTTCTGCGATCGCGACCTGGTCACGATCTTTCCCGAGGTGGTCGACGCGATTCGTTGCACGAGTCTGCGCCCCGGCGAATTACCCGGTCAGCTCGACGTACGGCCCGAAAGGGCACCGTTTCTGGACGTGGTCGCTCAGGCGCTCGGCATCGGCACGCTGCGCACCGTCGCCACCGGCGGCGACACGTGGGAGGCCGAGCGCGAGCAATGGGACGACGGCAATAACGTGATCGCGCTCGCGCCGGGCATCGTCGTCGCTTACAACCGCAATGTGTACACCAACACCCTCCTGCGCAAGGCGGGCGTGGAGGTCATCACGATCCCGAGCGGCGAGTTGGGCCGCGGACGCGGCGGCGGCCATTGCATGACCTGTCCGATCGAACGCGCCCCCCTCTGACGCGAAACGCGCGTCGCACCTCTGGAGAATTCGCTTATGGCATTCAATCTTCGCAATCGCAGTCTGCTCAACATGCAGGACTTCGCGCCGCGCGACATCCGCTTTCTGCTCGACCTCGCCGCCGAACTGAAGCGCGCCAAATACGCCGGCAACGAAGTCCCACGGCTCCAAGGCAAGAACGTCGCCTTGATCTTCGAAAAGACCTCGACGCGCACGCGCTGCGCATTCGAAGTGGCCGTGCACGACCAGGGCGGCCACGTCACCTATATCGACTCCGCGAGTTCGCAGCTCGGGCGCAAGGAGTCGCTCAAGGACACCGCGCGGGTGCTCGGGCGCCTCTACGACGGCATCGAATACCGTGGGTTTCATCAGAGCGTGGTCGAGGATCTCGCCACCTATTCGCATGTTCCGGTCTGGAACGGGCTCACCGACGAGTTCCACCCGACCCAGGTGCTCGCCGACCTGCTCACCATGCAGGAATTCGGCGAGAAGCCGTTGCATGAACTGTCGTTCTGCTACCTCGGCGACGCCCGCTTCAACATGGGCAACTCCCTCCTGATCGGCGGCGTGCAGATGGGCATGGACGTGCGCATCGCGGCGCCGCGCGAATTGTGGCCGCATGACGAACTGGTGGCGCAAGTGCGCCTGCTCGCCGAGCGCACCGGCGCCAAAGTGACCCTCGTCGAAGATCCGCATGAGGCGGTGAGCGGCGTCGATTTCGTCTACACGGACGTCTGGGTGTCGATGGGCGAGCCCGTCGATGCGTGGGGCCCGCGCATCGAACTGCTGAGTCCCTATCAGGTCAACGCCGCGCTGATGAAGGCAACCGGCAACCCACGCACGCGCTTCATGCATTGCCTGCCCGCCTATCACAATCTGGACACGGAAACCGGCCGGATGGTGCACGAGCGTTTCGGCATGTCCGAACTCGAAGTCAGTGATGAGGTGTTCGAATCGGATGCGTCGATCGTTTTTTCGCAGGCTGAGAATCGCATGCACACGATCAAGGCGGTGCTCGTGGCAACCCTCGCTTAAAGAAGACCGCTACGATGCGCACCGGCAAACGCGCGCTGCTGTCGCTCGACCAGATCCCAGATCGATCGATAGCAGCGCAACGGCCGGCGCGTAGATCGCGCTGTAAGGCTGTGTGGCTCACCGCCGCGTATTCGCTACGTATTCGCCACGTATTCGCCACGTATTGCTCGAGGCTCGAACGAGCCTCCGCAGGGTCCACAAGGTCGACACCGACCGGATCCCCGGCCGAAATCCGCTACTCCGTATGCATTGGCTGAATCGCCTTCCCGTCCAGCGGTTTTTTCTCATGTTGCGTCGTCGAGGCTGCCTCCCCAGCGACCGCGGGCGTCGCGGACATCGCCGGCTCGGCCGTCACGTCGACAGGCACGGGCGACAACATGGCGGGGCTGCCGGTCAGGCTGTCCGCGCAATGCCGTTGCCGGCCCGCGCCAGCCACCGGCGGCGCGGCCGCCCGCTGGAAGTCCGACAGGATCTCGAAGAACTGCCGACTGTACGAGAGCGCCTGGGCCACACCTACGGGCGCAAGCAAGGTGGGTAGACAGAACACTTCCGGCAGATTGCCCGCCGTACATGCCCGGGCCATCGCCTCCTGCGTTTCGGCAAGTCCAAACCGCAACGCCTGCAGATTCAAAGCGGCCAGCCGCTCGAAAGCCTCGAAGCTGCGCGTGGTGACGCTGAACAGATTGTCGAACCCGGCGCTTTCCATGTCGAGCCACTGCCCGGGAATGATCTGAGCCATCATGCCTCCAGATGTAGAGTGAAGAACCGCGCCGGGCGCCTGTCCGCTAGATGCCGGGCATCACCGGATACGGCTCCGTATGATCCTCCACGCGCTTGACGCCGGGTATGCCCTGCGCCGCCACCCGGACTGCGTCGACGGCTTCCATCGAATGGAATACGCCCCACAGATGCACGACTCCGTCGGTAACGACGAGATTGCGGCCGGCGAAGCTCCATTTGCGGCCCGCCAGTTCGCCCATCAGCATCGCGCGAATTTCGGCGTCCGACAGCGTAACGTCGGATGCCGGCTCGTCCGGCACGCTTGCCAGCGCCTGCACGAGGTTGGCACGGCTCACGAGACCCACGAGCTGCCCCGCCTGCGTGACGGGCACACGTTTGATGCGCCGCGTCTCGAGAATGCCCGCCACTTCGCCGAGCGGTGTGTCGGGCTGAACGGTCACCACGTCGGCCGTCATCACGTCGCGCACTTTCATCGCGTGGGTCTTGATGTAATCCCGTGCTTCATGGTTCGCGGACCAGACGTCGAGCCACGAAGTCCGCTTGCGCTCGTCGGTGCCGATCTCAGTGCGGCGAAGCAGATCGCCTTCGCTGATCATGCCGGCGATATGGCCCTGCGGATCCACGACCGGCGCGCCGCTGATGCCATTGTCGACAAAAATTCTGGCGACCTCCCGGACGGTCATGTCGGGCGTGACCGAGATGACGTTGGTGGTCATGACATCAGATGCGCGCATGGTAAGCCTCCTGAACAGTTAGGATCATTGAATTCGTGGGACCGGTCCGTCTCGATGATCAGCATCCAGACCTTGGTAGGCCCCCGGGTGGTTTCAGATTAGGCCGGCCCGGCATCGCGCCGTTTGATGTGGATCATCCCGAAGGCCGTTGCGCGCACCTGCGAATGCGGTCGCGGATGGAGTAGCGGCGGCAGCCCCTGCCCCTTGACTCAAATCAACCCCGCACAGGCCGTCTGCGGTCGAATAGTCGGCATACCCTTTGTTCTGCGCAGACGCGGCATCGGGCCGGGCGACACCGACCTCGGCGCCATGGCGCGGCTGCGCGACGCCGCGCAGAATGCGATCCTCGGCCGCTGCGGCGAGCCCTCGCTGATCGCGCATGCCGAGCACGGCCCGCAGCGCGAACCTGAGAAAGAACAACATTTCGCGGGCACAGCGTCGTGATCGTGCGATCGATCGCAGCGGGCCTCACCCGCCTGACCCACCAGGCATCGCCTGCGGATTGGATGACCCAAGTCAATTGCAGCGTATCCATCAACGAGATACTGGTCGCCACGCGATCATCGTCTGGAGAAAAGATATGGCCCAAGTTATGAAAGCCGCCGTCGTTCACGAATTCGGCGCTCCGCTGCGTATCGAAGAGGTTCCCGTCCCGAAGCCCGGACGCGGCCAGATTCTCGTCAACATCAAGGCGTCAGGCGTGTGTCACACGGATCTGCACGCGGCCGACGGCGACTGGCCGGTCAAACCCACGCTGCCCTTCATTCCCGGCCACGAAGGGGTCGGCTATGTCGCCGCGGTGGGCGAAGGCGTCAAACATGTCAAGGAAGGCGATCGTGTCGGCGTGCCGTGGCTTTATGCCGCCTGCGGTCATTGCGAGCATTGCCTCGGCGGTTGGGAAACGCTATGCCACGAGCAGCAGAATACGGGCTACTCCGTCAACGGCGCCTATGCGGAATACGTCCTCGCCGATCCGGACTACGTCGGCCATCTGCCGTCGGCGGTCTCGTTCGAAGATATCGCCCCGATCCTCTGCGCGGGGGTGACCGTGTACAAAGGCATCCGGATGACGGACACGCGCCCGGGCCAATGGATCACCATTTCCGGGATCGGCGGGCTGGGCCACGTCGCGGTTCAATACGCGATTGCCATGGGCCTGCGCGTGGTCGCCGTCGACATATCCGAAGATAAGCTCGCTCTCGCTCGCGAGCTCGGCGCAACGCTCACGTTCAACGCTTCGGCGTGCGACGCCGCGGCGGCGATCCAGAAGGAAATCGGCGGCACGCACGGCGTGCTCGTCACCGCCGTATCGCGCAGCGCCTTCGCTCAGGCATTGGGCATGGTGCGCCGCGGTGGCACCGTTGCGCTGAACGGTCTGCCGCCGGGCGAATTCCCCCTGCCCATCTTCACGACCGTGCTCAACGGCATTACCGTGCGCGGCTCCATTGTCGGCACGCGCAAGGACTTGCAGGAGTCCCTCGAATTCGCCGCGCAAGGCGACGTGCGCGCTCGAATCCATCTCGACCGGCTGGACAATATCAATCGTGTTTTCGCCGATCTGAAGAGCGGCAAGGTGGACGGGCGTATCGTTCTGAAACTCGATTGAGCGCGTGGGACGACTGAAGCAGACAACTCAAGCGGCAAGCTCGAGCAGCAAGGCGGTGCGAGAAGCGGCGCGTGTTCCGGCCGGCTCGTGCCGCCTGCCCGCCGTCGGGGGATGTCCTCGTGGACCTGTGTTTGGGTGCTCGTTGTGTGCCCGTTGTGCCGCGCGTGCAGACACATGCAGAGCGAGCGCGAACCGGTGAAAACCGGGCGCGCGAACGATGATCAATAGCGAGCGAGCAGATAATGACTGCGCGACGGAAATGCAGAAATCACTCAGCAGAAATCACTCAGGCTCGATCGGATCGACGGGACACGCCCCCGGCTGAACCGATAGCGTATTCGACATCTTGAGCCGGACCCAGTCCATGCCTTCGCGCAAACCCGCCAGCACGGCCTCACGCTCCGTGGGGAAAATACTGCTGTGTCTGAACTCGTGCGTGAAGACTCCCTCTGGCGTGTGATGGCTGAGCTGGATCGAGCAGTCGAAGCCACCCGCTGTGGGATGTGTGGTGGCGGCGACCGACCAGTCGCCGTCACCCACGTTACCCGAGATCGTCATGAATCGCTCCTTGATAGTGCGCCGTCCATGCCGCGCCGCTCACGAGCGGCGCACGGCGGGCGCCCGTGCGCCCCGCAACCGAGCGCGCATGCCTACCCCACCGTCAGGTTGTCGATGACCGCATGGACGCCGGGCGCCGACCATGCCGCGCCGCGCACGGCCGAGCGCTCCGCCATCGAGTCGACCTTGCCCGTCAAAGTGACCGTACCGTCGTCCACCTTCACGGCAATGTGCTTCGCCTCGCGTTCGGCGTGACGTTTGAGCGCCTTGCCGATCTGCTCGCCGATATCGAGCGCCGCCACGTTACCGCCGATCCGCACGAGGTTCGAGACCCCTGTCACGCCGCGCATGTGTGAAACGGTGCGGGTGGCGACATGGCTCTGATAAGCCCAGTCGACCTCGCCGCTCAATGTCACCCATCCTTTCTCGACCTGCACCTTGACCGCATCTTCACTCAAGCCGACCGTCCAGCGGATGATCGAGCGAACGGCGTTGGCGATTTCTTCGTCGGTTCGCACATCTGAATGCAGCAGGCGAACGTGCATTTCCACGACGACAGCCTTCACACCAGCCACTCGCTGCGCGGCTTTCTCCGCCGCGAGCTTCTCCGCATAGCTCACCGGATGCCCGGACAGCGTCACGACCCGGTCATGCACTTCGACGCCGATGTCCGTGGCGGTCACCGCAGGATCCCACGCCAGTTCGTCTTCGACCTGCTGCTTCAATTCCATGTCCGACTTCATTGCATGCTCCTTGTCAGCATACGGCTAGCGATGTCGCGCGGAACCCGAATCCGTCCGGTTCCGCGCGAACCCAGATCAGTTGATCTGCAGGCGCTTGCGTTCGGAGCTCGCCTTCTTCGGCAGCGTGAGCGAGAGCACGCCGTCCTTGTACTCCGCCGCCGCGGCGCTCTCGTCGACTTCGCTCGCCAATGAAAAGGCACGGCTGACGGCGCCCGAATAACGTTCCCGGCGAATCACCCGTTCGCCTTCTTTCATTTCCTGATTCCGTTCGACTTTCGCGCTGATCGAAACAAGGTTGCCGTCGATTTTTACGTCGATGTCCTTCTTTTCGACGCCCGGCAGTTCCGCCTTCACGGTGTACCCGCTATCGCTTTCCGTCACGTCGACCTTGATATCCGCCAGCGGCGCTTCGCCACCCGCGCCGCGTAGCGGCCGGAACAGGCCCTGAAAGAGTTCCGACATGGGTTCGAGGGGAAACGGATCAAATCGGGTCAAGTTGCTCATCGTACTGCTCCTGATTTAGTCAATGACATCGTGGATATCAATTCGCGTTGCACGCCTCATACCGGCCTCTTTCAACCTTGCTTCAGGACGGGAGCGCTGCACCCCAGCGTGCTTCAATGCACGGCGTTTGCTGTCGCAACGAGCACGCTGTACCGGTAACTCTATGCTCCGCTGCGGCTCATCAATTGACGTGTGTCAAGCGGCCCACATCGCAGCGCGGGACCTCTGAAAGCATGATGTCGGTCAAGTCACCACGATGGAGCGCATCTATTCTGAAACCACCAGCATTGTCCGACGGAGAGTTCCATGCCTGCTCGCTTGTCACCGGCACATCAGCTTCCCGTTCACGTACGGCAGCGCCAACGGCTCGCGCAACGAGGCTGGCGCGCGCTTGACCGCGCCATGCAGAGAGCCTCCACATATCGTCACCCGGCAGGTCGCGTTCGCCGTATCGAGACGCACATCTCGGTGGTGTACCTGGCCGGCCGTTACGCGTACAAGGTGAAAAAGCGCGTCAATCCGGGCTTCGTGGACTTCACGCAGGCGCAAGCGCGTGAACGCTCGTGCGCCGACGAGTTCAGACTGAACCGGCGGCTGGCACGTGAGCTCTATTGCGGCGTCGCAACGGTGACGCGCCGAGGGCGCGTGTACCGCATCGCAGGCACAGGCACAGGCACAGGCACAGGCACAGGCAGCATAGCCGAGCACGCCGTCCGGATGCGACGCTTCGACGAGCACGACATATTCAAGGCACTGCATGCACGCGGCGAACTCGGGTTTGCCGAAGTAGACGCGTTGGCCGGGCAGCTCGCTACATTTCACCGGCACGCGCCACGCAAGCCGCCGCGCGCGGTGTTGGGGTCGGCGCCGTTTGTTCGGGAACAAATGCGGACCGTGCTGACGGCGCTCGAGCGCGAAACCGGGGAAAGCTTGCCTGCCCGAATCTCCGTCTGGTGCGAGAGCGAAGGCAAACGCCTTGCCGGGCACTTCGACGTCCGCCGTGCCGGCGGCTTCGTGCGCGAGTGCCACGGCGATCTGCACCTCGACAACATCGTGCGGCGCGGCAAGCGCGTGCTCATGTTCGACTGCATTGAATTCGACGACGGGTTGCGCTGGATCGACGTCGCCAGCGACCTGAGCTTTCCATTGATGGATCTGCAGGCGTGCGGCCGGCAGGATCTGGCGACGCGGCTATTGAACGGCTGGCTGCAGCGCACCGGCGATTTCGCGGCGCTGCCGGCGCTGCGCTACTACATGGTCTATCGCGCGCTCGTGCGCGCCCTCGTGGCCGTGTTGAAAGCACGCAATCAGCCCCACGATGACGGCCTCACGCAAGCCTCACCGTATCTGCACCTGGTCGAGCGCCTGATCCAGCCGCAGCGTGCCTACCTGCTGCTCTGCCACGGCTACTGCGGATCGGGCAAATCGGTGGCGAGCGAAGCGCTGGTGAGCCTGGTCGGCGCCGTGCGGCTGTCGAGCGACATCGAGCGCAAACGCGGCCGTCCGTTCGCCCCCGTCGATCCCCGGCCGCTGCCGGCGGAAGCCTACACGCCCCACTCTATCGATCAGCACTACGATCTGCTGCTGCGGCTGGCGCAGGAGGTGCTGCTGGCGGGCTACCCCGTGCTGGTCGACGCGACCTTCCTCAAGCGTGCGCATCGCGCCCGCTTCGCCGCGCTCGCACACTCGCTCGGCGTGCCCGTGTTCCTGCTCGATTTCCATGCGCGGGCGCGTCAACTCGAAGAGCGTGTGCAGGCGCGTGCCGCCGCATCTCATACGGCATCCGATGCCGGCCCGCTCGTGTTGATACGACAGTTGGCCAACGAGGAACCGCTTTCTCCGGAAGAAATGCAGCGAACGGTGTGCTTCGACACGGAAGTGCCGCTTGCCGATTTCGGCCACCTGGACTATTGGCGCAAACTGCTGCGGCGGCTGTGCGAACCCGAAGCAGCCGCACCGACAGAAGCGGTGCACGGCTAGCGCGGGCGTGCGTATGCGCTGAGCCGATCGTGATTCTTCACCCCATGTGCATGCCGCCGTTGACGGCGAAATCCGCGCCGGTGACGAAACCGGCGTCTTCGGAGCACAAAAAGGCCACGACGGCTGCAACTTCGTCCGGCCGACCGAGACGCCCCACCGGAATCTGCGGGAGGATTTTCGTTTCGATCACGTCCTTGGGAACGGCCGAGGTCATTGCCGTCGCAAGATAGCCTGGCGACACCGTATTGACGGTCACGCCGTGTCTGGCCACCTCCAGGGCGAGCGACATCGTAAACCCGTGTATGCCCGCCTTGGCGGCCGCGTAGTTGGTCTGCCCGAAGGCACCGCGCGCGCCGTTCACGGAACTGACATTGACGATGCGCCCGAACTGCTGCTTGACCATCCCGCTGATCAGCGGCTTGGTCACGTTGAACAAGGAATCGAGATCGGTGCGCAGCACCTTGTCCCAGTCTTCCTTATTCATCTTCGCAAACGTCGAATCGCGGGTAATGCCCGCATTATTCACCAGAATGTCCACCGTACCGAATTCGGCGAGCACACGCTCGGCGCAATGCGCGCACGAGTCGAAGCTGGACACGTCGGCCTCGAATGCGACGAAGTAGCGTCCGGCTTCGCGCTCCCGCACGAGCCAGGTGGCGACATGATCGTTGAGTTCGGAATGGGTCATCGCCACCGTCATGCCCGCATCGTGCAGACGCCGGCTGATCGCCGCGCCCAATCCCCCCATGCCGCCGGTGACAAAAGCAACGCGTTTAGCCGACATGATGCCCTCCATCTTGCGCGGAACCGCTGGCAGTCGGCGGCGCGGAGGAATTTGCGGAATGGGGTTCATAGCCGGCTTCGCTGCGAGCCGCTCGCACGACAGGTCGGGCCGCAGCGCCGCCCAGGCGCTGCAGCCACTCTTGCCACGGCAGCATGACAGGGTTCATCGGCGCATACGCGGGCCATGGGTCGGTCGAAGCCGCCTGCCAAGTCGCGAACGCGTCGCGCAGCCCCTCGAAGGATCCGGTTTGCAGTTGCACGGCCGAGCCGAGACCTTGCTGCCAGAGATTGGTGGTGGTCGCCATGTAATCGCGCAATACTGTCTGCAGCGACACCGCGAGCGCGCTCCAGTCCCGCGCTGCCGAAGCCGCATTGCCAATGGCGCACGCCGCCGCCAGGTCACGCCGTATACGCTGCATCTCGAACTCACAGGCCTGCTGCCGCGCCTGGTGACTGAAGCTCAGTAGCCTTAGCGCGAACGAAAGAGTGGCCCGATACAGATCGAGGGGCGTGACGGATGTGCCGGTCATGGTGGTTCTCCTGTCGTGATGAAGCCGTCCGCCCGCGCTATGGGACGCAGACGAACGCGCGCGCAGGCCAGTAATGAGTTGAATGTAGGCGCGCCCCCCAGATGCCGGTTGACCTGTATCAACCATGGAATGGCTTGCCGCGAACGTGAATGGTCGCGCGATTGCGCTGGTTATCGTCGGCGGAAAGGAACAATTTGGCGTAATCTGTCGGGACATGTCTATCCTTGCAGTCGACGAGTCGTTCGCAATTCGCCAACTTTCGGAGATACCAGTGGTTTTCAACTGGAACGATGCAACCCGCAAATCTGCCGCAGCGTGCGATTCCGACGTCCCCGTCGAGGATCGCTATCAATTGCTGATCGACGCGGTGCAGGATTACGCGATCTTCATGCTCGATAAGGAAGGACGCGTGGCGAGCTGGAACATCGGCGCGCACAAGATCAAAGGCTACGCGCCCGAGGAAATCATCGGCCGCCATTTCTCGATTTTCTACACACCTGAAGATGTCGCCGCTGGCAAGCCGGACCGCGAACTGGCGCTCGCGATAGCGCAAGGCCGCGTGGCGGACCAGGGCTGGCGCGTCCGGCGCGACGGCTCGCGATTCTGGGCGGACGTCACGATCACGGCGGTTCACGATGCGGCCGGCACCTTGCTCGGTTTTGCCAAGGTGACCCGCGACATGACCGAACGCATGCGGCTTGCCGAACTCGAGCATGCAAGCGAGCTGGCCGCGCAGATCCAGCACGCGCGCGAGGAAGAGCAAAGACGCATTGCCCGCGAATTGCACGACGATCTGGGCCAGCAGCTGACGGCACTCAAGATGGGCGTCGTCGTGCTGGAACGGCGCATTGGCGCCAACGTTAGCGATCCTGATGGATCCGCTGTGGCAAGCGAACTGCAATGTCAGATCGACGACATGATGACCTCGCTGCGCCGCATCGCATCGAACTTGCGGCCGCCCTTGCTGGATGACCTTGGGCTCGTCGCGGCGCTCGAGTGCCTGAAAGACGATTTCACGCAACGCTTTGACGTGAACGCCATTCTCAACATGGATATTGACGACACGGGCTTCACGCCTTTCGCGTCTTCCGCGCTTTTTCGCATCGTGCAGGAAGCGCTGACGAATGTGGCCCGGCATGCGCAGGCAACTCAGGTGATGGTCGAGATATCGAGCGATGCGAACACCTGCTCGATCCATATCGAAGACAACGGCCGCGGAACCGTGCTCGACGACGCCGGCAGGCGTGGCTCATTCGGGCTGCTCGGCATGGGCGAACGGGTACGCCAGCTACGCGGCAACCTGACGATCGACACCGCACCGGGCAGCGGCTTTCGCGTCACCGCGCGGATTCCGCTCAGTGCGATTCGCCCGGATGAGACGGCGCCGGGTTGACCGGATCGACTGCAACCGCAGCAACGGGCGTATCGCCGCCTCGCGTTTGTATATCGTTTCTCAACGCGGCAATTTCGTCGCGTAGCGCCTTGATGTCGCGATGCATTTCGCGCCGCAAGATCCGCTCTTCCTGTTCGACGAAATTTGCCGCAATGCTGGCGAAGAAAAGCGACAACAGGCCGTAGCCCAGCAGCACCACGAAAGCGGCGAACACGCGTGACGCGGGCGTGGTCGGCGCCATGTCCCCATAGCCGACTGTCGCGCTGCTTTCGAACGCGAGCCAGACGCCTTCTGCATACGTGTGCACGCCCGGTTCGAGCCAGTAAAACCCTGCCCCTGCGGACGCGAGCAGCAACACGGCTGTCACCAGCAGCAGCCACAGGCGCCCAGGCGAGAAAAACCCTCGTAACGACAACACGATGCGCGCCGCCACGAGGCCCACGAAAAAGATGCGCAGCACCCACTCGAGAGGCGACCACGGCGGCATACCCCCAGCCACGCTGATCCCCGCGCCTGCCGCAATCAGGACGTCGTAACCGTTGCGCGTAAGGAACCGTTCAGGTTTGCGGCTCAGACAGGTGACTCGCGCCAGCACCACCACGAAACCGGCGGACATGCAGGCATAGAGCGCACGGCCGACCGGATGAAACCAGGCTGCAACAGCCAGTTCGAAATAGAACGCGGGAATCGCAAGCAGGCTGAAAGCGAGCAGCGCCCACTGCATCCAGCGCCATGCCCGCACCGCTCGCGCATCGTCATGAGGATCGACGCCGCCGAGACCGGCAACATGCCAACTCTCCTTCATGTCGCCACCGTCCTCATGACGCCGCGCCGATGAACGAGCGGAATTCCATTTCGACCGAGCGAATCTGTTCTGCACACGTTCCGTACAACCAGCCAGGATTGCCGTCCGCGCGGTACATCCCCCGGCACATGCCTTTGATTTCGATGGTGGACATGCCGTCAGCGTTACTTGTCCGCGTCGCCCACACATAGACTGCGCCGAATGTGTGCGGCTCGGCCGTTTCGATTGCGGTGTCGTCCGCGCGGCGGATCGGCGTCACTGAGCGTTGCACGACGTACAGTCGGGTGAGCCTCCATAACCGTTCGCAATCGGCAGAGGAGGAACAGTCCACGTGAGCCTGTTCGCGTGCCGTTTCAAGCGCGATTTCGGTGTCGCGGCGTGCCGCCACGCGTGCTTCGGTATTGCAGCCAGCAAGGATGATCATCAGCAGCGCGAAGGCTGCCAGCCGCCCGTTCTTCATATCAGCCTGCCCATTTTCACGTTCTACGGCGCGATTCACCGTTGCAAATCAGCGGCCCGCTTTTTAAAAACTCACCTGATTACAAAAGTATGGGCAGGACGGTGCGGGGGAGTTGACCTGGATCATCGTCTATCGTGGGAACAGCGTCGCAGCACGCCGAATTTTCCCTAACATCCATCGTGCGACAGCGTGTAGGAAACGGCTGACACTGACGCAGCAATACCTACCCTGGTCTCAGCGACACCTGATTTATCGCCTCTGTTCGATGACCAATACTGAATTCAGCGGGAACAGCAATCGAAACGTTCGCGCGGCAGGACAAGCATCCAACTCGCCTGCCTATGTCATCAGGAGACCATCATGTCAAACGCCGCTTCCCATGCCCACACCATGTCACCTGACGGCCAGTTGCGAGAAGCATTCGAGGCCCCGGACGACATCACCCGGATTGTCTCGCTGGCCCGCGAGGCGGGCATGCTGGTCACCCTCGACGGCCAGATCGGCGCCGAAAAGTGTCAGAGCATTGCCGGCTCGCTCAACGCTTTCCGGCGCTTCGCTCGCGCGCTTTGCAACGGTTCCATGGACACCCCGGCGCGTTGAGTTCACTCCCCGCCATGTGCGGCCATTTCTGACGGAAGGTGCGAAATGAAGCTGACCTTTCTCGGTGCGGCGGAAACCGTCACCGGTTCAAAGTATCTACTCGAAGGCGCGGGACTTCGGATTCTGATCGACTGCGGCCTCTTCCAGGGTACGAAGAACCTGCGCCTGCGCAACTGGAATCCCTTGCAGATCGACGTCGGCAAACTCGACGCCGTTATTCTGACCCACGCGCATCTGGATCACAGCGGCTACCTCCCAATGCTCGTGCGCACGGGCTACCGCAGGCCGGTCTATTGCACGCGCGGCACCCGTGACCTGTGCCAGATCATGCTGCGCGACAGCGCCAAACTGCAGGAAGAAGAAGCCGGGTACGCGAACCGCCACGGCCTGTCCAAACATCATCCGGCATTGCCGCTGTATACACTTGAAGATGCCGAAAACGCGCTTGAGTTACTCGAAGCGCGCGATTTCGACGTGCCGAAGCAATTGAACGACCATGCGTGTTTCCGCCTGTTGCCGGCCGGACACATTCTCGGCGCCGCGAGCGTGGTGCTGTGCGTCGAAGGCAAGGTCATCGCCTTCTCGGGCGACCTCGGCCGGCCGGACGACCCGATCATGCGCGCGCCGATGCCGCTCGCCAGGGCCGACTACCTGGTCGTTGAATCCACCTACGGCGACCGCCTGCACGAGAGGACCGATCCTGCCACCGAACTGGCGGAAGTCTTCGAGAGCACGTTCCGTCGCGGCGGCGTCGTTGTGATTCCCTGTTTCGCGGTGGGCCGCGCGCAATCGATCCTGCATTACATCGTCCAGCTGAAAGCCAGCGGCCGCATGGCGAACGTGCCGGTCTTTCTCGACAGCCCGATGGCGACGAGCGTCACGCAGCTCTACCGGCATCACGTCGGCGAACACCGGCTAAGTTCGACCGAGGCCAACGCAATCAGCAACGCCGCGCAGATGGTGCGCACCGTCGAAGAATCCAAGGCGATTCTGAGCCTGAACGGCCCGCGGGTGATCATCGCAGGCAGCGGCATGGCGACCGGCGGCCGGGTCGTGCATCACCTGAAAGCCTTCGCTCCGGACTTTCGCAACACGATCGCGCTGGTCGGCTACCAGGCGGCCGGCACGCGCGGCGCGGCGCTCGCCGCCGGTGCGCCGACGATCAAGATTCACGGCGACTACGTGCGTGTGCGCGCTTCGGTGGTGAGCCTGTCGTCGTTATCGGCCCATGCGGACTACGCCGAGACACTATCGTGGCTGCGCTCGATTCCGCAGCCGCCGCAGCGCACGTTCGTCACGCACGGCGAGCCGGCGGCGGCCGACGCGATGCGTCGCCACATCGAGGAAACCTATCACTGGCCTTGCGAAGTGCCGATCTATCTTGAGACCGTCGAATTATCCGGTTCGGTGGGGACGGTGGGCGTCGATCCGTGCGCCGCCATCACGAATGCAGCGTCGCCTCCCGGCGTGCCGCCACCGACTGCTGCAAGCACCCGGTCCGCCGAATAGACGCCACCGCCCGGCGTTCGGTTCGAACTGATCCAGATCAATCCGCGCGCGGCGCGCGCCTGACACAGTAGGGGTATGAGATCGTGCAGGAGACCATGACATGAGCGCACTGCCGCAGACGGCCGCCTGGGCCGTCGACGAACATCAGCTTGACCGCACCGCAAACGTCGAAGCGAAACTGCGATTCGCGCTGCGTTATGCGGTGCTGGCGCCGTCCAACCACAACACTCAGCCCTGGCACTTTATTCTGGACGGCGACAGCGTGACCGTGTGCGCCGACCGCTTGCGCGCACTGCCCGTGGTCGATCCCTTCGATCGCGAGTTGATCATGAGTTGCGGTGCGGCGCTGTTCAATCTGCGCGTGGCATTGAGCCACTTCGGGCTTGCGTATGCCATCACGCTGTTTCCGTCGCGCGCCGATCCCGACGTGCTGGCACACGTGCGAATCGTCCACGACGGACATTGCGACGCCAGTCTCGCTCCGCTCTTCCCGGCCATTCTCCGCCGCGTCACCACTCGCGAAATCTTCGTGGACGAGCCGCTGCCTTCGTTCATCCAGCAACAGTTGGTGGATGCCGCCGAGGCGGAAGGCGCGGATGCGGTGTGCATCCCGAGCGCGCCGATGCGCGAGAGTCTTGCCGAGCTGGTCGCCGAGGCCGACCGCGCCCAGTTCAAGGACCCGCGTTTTCGCCGTGAACTGGCTAGCTGGATTCATCCGCGGCGCAGCGAAGACGGCATGCCCGCACTGTCTCCCGGGATGAGCGTGCTGCTCGATCTGGCCGCGCCTTTGCTCACCTCGGTGATTCGGACCTTCGATCTCGGCGGCGGCCTGGCCGCGGCTCATCATGCGCTGGCCGCGGGCTCGCCGCTGCTCATCTGCCTCGCGACTTCCACGGACGACGCCTCCGCGTGGCTGGCAGCCGGCCAGGCGCTCGAGCGGCTGTTGCTGGTCGCCGCGAATGCCGGGATCACGGCGTCGTATCTGAATCAGCCGATCGAACTGACCTCTCTGCGAGAGCGGCTTGGCACGGCGCTGGCCATGGGCGCGGTGCCGCAACTGCTGCTGCGCGTCGGCCGCGGCAAGCCGGCGCCTCATTCGCCGCGTCGTCCGCTCGCCGAAGTCGTGTCATAAGGCACGACAGCCGCCCAACGCCCGCTCGATGAGGCTGCGATGAAACATTTCTTCAGACTCGGTACGGCTACGCGCGATCCGGCACGCGCGCGCCCGGTGACTGGCCAGCCGGTCTCGCGTATCACCCTGCCCCCACCGGTGCGCAGCGGCGGCAAGCCCATCATGGATGCCTTCTCGCATAGGCGGACGACCCGGCGCTTCGCTACGACCGATCTGGACGAAGCAACGCTTGGGCAACTGCTCTGGGCCGCAAACGGCATCAACCGCAGCGGAGCCGATGACGACAGTGGACGCACGGCGCCATCCGTTCTCGCCCTGCACGAGATCGACGTCTATGCCGCGCTGCCTTACGGCATGTACTGCTACGAACCGTTGCAACATTGCCTCGATTTGGTGAGCGCCGTTGATCTGCGCGGATTGACGGGTTATCAGGACTTCGTCGGCGAAGCGCCGCTCGAGTTGGTCTACGTGGCGGATCTCGCACGTATGCACGACAGCCGCCCAACGCCCGCTCGATGAGGCTGCGATGAAACATTTCTTCAGACTCGGTACGGCTACGCGCGATCCGGCACGCGCGCGCCCGGTGACTGGCCAGCCGGTCTCGCGTATCACCCTGCCCCCACCGGTGCGCAGCGGCGGCAAGCCCATCATGGATGCCTTCTCGCATAGGCGGACGACCCGGCGCTTCGCTACGACCGATCTGGACGAAGCAACGCTTGGGCAACTGCTCTGGGCCGCAAACGGCATCAACCGCAGCGGAGCCGATGACGACAGTGGACGCACGGCGCCATCCGTTCTCGCCCTGCACGAGATCGACGTCTATGCCGCGCTGCCTTACGGCATGTACTGCTACGAACCGTTGCAACATTGCCTCGATTTGGTGAGCGCCGTTGATCTGCGCGGATTGACGGGTTATCAGGACTTCGTCGGCGAAGCGCCGCTCGAGTTGGTCTACGTGGCGGATCTCGCACGTATGCACGACATCGCCCCGTCCCAGCGTGAGCCGTTCGCGTATGCGAGCGCCGGCGCGATCGTGCAGAACGTCTACCTGTTCTGCGCCGCAGCGGGCCTCGCGGTTGCGGCCCGAAGCTGGCTCAACCGCAGCGCATTGGGCGCGGAGATGCATCTCTCGCGCGACAGCCTGCCCGTCCTCGCACAAACCGTCGGCCATTTCGAGTGTTCCGATTCCGCCGATGGACCCGACGCGCCCTAACATGCGCGCGATGCGCGCAATAGCTAACGCGACAATGCAAACGCGGATACGCCCTTTAGTTTTCCGCTAGTTCCCCGTTAGTTCTCCGTTAGTTCTCCGCTCTTTCCGCGCGACTTCACATTCCGATCGTGCGCGTCGCAGCCCGATGCGGCGTGCAGCGCCAACCCGGCTGCAGCGTGCGCGTCGCGTCGCCCGCGGAAGTCCCGTCAAACATCCGACAGGCGGTGCACCCTTCAGTTGATGTGCATCAACGGCGCCAACAGCAGCCAGTTCATAGTCATCCCATACGCACGCTGATCTAATGCCGACCCGTTCACGCCACGCTGCTGGCCTGAACGACGGTGCCCCACGGCCGACAAGAGCCCCCCTCATCGGTAAAGCACTGAGGTGCTTTTCCCCTTCATGACTCATGTGAGGAGACTATGTCTACCATCGATACCGCCCCGCCCGACTCCACCGCGCTGCAAATCCCGCTTGCCCGGAATGCCAGCATTGACGGCATGGATGCTTATCGCGCCCTCGTTACCGAAGCGAATCAGGATTACGAAGCGTTCTGGGCGCGTCTTGCCCGGGAACACCTCGCCTGGCACCGTCCATTCACGAAAGTGCTGAACGACACGGACGCGCCGTTCTATCACTGGTTCGAAGACGGTGAATTGAACGCCTCGTACAACTGCCTCGATCGCAACCTGATCAACGGATTGGCGGAGAAAACCGCGATCGTGTTCGAGTCGGACGACGGCAAACTCACCCACGTCACCTATCAGGCGCTGTATCACCGCGTATGCCGGCTTGCCAATGCGCTGCGTGCCCGCGGCGTAAAAAAAGGCGACCGTGTGGTGATCTATATGCCGATGTCGGTGGAGGGTGTGGTCGCGATGCTCGCGTGCGCACGCATCGGCGCGCCGCATTCGGTGGTGTTTGGCGGATTCTCCGCCAAGTCGCTGCATGAACGCATCGTCGATATCGGTGCCTGCGCCGTCATTACCGCGGACGAGCAGGTGCGCGCCGGCAAGACACTGCCGCTCAAGACGATCGTCGACGAAGCGCTCGCGATGGGCGGCGCCGCCGGCATCAAGACAGTGGCCATCTACCGGCGCACGGGCGGCCAGATCCCGTGGATCAACGAGCGCGACAAGTGGCTGCACGAACTCGAAGCGGCCCAGCCGGACACCTGTGAGCCTGAGTGGGTCGGCGCGGAGCATCCGTTGTTCGTGCTGTACACCTCCGGCTCGACGGGCACGCCCAAAGGCGTCCAGCACAGCACCGGCGGTTACCTGCTGTGGGCCGCCGCGACGATGAAGTGGACGTTCGATATCAAGCCGGAAGATGTGTTCTGGTGCACCGCGGACATCGGCTGGATCACCGGCCACACTTACATCTGCTATGGACCGACCGCGGTCGGCGCGACACAGGTGATCTTCGAAGGCGTACCCACGTATCCGAACGCGGGACGTTTCTGGGAGATGATCCAGCGTCACAAGGTGAGCATCTTCTATACGGCGCCCACGGCTATCCGTTCGCTCATCAAGTCCGCCGACGCCAATCATGCGGTGCATCCGGACAGCTTCGACCTGAGCAGCCTGCGTCTGCTCGGCACGGTCGGCGAGCCGATCAATCCGAGCGCCTGGACGTGGTATGCGCGGCACGTCGGCGGTGGACGTTGTCCCGTGCTCGACACCTTCTGGCAAACCGAAACGGGCGGCCATATGATTTCCCCGCTGCCGGGCGTGACTCCGCTGGTGCCGGGTTCATGCACATTGCCGATGCCCGGCATCGACGCGGCAATCGTCGATGAAACCGGTGAAGAGGTCCCGAACGGAAACGGCGGCGTGCTCGTCATCCGCAAGCCGTGGCCTTCCATGATCAGGACCATCTGGGGCAATCCGGAGCGCTTCCGGCAAGGCTATTTTCCCGGAGAGCTCGGCGGCAAGCTGTACCTCGCGGGTGACGGTGCAATCCGCGACCGCGACACCGGCTACTTCACCATCACCGGCCGTATCGACGACGTGCTGAACGTTTCCGGGCACCGGCTCGGAACGATGGAGATCGAGTCCGCGCTCGCGGCCCATCCGCTGGTGGCCGAAGCCGCGGTGGTCGGACGTCCCGACGAGACCGCCGGTGAGGCGATCGTCGCGTTCGTGGTGCTCAAGGCAGAGCGCCCGTCCGGCGCCGACGCGAAGCGCGTGGCCGACGAATTGCGCGCGTGGGTCGGCAAGGAGATCGGCCCGATCGCCAAGCCCAAGGACATCCGCTTCGGCGACGCCATGCCGAAAACGCGCTCCGGCAAGGTGGTACGCCGGTTGTTGCGCTCGGTGGCCAAAGGAGAGGTCATCTCGCAGGACACGTCGACGGTGGAAAACCCCGCGGTTATTTCACAGTTCGCCGACGCAGCCTGACATACGGGCGCCCGCCGCTCGCCCGTCTCTTCCGACGCAATCCCCTGTCGCGCGTGCACTGCCTGTGCACGCGCGCACCCCCTCTAATTTCAGCGTTCCTGTATGGAACGGAGGATGTCATCATGAACATCAAGGCTCCCAATCCCGCCGCACTCGGCCTCGCCGGTTTTGCACTGACCACGTGGCTGCTCAGCATGATCAACGCCGGCTGGTTCAGCGGCAATGCAATGGGGATGGTGCTCGCCGTCGCATTCGCTTACGGCGGCACCGCGCAGGCCGTCGCCGGGCTGATGGAGATTCCCCGCGGCAATACCTTCGGCGCGACCGCATTCCTCAGTTACGGTGCATTCTGGTGGTCGCTGGCGCTGTTCGTGCTGTTTCTGCACGGCACGGTGCCGGCTGCCTTTATCGGCTGGTATCTGTTTCTGTGGGGTGTGTTCACGCTTTACATGTGGGTGGCGACATGGCGAGCCGCACGCGTGCTGCAACTGGTGTTTCTCTCGCTGTGGATCACGTTCTTCGTGCTCGCCGCGAGCGAATGGACCGGACTTGAATGGCTGCATCACGCCGGCGGCTACTTGGGAATGCTTACCGCGTTGTTCGCGTTCTATCTGTCGGCTGCGGAAATCATCAACGAGACTCATGGGCACGTGGTATTGCCCGTAGGCGCCGCTTCCGAGAAGATCGAGCTGACCTTGACGATTCAGGAAGAACTGCGCAACGCGTGATCACGCTCTGCTGCGGACGGCTGCGGACGGCACTTGCCGCCGCCGTTGCCGCAGCGTTCCGCGGTCGTGGCTGCGCTGCGGCATCCAGTGATGCCTGGCGCCACGCTTGGCGAGCGCGGCCAGCCTCCTGGCGCCTGAATGTGTCGACCCAACCCCGCCGCCGCTACGACATTTCGATGATTACCTTCAACGCATGGGAATCCGCCGCACGGCCGAACGTCTCGTAGGCGTTCAACACGTCTTCGAAATGGAATCGGTGCGTGATCAGTCTGGCAGGATCGAGCCGGCCCGAGTGTACCGTCTTCAGCAACATCGGTGTACTGACGGTATCGACGAGGCGGGTCGTAATGGAGATGTTGCGGTCCCAGAGCGTTTCCAGATGCAGATCCGCCTTGACCCCGTGCACGCCGACATTGGCGATCACGCCACCGGGGGCAACCAGCGCCTCGCACAGCTCGAACGTTTCAGGCACACCCACGGCCTCGATCGCGCAATCCACGCCGACGTGGCCGGTCAGTTCCATCACCTTCGCTACGGGCTCGACCACCCGGCTGTCGACACACGCGGTCGCCCCGAAACGCCTCGCCACTTCGAGACGGCTCGCATCGCGATCGATCATGATGATCTGGCCCGGCGAATAGAACTGCGCGGTGAGCAGCGACGCCAGTCCGATCGGACCGGCACCGACAATCGCCACGGTGCTGCCCGGCTGCACCTTGCCGTTGAGGACACCGCATTCGAAACCGGTCGGCAGGATGTCGGAGAGCATCACGAGCGCTTCTTCGTCGGCGCCGGCGGGAATCGGATAAAGACTCGTCTCCGCATGCGGAATGCGCACGTATTCAGCTTGCGTGCCATCGATGCGGTTGCCGAGAATCCAGCCACCGGTCGTGCAGTGTGAATACATGCCACGCCGGCAATACTCGCACTTGCCGCATGAAGAGATGCATGAGATCAGCACATGGTCGCCCTCTTTCAACGTACTGACCGCGGCTCCGATCTGCTGCACGATGCCCACGCCTTCGTGACCGAGAATGCGGCCGGGTTGGCATGTCGGAACGTCGCCCTTCAGGATATGAAGATCGGTGCCGCAGATCGTCGTGCGCGTCACCTTGACGATGGCGTCGGTGGCGCAGGCAAGTTGCGGCATGGGCCGCTCCTCCAGCGATTTCTTGCCAGGACCGTGATACACCAATGCTTTCATGAATTACCTCACTGTTCGTTCGGGGGGCGCGGCGAAATGCGCATCACGCCGGCGTGTCATGCTCCGTGTCGGCCTCTTCGCGGATCAGCAGCACGGGGCACGTCGCAAAGCGCGCGAACCGTTCGGCCACGCTGCCGAGCACCATGCGCCGCAAACCGCGGCGGCCGTGCGTGCCCATCACGACCAGGTCCGCGCCACGGCGTTGTACACAGCGCAGCAACGCGCTGGCGATGTCCTCGGCGATGCCTTGCGTCTCCACGATTTCCGTATCGCCCTCGACGTTGAGTTCGCGCATCTGGTCGAGCGCGCCACTCAGCAGGCTTTGTCCGACTTGCCGCGCGGCGTCGGTCAGCAGATGCGGATCGCAGGCGCCCGCATACGTGAAAGCCGCCGATTGATCCAGCACGAAAACCGCCGTCAGTTTGCCGCGCGCGAGCCTCGCGAGCTGGATCGCTTCGGAAAGCGCGCGCTTCGAGGCTTCACTGCCGTCCAGGGCCACCACGATGTTTGTGTACATGACTCACTCCAGAAGTAGAGGTTGAAACACCCGTTGGGAATCAGTGTCGCGCGGCACCCTGCGCGAGCAGGCGCTCAGCCGCATCGAAAGCCGCCCGTATCGCGTCATCGGGATCGGCACCCTGGCGATGCTGGAGCGGCACCAGCTCGCCCGTGCGCAGCACCAGGTCAAGACGCGCGTCGAACAGCGTACGGTTGGGCGCCGCGTCAGGCGCAGCGCGCCGCGCGGGGATGTCGTAGAGCGTGCGCTCATGAATGGCTTCGACCGCGAGGTGGCAACCGGAGATCAATCTGCTGAACCGCTCGAGCCGCACCAGTTGTGCCGCCGCCTCGGACTCGATCTGTGCGGATCCCGCAAATCCGAAGTAGACGATTTGCATATCAATTCCCATACCGCCTCCTCGCGTGCTGTCCTGCCGGCCGATCGTCGCTGTCGCAAAGGCAAACGTGCCGATTAGGAGATCATCGGCACTATTGGCATTTCGCGATTGACCTGCATCAACGGCGCGGCAGAGCCGCGCGGCCTGCGCGTGCGCGTGTGGAACACGGTCGCGTTCGCGAGATGCCGCAGTCCCGCGGATGGGCGGCTTGTGCTATTTTCTTGAGCCCAACGCGGTACTACCGGTATACGACCCTTCCCCATGCACGACGCGAACACCGAGACGCCCTCCGCCCTTGCGGCCCATAGCTCGCCGTGGTCGCTGTTCTGCATTTTTCTGAGGCTCGGCTTGACATCGTTCGGCGGCCCGGCAGCCCATCTTGGCTACTTCCGCGATGAATTCGTCAGTCGGCGCCGCTGGCTCGATGAACACACCTACAGCGACGTGGTTGCGCTGTGCCAGTTTCTGCCGGGTCCGGGCAGCAGCCAGGTCGGCATCGCGATCGGCCGTCTGCGCGGCGGCATTGCCGGCGCACTCGCGGCCTGGCTCGGCTTCACGCTGCCCTCGGTGCTGCTGCTCGTGGCTTTCGCATACGGCTTCACGCTGCTGTCGGATGCGACCTCGCTTCATCTGCTGCGAGGGCTGAAGATCGCTGCGGTCGCCGTGGTCGTCCAGGCGGTCTGGTCGATGGGACGCATGCTCTGTCCCGACCGCACGCGCGCAACCCTCGCGGCGGCTTCGGCGACCGCCGTGATCCTGCTCGGCGCAGGGGTCGGGCAGATCGCGTCGATCGTCGCCGCCGGGGTGGCCGGGGCGGCGCTGCTGGGCTCGTCGACCGAGGTGCCGAGCGCGCCGCCCGGCATGCCCGGATCCCGGGCTGGTGCGCTTGCTTGCCTCGCCGCCTTCGCCCTGCTGCTGTTCGGCCTGCCGGCCGCAGCGGCGTATCTGCACAGTTATCCGCTCGATCTTTTTGCGGCGTTCTACCGGGTCGGCTCGCTGGTATTCGGCGGCGGGCACGTGGTGCTGCCATTGCTGGAAGCCGTCGTCGTGCCGCGTGGCTGGGTTTCCGCAAATACCTTCATGGCAGGCTACGGCGCGGCGCAGGCAATCCCCGGTCCGCTTTTTACGTTTGCAGCATTTCTCGGCGCCACGAGCAGCGCTCACCCGGCGGGCATCGTCGGCGCACTGATCGCCACCGTGGCGATCTTCCTGCCTTCGTTCCTGCTGGTCGGCGCGGCGCTGCCTCTTTGGGGCAGATTGCGGGCGTTCGCCTCGATGCGCCGCGCCATGGCCGGCATCAATGCCGCCGTGGTCGGCATCCTGCTCGCCGCGCTGTACGACCCCGTGTGGACCAGCGCCGTGCATACGGGACGCGATTTCGTGCTGGTCGTCGCGGCGCTGGTGCTGCTCGGGTGGTGGCGGGTGCCGTCGTGGGCGGTCGTGCTGATCACGGTCGCGCTCGCGTGGTGGATCGTGTAAGGCCGCTCCCATCCGCCTGCCGGACGCGCATGTCAATCCCCTGCTCCGCACTGGCGCGCCCCGTCGCGCCGCGTTGATCCAACGCAACGTGCTTGCCCGCCGCGCAGGTATGGTTCAGCAATACGTCCACGGCCATTACCCCACGGGGGATCATCACATGAAAAATTCCGATTACTCGGTCATGCAACCGGGCGCGGATCCGGCCCTCGACAAAGCGAACGCATCGAGCCGCTTCTATCTCGTCGGCGGCGGTATCGCGTCGCTGGCGGCCGCCGCCTTCCTGATTCGCGACGCAGACGTACCCGGCTCCCGCATCACGATCCTCGAGGCGCTCGACAAGCCGGGTGGCAGCCTCGACGGCGACGGTTCGCCTCAGGAAGGCTATGTCGTGCGCGGCGGCCGGATGCTCGAGAGCAAGTATCTGTGCACCTACGACCTGTTCGACTCGATTCCCACGCTGGACGGCCGCAGCAGCGTCACGAAGGAAATCTTCGACTGGAACGAAACGATCCGCACGTCGTCGAAAGCGCGCTTCGTGCGCGACGGCCAGCGCGAGGACGCGCCCTCATACGGGCTCGCCGAAACCCACCTGCTCACGCTCGGCCGTCTGTCGATCGAACCGGAAGCCATGCTCGGCGACAGCCGGATTTCCGATCACTTCGAGCCGGACTTTTTCGAAACCAACTTCTGGTACATGTGGTGCACGACGTTCGCCTTCCAGCCCTGGCATAGCGCCGCCGAATTCCGGCGTTATCTGCTGCGTTTCGCGCATATGACCTCGGGCTTCAACCAGTTGCACGGCATCATGCGCACGGTCTACAACCAGTACGATTCGATGGTGCGGCCGCTGCGCAAATGGCTCGACGAGCGCGGGGTGAAATTCAGCACCAACACGCGGGTCGTCGATCTGCGTTATGACGAAAGCGGCGAACTGAACCGGGTCGCGGGCATCGTCTGTGAACAGGACAATCGTCGTGTCGAGATTCCGGTCGGCGCGCAGGACAAGGTCATCGTCACGCTCGGTTCGATGACGGCAGGATCGAGCCTGGGCGGCACGCACCGGCCCGCCGTTCTCGATCACGACGACAGCAGCGGCGCGTGGGCGCTCTGGAAAACCATCGCCGCGGGGCGCCCCGGGTTCGGCCACCCGTCGGTCTTCGCCGATCACATCGACGAATCGACGTGGCTCTCCTTTACCGCTACGCTGCACGACCGCACGCTGTTCCGGCTGGTTCGCGATCTGAGCGGCAACGTGCCCGGCGAAGGCGGCTTGATTACCTTCCCGCACTCGAACTGGCTCATGTCGATCGTGCTGCCTCACCAGCCGCATTTCATCGGCCAGCCGAAGGACGTCGAAGTGTTCTGGGGCTATGGGCTGTTCGTCGGCCGGCCGGGCAATTTCGTCGACAAGCCGATGGCCGAATGCACGGGCCGCGAAATCATGACGGAGTTGCTCGGCCATCTGCACATTCATGCCGAAGCCACGCGCATTCTCGACGACGCGGTCTGCATTCCGTGCCTGATGCCGTTCATCACCAGCCAGTTCCTGCGGCGCCGGCACGGTGACCGGCCGCAAGTGGTGCCCGACGGCTGGTCCAATCTCGCGTTCATCGGCCAGTTTTGCGAGTTGCCGAACGACGTCGTGTTTACGGTCGAATATTCAATACGTTCCGCGCAAACGGCGGTGTACACGCTGCTAGGCTTGAACCGATCCGCTCCGGCAGTGTACAAAGGCCAGCACGATCCACGCGTGGTGTATGGCGCGGTGTCGGCGTTGCACAGCCGCTAATCGGCAACGCAGGTTCGCGGCGCCGGCTGCCGAATTTTTCGCGCGGCGTGCGGCACGCGCATGCTCGGGGGACGCCGTGGCACTCGAAGAAAAAATGCTGAAACGCCGGGGCGCGCTGCGCGCGCGGCTCGCGCGACTGAAGGAGCACCCGCTCGCGCGGATCGGGCCCGGCCTCATCACGGGCGTCGCCGACGACGACCCGAGCGGCATCGCCACCTATTCGCAGGCGGGCGCGCAATTCGGTCTGAACATGCTATGGACCATGCCGCTCGCGTTTCCGTTGATGGCGGCCGTGCAGTCGATGTGCGCGAACCTGGGCCGGGTGACCGGCAAGGGTCTGGCCGCCAACATCAAGGAGGCGTTTTCGCCCGTGGTGCTGTATGGCGTGGTGTTGCTGTTGCTGGTGGCCAATACGCTAAACATTGCCGCCGACGTGGCCGCGATGGGCGAAGTCGCACAACTGGTGAGCGGCATCGACCGTCACGTGATGACCGTGTGCTTCGTCTTCGCCACGCTGCTGCTGCAGATCTTCGTTCCGTACCATCGCTACGTGTTTTTTCTGAAGTGGCTGACCATGTCGCTGCTCTCGTATGCGGCCGTGCTGTTCGTCGTCCATGTGCCGTGGCGCGACGTGGCGCTGCGCACCTTCTGGCCGCACTTCACCCCGAATGCGAACGCGGCGGCGATGGTGGTCGGCGTGTTCGGCACGACGATCAGCCCGTATCTGTTCTTCTGGCAGGCCTCGGAAGAAGTCGAGGACATGCATGCGCATACGGACAGCGCCCCGCTCGTGAGCGACCCTCGCGCAGCGCGCGTGGAACTGCGCCGCATCCGCTGGGACACCTGGAGCGGCATGCTCTACTCCGACCTCACCGCTTACTTCATCATGCTCGCGACTGCGGTGACGCTGCACGCCGCGGGCGTCACCGACATCACCACGGCCGCTCAGGCAGCGAGCGCGCTTCGGCCGCTCGCCGGCGACTTTGCCTACCGGCTGTTCGCGCTCGGCATACTCGGCGTGGGATTGATCGGCGTGCCGGTGCTGGCGGGTTCAGGCGCTTATGCGTTGGCGGAAGCCGTGGGCTGGCAGGAAGGACTCGAGCGCAAGCTGCGCGACGCGCGCGGCTTCTACGGCATCATCGCGGTGAGCGTGCTGGCCGCGCTGGCGATCCAGTTTTCGGCGATCAGTCCCATGAAGGCGCTGTTCTGGAGCGCGGTGATCAACGGTGTGGTGGCCGTGCCGTTGATGGTGGTGATCCTGCTGCTGGTTTCGAAGCGTTCGGTGATGGGCGCATTCACCGCGAGCCGGCCGCTCCTCGCTCTTGGAGCGATCGCGGCGGCGGTGATGGGCCTGGCGGCGGTCATCATGGTGCTGCCGGCCTGAACGGAGCGTCGCTCAGCAGGTCCATGCGAGCGCGTCATAGTTGGCGAGATGGCTTTTCAGCACGCCCACGAAAAGCACTAACGACGCGGCGACCGCGCCGCGCTGCACTTCAGCGGCGCGCACCTTGCATTGCGCGACCGGCGCCTTGCCGGCCAGCGCGCGCATTTCATCAAAGGCGGACTGACTGCCGAGACCGCCGAGGCTGCAGAAAAACGCGACATGTCTGAACTTCCAGCGGTTCTCGAGCAGATAGGCGCGGACCGGCGCGCAGACCGCGCCAGCCCAGACCGGCGTGCCCACCACCACGAGGTCGTATTGCCCGGCATCGAGCCCTGCCGCGACGATCTCGGCGGGTCGCTTGCGCCACGAGTCGATCAGGCAGCGCACATACCCGAGCGCACCGCGCCGTTCGGTGCAGTCGCAGATCTCTTCGAGATCCGCCGACAGCATTTTCGCGAGTGTGGACGCGAGCGCGCGCGTGGTGCCGGTACGCGAAAAGAAAACGACTAGAACACGGGCTTGGGACATGACTCGCTCCTTCTGACGAAAGCGCACGAACGCACGTGGCGTCGTGCATGTCCGGAGCATATGTGGCGGCAAGCACCGTCCCATGACGCAAGTCAAACAACGGTTTCACGCGCCACGCTGGCGGCCCCGTTGATCTGCGTCAATGAGACGAACGCTGCCGTTCTTAGACTCAAACTCACCGATTCGCGCGTCAACCTACTCCTGCGGAGCGATTGCCATGAGCTACAAGACCATCGTTGTTCATCTAGACACCAGCCAGCACGCCCATCCGCGACTCGAGATCGCACTGCGTCTGGCCAATCAGTTCGGCGCGCATCTGACCGGCGCGTTCGCGGTGTTCTCGCCGGACCCGCGTTCGCTCTATGTAATGGCCGGGACCGCGGAGTATTACCAAAGCCATCAGGAAATGCGCGCGGAGCGCAGTGCGGCGCTCGAACGGCTGTTCCACGCCGAGCTCCGGCGCGCAGGCGTGACGGGCGAATGGATCGCGATCGACGAGCCCGCCAGTGTCGCGATACCGCGGGTGGGCCGCTGCGCCGACCTGATCGTGGCCGGGCAGGACAATCCGGCGGATCCAGAGTCGTATGTCGGCGACTTCTTCCCGGAGAATCTCGTTCTGTCGAGCGGCCGGCCGGTACTGCTCGTGCCCTACGCCAGCAATGACCGGTCGACGGGCGGCCGGGTGCTCGTCGCGTGGGACGGCAGCCGCGAAGCCACGCGCGCGGTGCACGATGCCCTGCCCTTCATGCAGGCCGCGACCAGCACCACGATTCTCACGATCAACGGTGAGCACGACGGCGCGGGCACCCGCATCCCCGGCGCGGACATCGCCGCGTTGATCGCGCGGCATGGCGTGCGCGTCGAGGTCGCCGACATCGAAACCGGGCGAGGCGGATCAGTCGGCGAGATGCTGCTCTCGCAGGTGGCCGACAGCGGCGCCGATCTGCTGGTGATGGGCGGCTACGGCCACGCCCGCTGGCGCGAACTGGTGATGGGCGGCGCCACGCGCACGATTCTTCGCTCGATGACCGTGCCGGTGCTGATGTCGCACTGATTGCGGCGTCTGCCCTTCTCATTCTGGAGTGTCCGCCATGTATAAACAGATTCTGGTTGCTGTCGACGGCAGCGAAACCTCGTCGCGCGCGCTGGCCGCCGCGGTCCAGCTGGCGCGCGACTCGGGCGCGCGGCTTCAGCCGCTCTACGTGGTGGACGTGCCGTTGATGTCCTACGACGTGCCCGGCTACGACCCGTCCTATGTGCGCGACGCGCTCGTCGAGGAAGGCCGGCATGTGCTCGCCGACGCCACCGCGCTGATGACCGGCGCGGGGGTCAAAGGAACAACGCGGATGGTCGAAACCGACCTGACCGGCGACGACATCGCACACCGCATCCTGCTCGCCGCGCAGGAGTTCAATGCCGAAGTCGTCGTGATGGGCACCCACGGCCGGCGCGGAGTGCAACGGCTGGTGCTCGGCAGCGTCGCTGAACATTTTCTGCGCATCGCCACCTGTCCGGTGCTGCTGATCTCCGCGCATTGCGCGGTGCCTGCCGCGAGCCCGGCCCCGGCCGCGAGCGAGCCTGTCAAGGATCCGTCATGAACTGCGAAACCCTGCTGGTGCACCTGGACGACAGCACCCACAGCGCCGCCCGGCTCGACTATGCGCTCGATCTGGCCGCGCGCCACGACGCCCATCTGATCGGCCTCTATCTGGTTTGCGAAGAAGCCGAGGGCCCGCTCTTCCTGCACGGAGAGGACATCTGGACCGCCAGCCGCAAGGCGCGACGGGACGAAAAGCTCAAGAGCGCGCACGCGGCTTTTCGCGCCGCGGCGGAGCGCGCCGGGCGCGGCGTTGAATGGCGCGCGCCGGGCGGAGCCCCGAGCGGCGCGGCGATCCTGCATGCGCGCCACGCGGATCTGGTGATCCTCGGCCAGGACGATCCGGAAGACCGGGATGCGTTCATCGCGCGCAACTTCGTCGAGGACGTGATCATCGCCTCCGGGCGGCCGGCAATCGTGCTGCCCTATGCGGGACCGGTCCGGCCGCAGATAGAAAACGTGATGATCGCGTGGGACGGCGGCCGCGAGTGCGCGCGGGCCGCGACCGATGCGCTGCCGCTCATTCGCGGCGCCGGGTTCGTCACCATCATGAAGGTAGAGCGTCATCCGCACTATGGCGAGCCGAGCGGCATCGACGTGGCCGCCTGGCTGGCGCGGCACGGCATCGAGGCGAGTTTCACGGCCATGCCGAAAGTGTCCGGCGTCCATACCGGCGCCATGCTGCTCAATGCGCTGGCCGACCGCCATATCGATCTGCTGGTCATGGGGGCGTACGGCCATGCCCGGGCGCAGGAACGGCTGCTGGGCGGCGTCACGAGAACCCTGCTTCAGTCGATGACCGTGCCCGTGCTGATGTCGCATTGAGCGCCGCGTCGCTACCGGGCGCCCGCGCCAGCCGGACGAGCCGGGCCTGCGCGACCCGCGACGCCGGGTGGGACTGGCATGAACCCGGCCTTTCACGGACAATGTGCGCAAACACAAGCTTTCCGCGCGGTGTTTCACCGGCCTGCGGCCACACGCCCCACCAAACCGCCCGGAACAGACGTGCTGGCCCCGCACGCCGCCGCATCGACGTCGTCGGGCGGCGCGAGCTATCCTTGTCCGAAGTCATTCCAAAGAGATGCACATGTCCGTCAGCGGCAAGACGCCCACCTCGCGCAGTGCCGATTTGCGTGAGCAGTTCGGCTCGTTGGCAGCGCGGCCCGCACTCGCGGCCGCTGCGGCGTTCGTCGTGACGCTGGCCGCCATGCTGACCCTGCGCCACTGGTTCGACCCGGCGCTGCTCATTTGCGTGGCCGCCGCCCTGCTGCTGGCCACGAGCACGTTCCTGCTCGTGCGCGCGTGGCGCGAAGGCGTGTCCGCGCGCGGCGAGGCAAGCGCCCGGGACAATCAGTCCGCCGTGAACGAAGCCCGCATGATGGCGATCATCCGTTCGTCGATGGAAGCCATCATCACCATCGACGAGCAGCAGCGGATCGTCATCTTCAATCCGATGGCGGAACAGGTGTTCGGCTGCTCCGCCATGGACGCGATCGGCGCGCCGCTTGCCCGCTTCATCCCGGAGCGGTTTCGGGCGGCGCACGCGCAGCACGTCGCGCAATTCGGCGTCACGGGCGTGTCCGACCGCCAGATGGGCAAGCAGCGCGTGCTGGCGGGCCTGCGCGCCAACGGCGAGGAATTCCCGCTCGAAGCCTCCATTTCGCAAATTCGCGACGGCAACGTGCGCCTTTACACGGTCATGCTGCGCGATATTACGGAACGGGTCAAAGCAGAACGCGCGCAACGGCAGGCGCGTGAGGAGTTGCGCGAGTTGTCGGCCAATTTGCAAAATATCCGTGAAGACGAGAAAACGCGTATCGCGCGCGAGTTGCACGACGACCTGGGCCAGCAACTCACCGCGCTGAAAATGGACATTTCATCGGTCGAACAGGCGCTGGACGGGTCGGCAAGCGCGCCGGTGCGAGAACAACTGCAAGGCATGCGTCGCCTGATCGACGTCACCGTGGCCTCGGTCCGCCGCATTGCAGCCGATCTGCGGCCGGTCATGCTCGACGACCTCGGGTTGATTCCCGCGATCGAATGGCTCGCCACCGACTTCACCAACCGCTACGGGATCGACGTCGAGCGCGAAATCGAAACCGGCGACGCGCGCTTCAGTCCGGCCGGCGGCACCGCCCTGTTCCGGATCGTGCAGGAGGCGCTGACGAACGTGGCGCGCCATGCCGATGCCACGCTGGTCACGCTGAGCCTGCGGGCGGGGGATCAGACCTTCGTGCTGCGCATCGCCGATAACGGTCACGGCGCGCATCGCACTATCGAGCCGGCGGCCAAGTCCTTCGGCCTGCTCGGCGTTCGCGAACGCGCGCACATGCTCGGCGGCGCGGTCGACATTCAAACCGCGCACGGCCAAGGCTTTGCGCTCACCGTCACCATTCCGGCGGAAACCGTCCAGATGCAGGAGATGCAAACATGACCCGCGTCCTGATTGCCGACGACCACGCGCTGGTGCGCGACGGTCTGCGCCACATCCTCAAGGGCGCAAGCGGCTTCGAAGTGGTCGGCGAAGCAGACGACAGCCCCAGCACCGTCGCGCTGATCCGCGAGCGGCCCGCCGACGTGCTGGTGCTCGATCTGTCCATGCCCGGACGCAACGGCGTGGAGTTGATCAAGCAGATCAAGGAGGAAAAACCCGCGCTGCGCATCCTCGTGCTGACCATGCACGCCGAGCAGCAGTACGCGGTGCGCGCGTTCAAGGCCGGTGCGTCCGGTTACCTGACGAAGGAAAGCGCGAGCGCCGAACTGGTGGCCGCCGTGACCAAAGTCGCCGCCGGCGGCGTCTACGTCAGCCTCGCCATGGCCGAGCGGTTCGCGCAGAGCCTGAACGAACCCGCCGATCTGCTACCGCATCAGCGTCTGTCCGATCGGGAATTCGACGTCCTGAAGCGTATTGCCGCCGGTCAGACGATCACGGAAATCGCAGTCGAACTGTGCGTGAGCAGTAAGACCGTCAGCACGTACAAGACGCGCATTCTGGAGAAAATGCAGATGCCGCACGAGGCCGCGCTGGTGCGCTACGCGATGCGCCACAAACTGGTCAGCGACGACGACGGCGACATCTAGACGGCCTCGCAGCGCCCGCGCCCGCCCGCCATGACGCGGGCGGCGCCACGCGTCTTCTCTCCAACCCGGACCACACTGCGCCCCTTGCGCACCCAGGGACTGTCCTGGTGCGCCCCGCGTCCATGTAGGAAACTCCCTACAAACCTTCACGCTCACCTACTCGAAGTACATTCCGCGCCGATTTTATTTTGAGACAGCGCGACCGATACTTCGAGCCATGAACTCAAGCCCCGAGAGCCTTACCCTCCGCGTTTTTCTGGTCGACGACGCAGTATCCGTGCGGCGTCGTATGGCCGCCCTGTTTGGCGCGCTGGACGGCGTGGAAATTGTCGGCGAAGCCGAGGAATCAGGCGCGGCACTCGCGGGCGTCGAGGCTGTCGCGGCCGATCTGGTCGTGACGGAGTTGCATCTGAGCGGAGGCACTGGCATGGAATTGCTCGCGTCGCTTGCCAAAAAAATGCCTCATGTGATCGCAATCGTGCTGACGAACCACTCGGGTGCATGGTTCCGGCGCGCATGCCTGTTGAGCGGTGCCCACTACTTTTTCGACAAGACCAGCGAATTCGATCTCGCACGTAAGACGATCCAGCGGATCGCCGGCGAACATCGCACGCGCGCCTTCCAACAATCCGGAGCACATCATGTCTGACGTTCTCGAATATTCCATCACAGCGCCTGTTGTTGTCTTCCCGCCCATGTCGCACGCGGCCCGGGAAATGCCGGTCACCGCACAAGCGCCCCGCAAGGACGCGCTGGGCTGCACGGTCTGCTCGATGCGCTCGATCTGCATGCCGCAAGGTCTGACAGCGACGGAAATCCAGCGGATCGAAGCATTGGTCTGCCCCTCGCGCACGATTAAACAAGGCGAGACCATCTATCGCGCGAACGACTCGTTCCAGAGCATCTACGTGGTGCGCGTCGGGTCGTTCAAGACCGTCGTCATGCATCGCGACGGCCGCGAACAGGTCACGGGCTTTCATCTTGCCGGCGACTCGCTCGGTCTGGACGGCGTGTGCTCCGGTCGCCACAACTGCGACGCCATCGCGCTCGAGGACAGCAAGATGTGCATTATCCCGTTCCATCTGCTCGAAACGATGTGCCGCGAAGTCAAGGCCGTCCAGCAACACGTGCACCGCATGATGGGCAGCGAGATCGTGCGCGAATCTTCGCAGATGATGTTGCTCGGCACGATGTCCGCCGAACAGCGCGTCGCGACCTTCCTTCTGAATCTGTCGGACCGCTTGAGAATGCGCGGCTATTCGCCGGCCGAGTTCTACCTGCGCATGACGCGTGAGGAAATCGGCAGTTACCTCGGCATCAAACTCGAAACGGTGAGCCGGATGCTCTCCAAGTTCCAGCGTGACGGACTGCTCGACGCGCACGGCAAGAATATCCGGATTCTCGACCACGAAGGTCTCCAGCGGGTTTGATTGTTCTCGCTCGACACGCTCGGAACCGCCGCCGGCGCGGCGTCAGGTGAGCGCCGAAAGTACCGGTGCGGGCGCATTGCAGACGCGCTAACGGACGACGAGCACCGCGGCGCCTGTCAAGTTGCCGTCCCGAAGATCGTTGAGCGCCCGGTTCGCATCCGTCAGCGGGTAAGTTGTCGTGTCGATCTCGAGGCGCCGCTCGGTGGCGATTCGCATGAAGGCCAGTCCGTCCTCGCGCGTCAGATTGGCGACTGATACGATGCGCCGTTCGCCCCACAGAAATGCGTACGGGAATGAGGGAATATCGCTCATGTGAATCCCGCCGCATACCACCGTTCCCCCTTTCGCGACCGCGCGCAACGCTTGCGGGACGAGCGCGCCGACGGACGCGAAAATCAGGGCTGCATCCAGTTCATCGGGGCATTTTTCGTCGCTGCTGCCCGCCCACGCCGCGCCGAGGCGCAGCGCGAGTTGCTGGGCCGCGTGATCGCCGGGGCGCGTGAACGCATACACCGTTCGCCCTTGATGGCGCGCGACTTGCGCGACGATATGCGCCGCCGCGCCGAAACCGTAAATGCCGATTCGTTTAGCGTCGCCCGCCATGCTCAACGTGCGATATCCGATGAGACCCGCGCACAGCAGCGGCGCCGCCTCGACATCCGAATATTGCGCGGGCAGATGAAAGCAGTATCGGCTGTCGGCGACCGTGCGCTCGGCGTACCCGCCGTCGATCGTATAGCCGGTGAACCCCGGCTCGTCGCACAAATTCTCCCGCGCCGACAGGCAGTAGCGGCAATGCCCGCAGGTGTGGCCGACCCACGGCACCCCCACCCGGTCACCGACGGCAAAGCCCGTCACACCCTCGCCGAGTCCGGCCACCGTGCCGACGATCTCGTGCCCCGGAATCACGGGCTGCCTGGGATGCTCGAGTTCACGGTCGACCAGATGGAGATCCGTGCGGCACACGCCGCACGCATGGATCTGGATCAGGAGCTGCCCGGGACCTGGCGCCGGCTCCGGCATCTCCTGCTCACGCAGCAACGCTGCGCTACCGTCGAACACCATCGCACGCATTCGGTTCTCCTCAAACCCGGTAAGCCGGCGTACACATCGAGTCCTGCCGCTGCCGCATGACGACAAGGATATTGCGCCCGCTACCGGCTGCCTCGCGGGCGTTCACTCGCAAAAGCGGAAGTAGCCGCTGTGCATCAGCACGGGTTTGCCGCCGATCTCGTGCAGCAACTGCCTTGCGGCGTGTTCGATGGGATGCCGGTTCGAGTTGAACGCGGTGATCAGATCGTCTTCGCGCAGTGACGCGGCGCCGAAATGATCTTCGAGCGCTTCCGCTGTGATCGCGCACTGCACGCGCTCACCGTCCACTTCGGCCGGAAACGCGACCACCAGATCGCGCGCACAATATTCCGGACGTTCTTCAGGAAAATGAATCTTCATGACCGTCACCTGGTTCATTGCGCAGGACGCAAGGCTGAAACGGTCGTGTTCGCGCACCTACGCTTCGCGCGCCACGCTCCGGGCGATGCGACGGATGCGTCGCCCGCCTGTCAGCAGCATAGGACCTGTGCGCGGTACGTCAAATTTCAGCACTGCGTCCTGGTTGACCAAAGTCAACGGCGCCCAACCTGGCCCCCGTACACTGGACTCATACCCTGCAAGGAGCACGTGCCGTGATCGCCTCCATCCGAAACTGTCTGGCCGCATGTGCCTTGTCAATGCTCGCCGCCGGCGCCGCGCGTGCCGAGCAGGAACCGACCGCGCTGGTCGACCAGCAGCATTGCATGTTTTGCCACACACGAGATGCGCCGTTCCTCGCGCCGTCGTTCCAGCAGATCGCCGAGCGCTATCGCAACGTACCGAACGCCCAGTTCATGCTCGAGCACAAACTGCGGCTCGGCGGCAAAGCGCATTGGGGCGATATGGCGATGCCGCTGCCGGGCGACCGTGGCGGCCCGCTGTCGGCCGAAGACGCGCATACGCTGGTGCAATGGGTACTGAGTCAATGAACCCGCCCTGCGAGGCCGTGTTTTGCACGGTCCGCTTCGTTTGACCGACCGTCGTCCGATTCGGAGAACTTTCATGCGTCTCACTGTCCACCTCGACACGTTCGATCGTGTCCATCCGATGGCATTTGCAATCCTCTGGCTCGACAAGGATGCGCGGCAGTGGTCGCGTGAAGGCCATCTCGGGCTCGAACTGCCTGAGTGGGGCAAGTTGCATATGGATTGCGGCAATACGCTCGTGTGCGGCCAGCACGACACGACGCCCATCTGTGTGCTCGAAGGGCTCGATCTGAACGAGCTCGATGGTCCGTTCGAAGGCGAGACCGGACGCGCCCAATGGTGCGCGGAACGCGGCCGCACCCTGATGACCGGCCACTGGCATGTGCAATGTATCGACAATGAACGGGTGCAGCCGGAACACGGGCTGTTCGCCTCAGACAGCGACACGTGAAGCGCTGATGTCGTCGACATTTCAGAGGCCATCGCCATGGGACTGACCGCCGATCTGGACGGCGTGCGTCACGCTTACGGGCTTTGCTTCGTGCGCATGCCGTGGGCCTATTTCACGCGCTTGCCGCTCAGCGAGCAATGGGGCGACGGCTGGGAACGCGTGCCCTACGAACGGCACGCCGGCCTGCCTTACGAGGACGCGGCGCAGCAGATCCTGACGGTCGCGTTCGACGGGCCGCTGTTGCCGCCCGAGGCCGGATACGACGGTCGCGCGTGCAGCGTCAACGAAATCAACTGCGGCGATGCGCCGTGGCTGCGCACGCAGGATTTCATCAACAACGCACCGGTTCGAATCGCAGCGGGGGTGTCGCTCGAAAGATTCGTGGAGCTCGTCGAACTGGCGGGCGGCCATGTGTTTGCGCCGCTTGGTTGGGGCGCGTTGCGGCTGGCGCCGGTGGATCCGGCCACGCCGGAAGCGACGCAGAGCGAGCACCGCACGGATGCCGCCTGACCGGTGCCGCGCCATGCGCGGCACTCACCTTGGCCCATCGCTGTCGGCCGTCGAATTGAGCAACATGACAAAACACGCGACGCCGACGATCAACGCCGCGATGCCGTAGTGAAACACCGGCGGCTGGTCGAACAGCAAGCCGCGGATCGATGCCCCGATGCCTGCCAGAGCGACAAACACGGCAATTGCGGCAAAAATGATTCTGGGTTCTGAACGGATCATGATGTCCTCCATGGAGTCTGAGCGGAGTGTTGAAGACATCATCGGCCGGGCGGGCTGATTCGGCTTGACGAACATCAATCGGCGACTTGCGGCGAGAGAAAATCGAAGAAGCGGCGGCGAGGCGGCTCGTCCCGAATCGTGAACGGCGCACGGTTCTCGTGCCAGGGTCCGCCGTTTTCAGTCATGTTTCAGGCACTGCGACGCGGCGGTCACGCGAGCCGCCAGGGAACGTCCAGGACGGTTCAGCCGGCGCGCCGGCAGAGTTCCATGTCCGGGCCGCTGCTGCGAGTCGCCGCGGCCGTCACGGTTTTCTGGCACGCGGCAACGCCGCATTCAAGAATGGATTGAAACTGTTCGAACGGGCCGGAGGACTGGCTTTTGTCGAGCGGCCGCGTTTGTCCGGCTGCACGCTGCTGGACAATTGCGCGAGTCGTTCTGCCGCGCCGGGGTCTTCGTCCGCCTTGGGTTGTTTTCTGGCTCTTGCGCGTGCGGGCGGATCTTCGCCGGCATTGGCGCTTACCGCGCGAGCCCGCTGCGAAGCTCCGGCAACGTGTTCCGCCACGGTCATGAACGAGGTCGAAGCCGAGTCCAGGCCTTCGCCCGGCAGCATCGTCAGCACGACGATTTCATGCAGCGAGCGGCCATCGACGGACCTCGCATCCGGGGCGCTGCGCCAGTCGGCACCGGCGTGCGCGAACGCGCCGATGACACGCTCGAGGACCGCCGGCGACAGGACGCCGCCGTCATAGAGGCTGATGACCACCCGCTCGAAAACGCGAAACGGAGCCGATGCTGAAGCTTTGGGCATGATTTCCTGCTCTCTGAAGGACTCGTTGGGACTCGTTCGCACTGGTTGGGACTCGCCGTTTTCACCCCCGAACGGACGACAGAACGAAGCGACCACAGCCACACGCTCTCTGGTCAAGCAACACGGTGCGCCGCCCACTAATCCGGGCTTCGCCGCGCCGCTCGCACATAGCTCGACATGAAGGTGCGCGTACGGCCGTCGGGGAACCGCACCGCCACCTGGTCGCCGCTCGCCAGCGCAACTTCGCCGCGGCCGTATCGCGGCACGCGCACCGGATCGCCGGGCGTCCATTTGGGCGCCTCGGGCGCCTCGGGCACCTCGGACGCCTCGCGTGCGGGCGGGACCGCGGGCGCCGGCGCGCCGAAGGTTGGCGCAGCCGTGCAGACTCGCCCCCCATCGATCTGCGGTGGCTCGACGCAGTTGTCGCACACGCCGCAGCGTTTCATTTGCGGCGTATCCCCGTAGTAATCGAGAATCGCGCGCCAACGGCATTGACCAGTCTGTGCGTAGTCGATCATCTTTTGCAAGGTGTCCTTGTCGTGGGCACTCATCTGCTCGAATTGCGCGGCGGCCTTCGCCACTGACTCGCGAGGCGTCCCGGTGCGGTCTTCACCGGACGCCGCCTGCAGCAGCCGGTAACGACGCTGCCGGCTGCGTCCGGCGATGCGGGCGTCCACCAGCATGTTCAACGCGACCTCCAGCCTGCCGCCGCCGACTTCGGGCAACTCGTGCTTGAGCGCAGCGAGCGTGGCGCCGTTGGCGTTCCGGTTGCCGTATGCCGCCAGCGCGTCGTACACACGTTGCGCCAGTTCGGGGCTCGGATAGCGGCCCGCCAGAAAGAACTGCTGGATGCGCCGGTCGTTGAGATCGAACAGCAACACGCAGTCCGCCGGTTCGCCGTCGCGTCCCGCCCGGCCTGTTTCCTGGTAATAAGCGTCGAGGCTGCCGGGCATCTGATAGTGGATCACAAAGCGGATGTCCGCCTTGTCGATACCCATGCCGAACGCGTTGGTGGCGACCATCAGGCGCGTCGCGCCGGACATGAATTGCTCCTGCGCCGCCTCGCGCGCCTTGGGCGCGAGGCGGCCGTGATAGCGCGAGACCGGCTCGCCCGCCTCGACGAGCCAGCCGTAGATGCGCTCTACGTCCGCCACCGTCGCGGCGTACACGATACCGGTGCCGCTCAGGGAGGCGCTCAGTTCGAGCAGTTGTTCGCGCTTGGCTTGCACGGCCCGCATCGCACTGTCCCGGTCGCCCGCCGCGCCGACCTGCACCACGCGATAGCGCAGGTTTTCACGCCACGTGCCGGTGCGAACGACGCGCGGATCACGCAGGCCCAGTGAATGGACAATGTCATCGAGCACCGCGCCCGTCGCCGTCGCGGTCAACGCCAGCACTGGCGGCCGGCCAACTGCCTTGACCGCACTCGCGATTTCGAGGAAAGCCGGCCGGAAGTCGTGCCCCCATTGCGACACGCAATGCGCTTCGTCGACCACGACGAGCCCGACTCGATGCTCAGGGCGGCAGCGCACGATGTCGATGAACGCCGGTTGCGCGAGGCGCTCCGGCGTCACGAACACAATGCCGCTCTCGCCCGCCGCAATGCGTTGCAGCGCCTCGCGCTCCGCGCGGCTGCGCAGCGTGCTGTCGACCAGCGTGCAATCGATGCCCGCCGCAAGCAGTTTGTCCGCCTGATCCTTCATGAGCGCGATCAGCGGCGATACGACGAGTGTCATGCCGTCCAGATGGAGGGCGGGCAGTTGATAGCACAGCGACTTGCCGGCGCCCGTCGGCATGGTGGCGAGCGTATCGCGCCGTTCCAGCACGCTGCGAATGATGTCTTCCTGGCCGACACGCAACCTCGCGATGCCGAACATATCCCGCATGGTCTTGCGCATGCTTCGAAGCCGTTGGTCGACCGTCATGAAAGATGACGCCGGCCGGAAAATGCGGGGGAATTCATATGCGAGTTGTCTCCTGTGAATGCCTAGCGTCGTCGATTGTTTGCCATCGCTCCTCTCCCTCCTTCTCCGGCGCTCAGGCCGGCTGCACAAACCAATGAGCAAGCGGTGTTCCGCGGCCGGCGAACGCGGCCATTTGTTCCAGTTCACCAGCGCGCTGCGGTTCGCAAACGCAAGGCAAGCCTCCGACCGGCCAGGACCTATCGGCGTATGCTGCACGGATCGGGAGGCGCCATGAAACTCATCAACTGGAACGTTCAATGGGGGCGCGGCGCGGACGGCCGGGTGGATCTCGGCCGGATCGTGCGTGAAGCGCGTGCACTGTGTGATTTCGACGTCGTCTGCATGCAGGAAGTCACGCGCGGCTTTCACGAGGATCCGGCTTCGGGCGGCCTCGCCGGCGGCCCGTCAGCCGATCAATTCGCCGAATTGGCCGCATTGCTTCCCGGCTTCACGGTATTCGACGTGGTGGGCGCCGACCTTCCCGCGCTCGGCGCGAGCCGCCATCGGCGTCAGTTCGGCAATGCGATCGCGACGCGCCTGCCCGTCAGACAGGTGCTGCGGCACTCGCTTCCCTGGCCTGCGGACCCCGCCAAACCCTCCATGATGAGGGTGGCGCTCGACGCCGTGATCGAAAGCGATCTCGGCGCGATACGGGTGCTCTGCACGCATCTTGAGTTTTATTCGGAGCTGCAGCGGCTCGCGCAGCTGGCGAGGTTGCGCGACCTGCACAGCGAAGCGTGCGCTCATGCTCGAGCGCCCGCACGAGCGGAGAAGATCGACAGCCCGTTTTTTGACACGGCGCGCCCCACCAGTGCGATTGTCTGCGGCGACTTCAACAGCGCGTTCGAAAGCAGCGCCTATCGCCAGATGCTCGAACCCATTGCCGACGCACCGCCGTTTGTCGATGCGTGGGCCAGTTTGCATCCTCGCACGCCGCGCGCACCGACGGTGGGTCTGTATGATCGCCAGCAGTGGCCGGAAGGACCGTTCGCTTGCGATTTTATTTTTGTGACGCAGGATCTGACGCGGCGCGTTGCGGCTTGCGAGGTCGACCCGGTCAGTCAGGCGTCGGATCATCAGCCGATCTGGCTTGAATTGCGCTGAACCTCGCGCGGCGACGCCGGCACCTCGCGTGGGCATTTATAGCAAACGCAATGTGTCGGGATCGGCCTGAGCGTTGAAATACTTGCGCAGCGCTTCGACGAACACCGCGTTGTCGCTCGTCGCCCGTGCGAACAGCGTCATCGACGAGCGGAACTTCAGATAATCCGGATAGCCGAAAATGTCCTCGATCGAGCGGTCGGCCACGCGATTGACGAGCCCTGTCGTTTCCCGAAGGCGCTCGCCGAGCACCGGGTGCCGCATATAGGCCTCGGCCTCCGGCAACGACGAAATCGCAAAACGTTGCGCCATCGCGCTCGAACCGAGACCGCTGATTTGCGGAAATACGAACCACATCCAGTGGCTGCGCTTGCGTCCGCTCGCGAGTTCTTCGCGAACCTCGGCGTAGACCGGGTTCTGGGCATCGACAAAGCGCTGAAGATCGTACGGATCGTCCATCGTGAGGCTCCCTGTCAGGCATGGAATGCGACGCGCTTCCTGAACCCGCTTCCTGAACCTTTTGAATGGTAAGCCCGGGTCGCAGTTCCTGGCTACGACTCTCCGGCCGGGAGCTTTCGCCAGGCACTTCGAATGCCGCAACGCGGTGCGGCAAGGAGAAATCGAACGCCGATCTCTCCCGGCTCTCCTTACGCGAGGCCTCCGTGTCGAAGTACTGGCAACGCTGGTCGGATCCGCGCTGGATCTGCATGGTCCTGAACAACCAGGATCTGAACCAGGTCACATGGGAACAGCGCGCGACGGAAGGCGATCCGAAGTTCGAGGCGTCGCAGAATATCCCCAGCGTGCCGTATCACAAGTTCGCGGAGTTGATCGGCCTGAAGGGCATCTACGTCGACGACGCGCAGCAGCCAGGAGCGGCATGGGACGAAGCGCTGGCCGCGGATCGTCCCGTGGTGATCGAAGTGAAGGCCGACCCGAATATCGCGCCGCTGCCGCCGCATATCACGCTGGCACAGGCGAAGGCATTCGCGTCCACACTGATGAAGGGCGATCCGGACCAAGGCAACGTCATCGTCGAAACCGCGAAGCAGGTGCTCGATGCCGTGCTGCCGGGACATCACAGCAAATGAGCGCGTGCGGCGAAGTGCACGGTGCGCCGTGCGCCGCACCGCGCGCGAGCCGAACGACGGCGTGCGCGTAGGCCAGTTCCAGATCCCGGCCGTGCGCGGCCGCCAGCGCATTCCCCGGCGTTTTGTTAATCTCACTGCGAAAACACCTGTCCCCGGACACAAGGAGCTTGAGCATGAATGACCGCGCCGATTACGTGCCGCCGAAAGTTTGGACCTGGAACAAGGAGAACGGCGGCCGATTCGCGAACATCAACCGCCCTGTTGCGGGCGCCACGCACGAGAAGGAACTGCCGGTCGGCCGTCATCCGCTCCAGCTCTACTCGCTGGCAACGCCGAACGGCGTCAAGGTCACGGTGATGCTCGAGGAACTGCTGGCGAGCGGTCACAGCGGCGCGGAGTACGACGCCTGGCTGATCCGGATCGGCGAAGGTGATCAGTTCGGCAGCGGTTTCGTCGCGATCAATCCGAACTCCAAGATCCCCGCGCTGATGGACCGCAGCGGCCCCAAGCCGATCCGCGTGTTCGAGTCCGGCTCGATTCTGCTCTATCTCGCCGAAAAGTTCGGGGCGTTTCTGCCGACCGAACCTGGCGCGCGCGCCGAATGCCTGTCATGGCTGTTCTGGCAGATGGGAAGCGCGCCGTATCTGGGTGGTGGCCTTGGCCACTTCTACGCCTACGCGCCGACAAAAATCGAATATGCGATCGACCGCTTCGCGATGGAAGTAAAACGTCAGCTCGACGTGCTCGACCGGCGGCTCGCGGATAACGAATACGTGGCGGGCGATGAGTACACGATCGCCGACATGGCGATCTGGCCTTGGTATGGCGGCCTCGTCAAAGGCTGGCTCTACGATGCGGCCGAATTCCTGTCGGTGCAGGACTACCGGCACGTTCAGCGCTGGGCCGCGGCGATCGGCGAGCGTCCGGCCGTGCGTCGAGGACGAATGGTCAACCGCGTGTTTGGCGACCCATCGGAGCAACTGCACGAGCGCCATGACGCCACGGACTTCGAGACGAATACGCAGGCCGTATTGAGCGCCCAGAAGTAGCGAATTCCGGCCGGAGAGTGCAGTGTGCTCGACGGGCACGAGTGGCAGTGCCCGTCGGTGAAAACCCTCCGCAAAGCATGGGCGTTGGCCAATGGCGGCGCCTCTTCCGCACCGCCCTTCTGTCGATAACGCCACACGTATCGACCAGCCTCACCCTTCTTCTGAATGTCGAAGTTTGCGGAGAACAGGACCGACAATCGGTAATTTATACTGCTCTCAGATAAACCAGTTTCTTCAGAAAGCAATATTGACCGAGTATTCGTGTCACGTTACGCTGTCGCTCGAATTCAGCCTGCCCGCCATCTCTCGGGCATCACGCAGAGTGGTCCCACCAGCGCGGTCGGCATGCGCACCAGTCCGTACACGGCCATGAAAAGTGAACTCATCGAAGACCTCGTCGCGACTGCCGCGGATTACTCGCCCGACGCGATCTTTCTCGTGAATGAGCATGGACGCATACGTCATGTCAGCCCCGCGTGCGAGGATATATTTGGCTACTCGCCGGGGGATTTCGTCGATCAGTTCATCATCGATTTTGTGGTTCCAGCGGATCAGGACGCCACGCGCCAGGAAGCGAAAGAGGTATTGGCCGGCCGCAAGCGAGTAGGCTTCGAGAACCGCTATCGCCACAGAAATGGCGAGGACGTCTACGTGACGTGGTCCGCGCGCTGGCTGGAGCACGAGCGCCTGCGCGTGGGCGTAGCCCGCGATGTGACCGCGCTTCGCCGGCGGCAGGCCGCGCCCCCAGCCCTGTTGTCCGTCCTTGCGCGACACGAACGCAAGGTTCTTGAACTGCTGCTGACCGACGCCAACGAGAAACAGATCGCCGAGCGACTGGGCCTCGCGGCCTCGACCACGCATTCCTATATCACCGGAATCTTCCGTAAATACGGCGTACGAGGACGGGCAGGCCTGATGAGCCTGTGGCTCAAGCAGTTTTCCAACGGGATCGGGATCGCCCAGTCGGACGGCAGGTAGGCGCCGCCGCTTACGCGCGGGACGGCCACCCGAGCGACCGTACCCGCCAGCCGTGCGAGCATGCATTGCCGGGTGGCTTTTCTCACGCGGAGTCCGCCGGTTTTGCACTCGGCTTCCGGGCTCTCATCGGGTTCTTATCGGGTTCTCTCAGGTTCCAGCTACTCTGGGTTGCCGGCGCTCAACAATCGCGCTTCCAACCCCGGTGACGCCACCGCCAAGCCCTATTACAGGAACGGATGCTACCCGAAACGATGTGCCCGACACATCCTGCTAATCAGAGGGGTGACGAAGCTACGCAGGGAATGGTCGCCGGATTTCCGCCGCCCGATCGCGTCCCGCCGTGTCGTCGCGCGAGGCTATCCGCAGCGGCACGAGCCCGGTACCCGCCGGCCATCTTGCGCGATCATCCGGCGGGCCGCCGTGCTCCCTGCCATCCTGCAGGTATTCATGATCGACCTGATGGAAAGCTACCGCGGGGTTGCGCGGACGGCGCGCACGGCATGAGCCTAGGGTTGTGCTGACGCGAGGGGCGTCGGCTCGCCATTTCGATAGTGATAGATGGTGATAGGAGAATCCGTGAGATCGCGATTGCCGTCGAAGCGATAGCGGCCGGACACACCGCGGGAATCGATGTTCGCGAGCGCCGCGCGGTATTGGGCCGGTTCGATCGAATTGGCCGTCTTCATCGCCTGGGCGACGATGTTTACGCCATCGTACAGGGCAGCGCTGTAGGTCAGCGGATCGGTATGAAAGCGTTGCTTGTAGTCCGCCTTGAACCGGCGGCCCTCCGGTGTCTGATCGAGGACGGGCCCGCCTTGCGGGCAATACACGCGCGTGTCGACCGCCTCTCCGCCCAGTTTCGCGAGTTCGGCATTGCACATTGCGTCGCCGCCCAGCAGATAGCCATTCATCGCGAGACGCTTCATCTGTTTGCGCAGCGCGCCGGCCTGCGCATAGTAGCCGCCGTAAAAGATGCCCTCCGCGTTGGCGCCCTTGACGTGCGTGAGAATCGACACGAAGTCGGTCGCCTTGTCGGTCGTGTATTCACGATCGACGATCTCGATGCCGTTGGCCTTGGCCGCGTTGATGAACTCGTCGGCCAAACCCTGACCGTACGCAGTGCGATCATCGATCACGGCAATGCGCTTGACCTTCAATTGCTTTGCGGCGAACTCCCCCATCCGGCTGCCGAGTTGCGTATCGCTGGCGGAGATGCGAAACACGAACGGAAAGCCGTGCTGCGTGATCGACGGATTCGACGCGACGGTCGCCATCACGATGCCCGACACGTTCACCAGATTCGAGATCGGAATCGCGACGCCGGAATTGAAAGGCCCGAAAATGACCTTGACGTTCGCGTCCACCAGGCTTTGTGCGACCGTCATGCCGGTGCGCGGGTCGGCGGCGTCGTCTTGCGAGACCAACTCAAAGCGGGTCTTTTGACCACCGATCACGAGACCCTCGGCATTCAGGCGCTCGATCGCCATTCTCACGCCGTTTTCGTCGTCCTTGCCGATAGCCGCCTGCGGGCCGGTCAACGGCCCCGTCAAACCGATCTTGACCACCTGATCGCCGGCCGTCGCGCTCAGAGAGATCATGCTCAATGCGACCGCCGTCAACCAGCTCGTGCGTGCGTAGGGTTTCTTCATTCTGCTTTCCTCACCTCGTGTGATGTGCCAACCGTGTGAAGTGCCAAACGACGTCGTCGCCGAGGGGCGAATCTCACCGGTATGGGCACGGATAACATTGCGCAACCCCTGCCGTCGTGATGACCCATCGACTCTCAGGACAGCGGGGTTGAGAACCATTCTGTCCAGCCAAATTCCTCGATAAAATGCACCATTGATGAAATACATTTCGGAAGTTCCCGAAGTAATCGAGAGGCGGCACGATGCAGGTTCAGGACACGGATCTCAAGCTATTGAGAATCTTCGAAACGATCGTGCGATGCGGCGGCTTCGCCGCTGCGCAGCCCATTCTCAACATCGGCGCATCGAGCATCAGTGAGTACATGTCGCAACTGGAGACGCGACTCGGGCTGCGGCTATGCGAGCGCGGACGCGCCGGTTTCCGGCTCACCGAGGAAGGCGCGCAACTGCACGCCGCCGCGCAACGCCTGCTCGGCGCGGTGGACACGTTTCAGATGGAAGCCGGTGCGCTGCGCAATGAGCTTTCCGGCGTGCTGCGCTTCGGCATGATCGAGGCGACCTTGACCGACAAGGACTCGCCTCTGCCGACAGCGATTCGCGAGTTCGGCCGGATGGCGCCGGAAGTCCGCCTGCACGTGCAGATCGACGCACCCGGCAGCATGGAGCGACATGTGCTGGACGGTCGCCTGCATCTCGCCGTGGGGCCGTTTCCCACGCAGATTCCCGGCCTCGATTACCTGCCGCTCTATCGTGAGGAACAGGGGCTTTACTGTGCGTCGACCCATCCGTTGCACGAACGAGCGAGCGGGCGGGTTCCTGTTTCGCTGCTCAGCAAGCAGCGGCTCGCGGCCCGCGCCTATCTCGGCAGCCAGGAATTGAAGTTACTGCGCATGCCGGAAGCCGCGGCCTCCGTCGATAACGTGGAAGGCCGGGCCATGCTGATTCTGTCCGGCAACTACATCGGCTTCCTGCCGCCGCATTATGCCCAGCCCTGGGTGGACAGCGGCTTGCTGGCCCGTATCGATCCCGGGCACTACGCAACCCATCTCGACTTTCAGATCATCACGCGCAAAGGGGGCGAATCGGCACGGGTCGTCCAGGCCTTTTGCAACCAGTTGCGAGCGGCAGCGAGACAGGTAAGCCGCAGCGGGCGAAGCGGCAAATAGCGCGTCAGCGAGAAAGGTTTCGTTTGACTTTGCGCTGATGCATCACGCGGCCGATCGTATTCAGCAGCAATTGGGCGGCCAGAATCGAAGTCGAACCGGAATGGTCATAGTCCGGCGCGACTTCCACCAGGTCGATCCCGATCACGTCCCCCTGCTCGGCGAGGCCCGCGAACAGCTCCAGTCCTTCGTAGTACAGCAGACCGCCGTGGCTAGGCGTGCCCGTGCCCGGCGCGATCGAAGGATCGAAACCGTCGATATCGATGGTCAGGTAATAACGCACGCCCTTCGGGATGCGGTCCAGCACACCCTGGATGCCGAGGCGTCGGAGATCGCGCACCGAAATGATGTCGGAACCCATCTCGCGCGCCTGGGCGTAGCCCTCGCGCGCGGTCGACGACACGTTGCGAATGCCGATCTGCGTCATGCCCGACACCACGCTTTTCTCCGCCGCGCGCCGCAGCGGATTGCCATGACCGTGCCGCACACCGTGACGCTCGTCGACGAAATCGAGGTGGGCGTCGATGTGAACGATATGGAACGGCGCCTCGCCTTCGAACGCGGCGATGCACGGAATGTTGATCGAGTGATCGCCGCCCATCACCACCGGCAACGCGCCCGCCGCGAGAATCTTGCGCACGCCGTACTCGATGTTGGCGTGGCTCTGTTCAGTGTTGGTGTGCACCATGTCCGCGTCGCCGATATCGACGATGCGAACTTCGTCGCTAGGCAGATAAACCACATCGTCCTCGAAGTCGTAGGCGCCGCCGTGACCGAATGAGAACAGCGTCGACGCATCGCGAATCGAACGCGGACCGAAGCGTGCGCCGGCCCGCCACTGGGTGCCGCAGTCGAAGGGCGCGCCCATGACCGCGACGTCCGCATCGATCTTGTCCCAGTCGAGACACAATGGCGACTTCGCAAACGTGCAGATTCCCACAAACGGCAAATTGAGCCGCCCCGTTTCGTAGCTGTTTCCAGACATGATTGGCTTCGTCCTGTTGACTTCGTCCAGATAGGTGCGGCGCACGGGCACCACACGCTCCTCTACGCCAGCTACGCCCTGTGTCGGGAACGAGTGGCGTATCCGAATCGGAGTCTAGGCAAACAAATTCAACGGAAAAATGCCAAAAACAAGAAATACACTTCGGAATGATCCGAAGTCATTATCGAACGGTGTGTGTGGCATGGCCGAGATGCTGACGCAGCCGCCCGGATCGCCTACGCAAACAGATCGAGTCCGTTCACCAGCCGCCTGGCCAGCCGCGGTTGACGCAATTGCTCCAACCACCATTGCAGCGCACGCCCTTCATGGTCGCCCCGCCAGGCCACATAGAGCACGTTGGGCTCACGCGGGTCGGCCGTGTCCTTCTCGACGAGTTCGCCCCGCTTGAGCAGCGACGCAATCCTGCGTCTTGGCAGCCAGCCAACGCCAAGGCCGTCGCGCTGGGCCAGAATCTTCGCGCGCATGCTCGGCACAGCCAGCGACGCCTGACCGCCCACCACGCCGTAGGCGCGTCCGGGCGTCATTCTCGACGAGTCGGCCACGACGACCGCGCGATGCGCCGAAATATCTTCGCGCCTGAGTGGACGTCCGGCCGCAGCCAGCGGATGATGTGGCGCGACCGCGAACACCCACTCCATCACACCCAGTTCAAACCACCGCAGACCCGGGATCGCCGGAGGTTCGTTCGTCGCCCCGACAACCAGCTCGCCGCGGCCCTCGCGAAGCGCCTCCCACGTGCCGCTCAGCACTTCGTTGGTGAGCCGGAGCTTGACCCCGGACTGCAACGCGTCGAACGTTCGGATGACGGGCATCATCAGTTCGAACTCGATGATTTCGTCGGTCACGATCCACAAACGGTCCTCCCAACCGTTCGCGATCTGCCGGACCCGTTGAGTCATGCGAGCCATGTCCTGCATGAGCCGTCCGGCCTCCTCCGCCAGCAGGTGCCCAGCCGGGGTGAGCTGCAACCGGTAGCGCCGGCGATCGAACAACAGTGCGTCGAAACGGCTCTCGAGCTGGCGCGCGGCGTGCGAGACTGTCGACGGCGCCTTGCCCAGTTGCGCGGCCGCGCGCGACAGGCTCCCGGTTTCCCGAATCGCCTCCAGCAGTGCCAGTTCCTCCGCCGACAACATGTTCCACTCCATCGAATGTGTACATCGGGGAAATCGTAAGGCAAAACCATACTGCTGGTCCATCATGCTGCAACGACCTGAACGTCCCGCGAACAAGGAGCATCGACATGGGCCTGCTGGTGAGCCGATCGACGCAATCAACGCCCGCGTGTACGACACGCTGAATAAAGGCGTGTATAAATCCGGCTTTGCAACCACGCAAAGCGCTTACAAAGAAGCCGTCAAGCCGCTATTCGACACGCTGGCATGGCTGGAAGCGCGGCTCTCGACCCACCGCTTTCTGGTTGGCGATACCTTCACCGAAGCGGACATCCGTCTCTTCACGACATTGATACGCTTTGACGCAGTGTATGTCGGGCATTTCAAGTGCAACCCGCGGCGCATCGCTGACTACCCCAATCTTTCCACCTTTTCGCGCGATATCTATCAGTTGCCTGGCGTCGCGGAAACGGTCGATTTCGATCACATCAAGCGGCACTATTACGAAAGCCACCGTGGGATCAATCCCACGCGCATCGTGCCGTTAGGACCACTGCTCGATTTCTCCACGCCTAACGATCGCGCACGATTCGCGCCTGCAACGTAGGAGAGCTCAATCATGTTTAAGGCTTATCTCACGCCCCCGCCCTTTCGTGGCCTGCGGCTCAATCACGTCCTGCGCCGCACATGAAACTGCTTCGCGCCGGATCTCGTCTCATGGTTCGATGCCGGCAAGCGGCACGCCGACCGTGGCGGCCGCGCGTACCGCGTCGCGATGTGGCGCGGTGGTCATGCTCATGGCCCTTCGGCGGCCCCAGTTTCGAAAGCATGCAACGCGCAAGCGTACCGGCAAGCCTCCCTCACGACAGGCGCCGGTACGGTATCCGGAGTGCAGGCTGCTTCGCTTGCGTCCTTTAGAGCTGACTCATGCCGCCGTCGGCGATGATCTCCGTACCGACGATAAACGCAGACTCGGGCGACGACAGATGCAGGACGGTCGCGGCAATCTCCTCGGGCGTGCCGAATCGTCCCAAGGGAATCTGGTTGAGGATTTGAGCCGCGGTGGCTTCGAGGGCCGCCGCGTCCATGCCGAGTTTGCCGTACAGCGGTGTTTGCACCGGCCCGGGGCTCACCACGTTCACGCGCACGCCGCGCGGCAACAGCTCCGCGGACAAGGTCCTCGCGAGCGAGATCACGGCAGCCTTGCTGGCGGCATAAACCGATGAACCCGGCATGCCGATGTGTGCGTTAATCGAGCCGTTGATCACTACCGAAGCACCTTTATTCAAATACGGCAGCAGCGACTGGATCTGGAAATAGGCACCCTTGACGTTGGTGTTAAAGCTCAAATCCCAGAGAGCTTCGTCAACGTCGGTGAAAGGCGCAAACTTTGCCGCGCCCGCATTGATGAAGACCGCATCCAGCTTGATGCCGGCATGACCGACCACAGCGGCGAGCTCGCGCGCCGCCGCAACCGAGCCTGCGTCGTTACGAACCGCCAACGCGTCGGCGCCCAGCACGCGTTTTGCATCTTCGAGCGCCTCGGCGTCACGGCCCGTGATGACTACGCGTGCGCCCTCATCCGCGAACGCCTTTGCTGTGGCAAGACCGATTCCACTGCTGCCGCCTGTGACCAGTACAGATTTACCTTGAAAACGCGTCATGTTCTTCTCCAATGAGTTCGGTGAGTGACCGTGATTCAATGGTGCGCCACCTCAATTCAAATGCCGTACGACCTGAGCGATGCAATCGTTCGAAATTATCGAACATGTTTCGCTCACGGAAATTGCGGGTATTCAATCAAGCGTGGAAGGGACGACACAAGCACAAGATTGGCGAGGCATGAACAACAAGCACCGGTGATGCTACCGCAGGAAAGCGTTCGCTTAGTCGGCGGCGGCGGCGTTAAATTCGCTCAGGGCATGTTGAGCGGGATACTGTGCACTCGTCCGTGGATATCGTTCTACGGTGGATCGGCCGGAACGGGCGTCGGCTAGGCCTGGGTGTAGCGTGCCGGCGCGCCGTGGCGACACGCGTGCCGGAGTCGAGCCGGTCTCTGAAAGCGGAACATCGCCGAGATTGAGCCCCGCGCGGGATTTTTCCGAGCCGGCGCGGGTCGCGAGAGACTATGTAGATAGTGTGTGGGCCCGACGCTCCGGGACCTCGGAAAGCGCGCCGACAGCAAATGAGCCGCGTACTCACCGACAACCGGATTGGGGAAGACGCCTAGACGGCGTCCGAGCAGAGGGATGGGCGAACCGCCATGGATGGCGGAAGCGACTACCGGCAGAGACACCGCCGGCACCGCTGACGGTATTGAGCGAGCCTCTCAGCGCGCTGCCCGCGCATACCGTCAGAAATACCATTTGGGCAGGCTTGATTTGCCGCCCTTCTCAACTATCAGTTAGACCGGAGACCCTCACTCCCACTCGATGGTCGCCGGCGGCTTACCCGAGATGTCATACACCACCCGGTTAATCCCGCGCACTTCGTTGATGATCCGGTTCGACACATGGCCAGAAGCCTTGCCTAGCGTAGGTTTTCGCCGTTTCAGTTTGTCCCTGTCCAGGCTCTGTCCAAGGGGTCAGAGCAATGAGTATCCGTTTACGCGGCAGCAAGTTCCAAGTACGAGTTACAGTCAATGGCCAGACGGTCACCCAAAGTTTCGGCAACCGAATCGAGGCCAAGCGCTGGGAAACGCAGCAGAAAATCCTGCTGGAGCATGGCGTTGCCGAGCAAAACAAACCAGCCCAGGCATCATCGACGTTCACGCTAACCGATGCCATCACCCGGTATAGCGCAGAACTTCTCCCCGGGAAACGAGGACAGCAGTCAGAGCAGTACCTCCTGAGATACTGGCAAAGCTCTTCCTTAGCCAAGCGCCAGGTAAATGCAATCACCCGGCAGGACCTTGTCGCCGAACGGGACAAACTCCTTCGGACGTCCCTTGCACCGGCCAGCGCCCGACGGTATCTCGACTGCCTCTCGGCTGTGCTAACGACCTGCTCCAAGGACTGGCTACTGCTCGACGCGAACCCGATGAGCGAAATCCGCAAGCCACCGAATGGGAAACCAAGGGAGCGTCGAATCAGCCGGCAGGAAGTCAGTCAAATTCTTCATGCAGCCCGCTTCGCTCCCGACCTCCAGGCAATCATCCGCATTGCGCTGGAAACAGGCATGCGTCGCTCTGAAATCCTCGGCATGGAATGGCGATACGTCGATCTCGAAAAACGCGTAGTCTGGCTCCCGTTGACCAAGAATGGTGATACCCGCACCGTTCCGTTGTCACTGGAGGCCACCAGAATCCTTGAAGCCCTCCCCCGTCGAGCGGACGGCAAGCTTTTCTCGAAAAATGGGACGAGTCTCTCAGGAGCATTCCAGCGGGCGGTATGGCGTGCCCGGCAAACATACGAACTTGAGGCCGGGGCACGAGGTACGCCCGCAGACGAGCTTGTGCGTGATCCTTTCCTGCGAGACCTCCGCTTCCACGATCTCCGTCACGAACGGATCAGTTCCCTCGTCGAGGGCGGGCTCAACCTGATTGAAGTCGCGGCAATTTCGGGCCATCGGACAATGCAATGCCTGAAACGGTATAGCCACCTGCAAACACGAATCCTGATAGACAAGCTCGACCGGATTGCTCTGTCATCGGCGGCAATGTCACTCCCGGCGGGCCGGCACTTCAGTGAGCAGGCTACATCGGCCATTACCGGCACCGGGCTCAATCGGTCGGTGGATGCATACGGCAGCAGCAACACTTCCGACGATGCTTGAAACCGTGAAGCGCCTTTCGTACCCAGGATGTGAGCTGGCCTGGCTTGTGACGCCGTGACAGACATGTGACGTCCAGCGGCCTTCGAAATCTCGCATGGATACTGGGTTGTGACATTGTGACGTTTGTGACAGACAAAAACATAAGCCGTTGAAAGGACTCTTCATTGCCGGGATTACGGACTATCCGGCTCCGTCCCCTCGGTTCCTTCTCGGACAACGTCACAACTGTCACATTGTCACTTCCATTGTGCTCCGAGCGTGTCGGTCGTCCCGCTGTGAATATGGCGTCGTCACAACCGTCATATCCCGCCGCCCAGCATCAGTACTGATTTGGTCTACGCACCGCTCTCGTCAATGACCTCGTTGATGCGGGCTCTCGCCGCAGGATCTTTAAGGTATATCTGCAGCAGTCGATACAGTTGTACCTCCCCCATGGAACCGCCATACAGATTGCAGGCCATGGCAAACGCTCTGACGCCCGTGTCGATCTGCACACGGGAGAGCTTGTGGCACTCGTCAAACATGACCTCCTTTTTCGGCGGCGTGACAGCGAAAATCGGATAAGCCTGCTCGACAGCTTTCCAGAGTTTTTCCTGAGCGTACGCATAATTCGCCTTCGCTTTGATATGGTAGAGCAGAACTGGGCTAGTCATCGCGTCGGCCTGAGGTCCTGAACGTCCATCCCGGCAAGTTTTGCGAGAATTTTTGCCTTCTCGATATTGACGATTTTTGCTCGCTTGATCCAGCTGTGAATCGTAGCATTTGACACGCCTACGGCGTTGGCAGCTTTTGTGGGACCGCCTACACGCTGAACGGCGATTTTTACATTATTTTGAAAAGAGAACATTAGTTAAATTCCTGTCATGAGCAAGCCAATTAATAAACAATTACTTGCATATTTTTATTTTAATTCACGACAGCACCCCATAGCAAATATCATAAAAACGCTAAATTACCAATGTATAAATGCGAATCCCGGTCAAATATTTTGATTTTTTTAAATAAACTCCATCACTCAAGTCAAATCTACGCAAGCCATCTTGGATGCACCTGCATTATATTTATTGATGCCTTCTGAAACATTCAATTCAATTACCTATTGATCCATATAGCGCCGTAAATCTTTCCTTAATTATCGCGGAAGCCGCATCATCGTAGAAAATAACTTCAGCCGCAAGAGTTCCGGCTCGTGCGTGTTTGACGAAGAGTATGGCACTCCACTGCTGAAACGCTCCAACCATGATTCCGCCTAAACCACCTTCGTTGAATTTTCTAAACACTGCTTCGGTAGGTTGATAGTCGACTGAAAATCTCTGAGCCAGCGAATGGAACACCCTTTGTATTTCTCCTTCATCGCAGTTCTCCAAAAAAATCTCGATCCTGTTAAGGCCTTGCTTCCCAAAACCGAATCCTAAGGTTCTTGCCTCACCTAGAAATGGATAACAACTCTGCGCCGCATAGGTGAGCCCGTCGCCCTCAACGCGGACTAATTGGCAAGCGCCCTGGATCTGCGCGACGGTCTTGGGGAACATGCCAAACTTATAATTCTGCAGACCGCTAATCCTGTCGTGTCGGCTATTGATTGTTTTCCGCTCTTGCGCCTCTCGATACGTTTCCGCGTCTATCGCTGCCTGCTTCTCAACGGCTACCTTTTTCTGAGCATCGAATTTCGCTTCGGCCACCCGTTTTGCGGCAACCGACGCGGCATTTGCAAGATCGGCATGAAACTGAATCGACGCTTGACTCGCTTCAGCCAAAAACTTTCCCAGCTGATCCACGACATAGCCAGGACATTCATTCCTGAACCGATTCCACATATCTTGCTGCGTGTATGACATCTCGGACGGTCTAGGCTCGCCGTGTGACATCTCATTGGCGAGAGCCAGTACTCGGACGATTACCCGGCGCCCTGGTCCATGGACTTGACAGTCGATCTCAACATCTGAGTACGTCGTAAGCATGCAAAAGGCCTTGGTGCAAGAATCGAACACGTAGCCATCGAGCCCGTATTTATTTAGCAATTCCAAGGTCAATTGTTTGGTTGATACGGAGGGTCGTCCGTCATGCCACCAGTCCAGACTGCTCTGTCCAGTTCTGATTTTCTCGACGACACTATCTTCTGCGCTCGCCGGAACGGAAGCTGAGAGCAAAAAAATCATGACGAAAAATACGTAAAATGCTTTACGCATACGCCCCACGACATACGTTAAGTGAATTGAATTATTTATCGGCCGCGACAACCAATTGCGCACACCAAATATAGCTCGCCTCATCTTCGTAAAGACCAACTATAGGAAGCGAGGCGCTAATTTCCCGGCGCGCACTCTATCGGAGCATTTGACCGAGCATGAATGCGCAGCCGAGAAATGAAAATTAGAGTGGCACGAGATTGGTCTACAGACATGCCCCGATGCCGACCGCACGCCAGACCCGGAATTTGTAATTCCCGTCCTCACGCTGTTCCGCCTCGAATGCCCGCTCGAAGACTACGTCAAATCCTCGCATCGCCGCCAAGATCCGCAAATGCGTTTCGGCGTCGTCCCGGCTTTCAGTCCATTCAGTGGTGAGCTGCTCGGTGCCACGGCTATCGTCGTACCGAACCCTCCCAGCGTACCGATCCGAAAACACCTCTACCTTGCGAGCAGCCTTCACGATCCCCACGGCATCAGACTCGCACGCAGAGCACAGCCAGTCGGTCCTCGACCACGAACCTGCTGGCAAACGGTCTCGAAAAACGTTGGGCGTGGCGTGGTCACGGCACAGCTTTGTACTGCATTTCGAGCAAGCCACGCCGTTGAACAGCACTGGCCGCAAGCCCTTGTGACAGACATCACACTGCGCGTTCATGCTCGTCGCCCGGCGAAGGCCATATATCAACAGCCCGGCAAATCCGATTGCAGCTGCTGCCCCAGCTGCGCCAAGCGAGTCATTGCTGTCGTTGTCGTCCACAGGTTCTCCTTGCGCAAGGACACAATATAAACCATACAGTATTTTCCATAAACCAAATGGTTATCACGGTCGACAGTGAATCTTTCACACTGCGCCGATGCCAACCGTCGACGAGAAGCAGGCGTTCACCTCCCGCCTCAAGCAAGCCCTCAAGCGCAGTCCGAAAAAGATCGAAGCTGCGTCACAGCTCGCTACGCAATTCAATCTGCGGCACCCAGCCGAGCCAATCACGCCTCAAGCAGCCCAGAAATGGCTATCGGGTACCGCTCGACCCACGGTCGACAAGATCAAAACGCTTGCCGAGTGGCTCGACGTGTCGGAGCAGTGGTTACGATATGGCGTCACTGACATGAAGCGCAGCAGGCCGAAAGGTGCGAAGCCAAGCGACGAAGCGATTCGGCCCACAGCGGAAGAGTTGGAGCTTATTCGTCGGTTGCGGCAACTCTCGGCATACCGGCGCCAGCTCGTCGAAGGCGTCATAGAGCAGTTCGCCATGGACGGCGAGATCTGGAAGGAGTGAGGACTCCACGCCTAATAGAGAATCTGGGAGCACCTTGCGACGTACGCCGCCTTGTGGTTGCAATGACGCGCCGCCCGACCTACGTATCGGCTTTGTCCGTGCATGGTCGGCGAAGCCGTCTGCCTAGCTGGATGTCTGTATCTATATATAAGAGATTTCAGAACCCGGCAATGCCATGCCAGATAAGGCTTTCGGAGATCTAAGAACCCACGGATTTTTGAAAATTTGTGGGTTTGCCGTTTCGGTTTCGGTGTCCTGATGCTGTTGCCTGCCCGGTCCTCCCCAAGCCAACTGAATCCCGCTAGCAGTATTGATGGAAAGCCGTCAGCACTCCCGACGACGTCGCCACTGTTGAGTAGAGTCTTTTTGGGATTGGCCACCGGTTGAATCCGCCACCCTGAAGCCGCCGATGGACTCTGAACAAAACAACGACTGCTCCCAAGGTACATCCGCCGGGAGCGTATTCGGGGCTGTCGGCAAGTTATCGGCGAAGCTACCGTTGATCGGTCAGCGAGGAAGGCATGGCCGAAACTTTTGAAGGGACGGTCAGTATCACTCCAACCGCTGGTACGTGCCGTTGCCCTTTTCTCGATGCCTCTCTCGCCGATCCGCCCCAGAGCATTCAGCGTGCGTCTGACCTTCCCTTTTCTCCGTGGAACTCGCATGGGAAGCGAGGGGGAGACAAGTGCTGTGTGCACCTCCCGGATCATTATATGTATTATGATAAAGAAATAAAGCTTTGACGGACATTGAACGTCGTCGACTTTGAATTCATTGTATGTAATTTATCAAATAACGGGGCATGCATGATCGAGGCAATGGGACCTAAACCAAATACAAACTACCTAAAATCTGCGGTAGCTCAAATATATGGTGACGATGACGATTTTATCGTGATCGGCTTGACCGGCAGGACCGGCAGTGGTTGCAGTACAGTTGCGAAAATTCTCCAGTCCAAGCAAGAACACATTCGCCATAGCCTTTTTTCTGGCAACGATGCCCGCACCAATGAACAACGAAAAGAGCGGATTTTACTGAGGCATTTCGGAGTTACTTGGACTCCGTTCGTGCTTCTGCAAGTTAGAGCCATAATCACCACTTTTCTTTTGGATCAGGGAGGCAGATTTGCCGCTGAGAAATTTTCAGATCTTTTTGAATCAGACGCTAAACGAACGGCCTTTGTAGATCTGCTTGATGAGCTCAGAACACCTTACATAGCAATTAAAACCGGCGAAAAAACTACTGATCCTATCGAATATTATACGCGGATACTTCCTGATAAATGTGAAGCTCTCCGGGAAATCTTGGGGGAGAGTTCTTTCGTTCAGTTATATCAAATTATTGGAAAAAACATTCGATTGTCCGGAGACCCTTATACCAGCACTCTAAAGGAAGGTTGCTTCTTTGCTTTGGCGGAGCGGATCAATGCCGTTATAAAAATAATTCACGACGAGAGGAAGCAAAAAAGAGAGCGGACGTATATTGTCGTAGATGCAATTCGAAACCCTCTCGAGGCAGTATTCTTTCAAGATAGATATGCCGCCTTCTACCTGCTAGCCGTATCCGCACCGGAGGATGATCGACTGATGCGTCTCCGTGAGTTGAAGTACTCGGATTCTGACATCGAATCAATCGACAAGATCGAATACACAGCACATGACCTAGACGATCCTGACTTTTATTCAGTGCAAGATATTCAATCTTGTCTTCAACGTGCTGATTTATACGTGAGCAACCCAAACGTTTCTAGCAGAGTTGCCGAATTTCAAACATTGACTAATCAACTTATCAAATTTGTCTCATTAATTAGACGACCCGGAATTGTCACACCCTCTGCAGTGGAGCGGTGCATGCAGATGGCATACACGGCGAAACTGAACTCTGGCTGTATTTCTCGCCAGGTGGGCGCCGTAGTGACAGATGCGAACTACTCCGTCAGATCCATCGGTTGGAACGATGCACCTCATGGTCATGTGCCTTGTAATCTTCGAAGTCGCGACGACCTTCTTCAAGGAAACGATAAGCCCGCTTACAGTGCTTTTGAGAAAGATGATGAAAAATACCTTGGTCATTTCAAAGCTCGAAGCGAACGATTCAATATAGTTGCAGCGACCGGGCGCAACAACGCTTTTTGCTTTAAAGCAGAATATAATGCTTTCAAGAATGATAAAAATCAAGTTCACACGCGTTCGTTGCATGCTGAAGAAAACGCGTTCTTGCAGGTTGCGAAGTATGGGCTCGCATCAATAGAAGGTGGTTTGCTTTTTACCACCGCCAGCCCATGTGAGCTTTGTTCGAAAAAGGCGTATCAACTTGGCGTCAAGAGAATTTACTATATCGATCCTTATCCTGGTATCGCATTGGATCATATTCTTAAGGGTGGATCGAATAATCCCGAGCTTTTGCTATTTTCGGGGGCAATTGGTCGGGCCTTTCATAAACTTTACTCTCCGATAGTCCCGTACAAGGACGAGTTGAATGCCGTTACTGCGTGATCGACGGAGCTGTTCAGCGCTGCGCTGGGGGATAACGTCAAGATCGCCCGGGGCCTTAACCATGAGTCATGTATGAGCGCCGATGACGTGATGTGCGTCATCGAGAATTGAATGGCGGTTTCCTGGGCGGAGCCGACGTTTGAATGTAAGAGCAACGGTTCCGGCGAGTGACGCATCATGGCCGCCTATTGCCTGTCGCGGCTGGGCTCGGCCTTGATCCTCGTCGGTCGAGCGTAATGTGAGCACACGATGATGGGATGCAGGCACGCCCAGCTAATGCACGCAGCTAAGGCTTTCGGAGATTTCAGGACCCACGAATTTTGAAAATTTGTGGTTTTTTCCATCCCTTTAGAGTATCCGAATGTCGTTGTGCCTGCCCCTCAAAAAAACGACAGGACCCCGCCACCTGAAAGACTGTAGCCCAGTTCAATATTTTCAATAACGGGCGCCACTACCCCTCTATTCGTCATGGAGTCGCGTTTCGCAGTGCTAGCAAGCGGGTTCAGACCAAAGACAGGACGCGCTGCGCCTTGTCGAAATTCAATGACCAGGAATTGGAATTCCTGACGGAAATGCTAAGGAGTATAGTCTTGCAAAAAGTGAAAACATCTGAGAATGTGGCGCAGAATGTAGCGGATCCGGAACGTACGCATTTTTCGACGCCACCTCATAAACAAACCGAGTAAATTCGACGGTATTGTTCGCCGCGTATCGGAGCGCCTCTTCATCTACCTTTTTTCCCTCATGGCCGGGATATTCCCACGTTCTCTCTTTTGTATGCAAAGGAGGAGTAATGCCACATGCTTTAAGAGCACGAAGACTAATACTAATTAAATGAGCTTTGTCGTATTTCGATGAATTTATATTGAAATCCAAATTGATTATTTTTAAAATTAGCTGCACTGTCTCATTAAAAATATCCGCGGCTACCTGTGTCGCCGGGACATTATTTAAAACATGGTGCTCAACCACTTTGCAAAGCAATTGGTCTCCAAGGATGACAATCTCATCCGACCGATAATTAGATTCGCGCTCTTGGAGATAGTGATTTACTTTCCCGTGCAAACTTGCCAATAGCTTCTCAAACAAGCCTGAATCCATTGCCAACATAGATACTGGAGTCGCTTTACTATTAAGCTCCTTCAGCTCATCTATAGTCTTATTTATCACCTTCATACAGCCTCTCCGATTCTAAAAAGCCATTTAAAATAGTTGGTTAAATACACGATAAAACGATAAGTTGAAAATACTCCACTAAAAACCACAAGCTGCCGACCCTACAGCGAAAAGTGCCGCAGCTAATTGCTGCCGCGATAGCCAAAAGAACTACCACTTCAGCCATCCCCCAAAGAAGCCCCAGACTTCAGTTGGCCGGCGTAACGATTGGTCAATTCCAGCCCAAAGAATTGAATCTCGATACCGGACAAATAATCATCAACAAAGACTTCTCGAGGATCTGCCGATGCACTTGAGGCAGACAATAACAAATTTTAGCGACATTCAATTATCAAGCGAGCCCTTGGTATAAGAAAAGTACAGGAGCGCCGCATGGCATCCAACCCATCCAAGGAGCCTCACCGTGAAGATGTCTTTGTTCAATCTCGTGATGGTCGTTCTAATCGACGCTGTTTGTGCAGTCGCCACGTACTTGAAGGAACGCCTAATGGGAAACCTGCGCACCAACGATGACCCGTGGGCGAACCATCCCGAGTTCGTCTAACCCCGCCCGCAGTTGTCGCGGTAGCTACTCCGACCGCCTCGTTTTATATCCCCGCTTCATTCGCAGCTTTGCCTGGCTCTATCCGGGCTGGATGCGCTCGTCTATTCAAGGAGTTCATATGCATCTCGTCGAATCGATGGCCTTCGCCGGCCAGAAACCGTGGCACGGCCTTGGTAGTCAGCTCGCCCCAAATCAACCGCTCGAAGTCTGGGCGAAGCAGGCGGGCATGGACTGGCAGATAGAAGAAGCCGAAGTCCGGTTCATTGCTGGCACCGGCGGCCTTGGCTCGATCCACCCCTTTCCCGAACAGAAGGTTCTGTACCGCAGCGACTCCAAGACGCCCCTGTCCGTGGTGTCGAGTCGATACCAGGTCGTGCAGCCTCGTGAGATTCTGGAGTTTTATCGGGACCTGACCGAAGTCGGCGGCTTCGAGCTCGAAACAGCTGGCGTTCTTAAGGAGGGAAAAAAGCTTTGGGCTCTCGCCCGCACCGGGCGGTCTGTTTCGTTGAGAGGCCGTGACGAAGTGAACGGCTATTTGCTACTCGCCACTGCATGCGACGGAACGCTAGCGACAACCGCGCAGTTTACGTCTGTCCGTGTCGTCTGCAATAACACACTTGCTATAGCCCTCGGCGATGCCACAGGCGCGATCAAGGTACCTCACCGTAGTCAGTTCGACGCTGACGCAGTGAAGCGCCAGCTCGGCATCGCGGTCTCGTCCTGGGACGCATTTATCGTTCGCATGAAAGCCCTGTCCGAGCGGAAGGTAAAACCCGAAACGGCCGATGCCTATTTTCGAAGAGTGCTCACGTATCCGACGAGCATCGCTTCAGACGGATCGACGGCGGCGACTAACGAGCGAGCCATCAAAGGCGTCCATGAGCTCTTCGCCGGACGTGGAAAAGGGGCAGACCTGGCTTCAGCGTCCGGGACCGCCTGGGGCCTGGTTAATGCAGTTACTGAGTACGTTGACCACGAACGCCGAGCTCGGAGCGAAGACCATCGACGTGATGGTGCATGGTTTGGGCCCGGTGCAACGCTCAAGCAGAAGGCTTGGGACGAAGCTGTGTGGCTCGTCGCCTGACACCTGCCTTCCCAGTCCTTCAACGCAGTACCGCAGCCCGGCTGAACTTCGGTTCTCCGGGTTTTTTCATTTATAGGAGTCCGCAATGAGCAACGCAATCCGAGCAGACAAGCACATCAAAAATCAGCCAGCACTTCGACTCGTCAGCACGCGTGGCCTAGACCGTGAGTCGTGGCTTGAGGTTCGTATGGGTGGAATCGGCGGTTCTGACGCTGCGGCGGCGGTTGGTCTGAATCCGTACAAATCAATGCTGGAACTGTGGCTCGAGAAAACAGGTCGCGACGCTACCCTCGAAAAGCCGGACCCGAATGACACTACGCATCCCACCTACTGGGGGACGTTGCTAGAGCCGATCGTCGCCGCTGCATATACGAAGCAAACCGGGAACCGTGTTCGCAAGGTCAACGCTGTACTTCAGCATCCTACCGTGGGCTACATGCTTGCGAACCTTGACCGGGAAATCGTCGGTGCCACGGGCATCCACATTCTCGAATGCAAGACGGCTGGCGAGTTTGGTTCACGGCTCTGGCGTGACGGTGTGCCGGAATACGTTCAGATTCAAGTGCAGCATCAGCTAGCCGTCACGGGCAAACAGGCCGCCGACGTTGCCGTGCTGCTATGCGGTCAGAAGCTGGACGTCCATCGTATCGACCGGGATGAAGAGCTTATTGCTCGCCTCATCGAACTCGAAGCCCGGTTCTGGCAATACGTCCAAACGGACACGCCTCCACCGGCGGATGGCTCAGAGTCGGCTGATCGGGCTTTGCGATGCCTCTTTCCGAGAGATGCCGGAACTACTGTCGACTTCAGCGACGATCGAAGCTTGTCCACCGCCTTCGCCGAGTTCGTTACCGTCCGAGCCGAAATAGAAACTCGGGAACAACTCGAAGCCACGCTCAAGCAAACTCTCCAGGAAGCAATGGGCGAAGCATCCCGAGCCATCTTCGAGGCCGGCGAAGTCTCGTTCAAACGCAGCAAGGACAGTTCGGGTGTTGACCTGAAGAAGCTTCTCGACGACCACCCCGAGCTTCAACAGCAATACGCCATCACGAAGCCCGGTTCACGTCGGTTGTCGCGCGCAGTTGTAAATTGATACAGCAACGCAGTTAGGAATTGATACACCTCGTTGTAGGGTTGCTCCTTTTGGGCGGCCCGTGATCAGCTACGAGGAGTACATGGAAATCGAGATTCTGCGTCGCCAGGGAAACAGCCTTCGGGACATCGCGGTCGAGACCGGCATGGCAGTCAACACAGTCAGGAAGTATCTGGAATCGGGTCCGCCGCAGCGTAAGGCCCGTCAGCCAGTCGTCGGCAAGCTTGCGCCCTTCAAGGCCTATTTGCAGGGCCGTGTCGAAGCAGCGAAGCCGGACTGGATTCCGGCGACGGTGCTCAAGCGGGAGATTGAGGAGCGCGGCTACACGGGCGGTTTGCGTCGGGTGCAGGAGTATCTGCAGAAGCTTCGCCCCGCTGCACGCCCCGACCCGGTGGTCAGATTCGAGACAGAGCCGGGACATCAGATGCAGATGGACTGGATTGAGTTTCGTAAGCCGGGGCACAAACTCGGCATGCTCGCGGCGTTCGTTGCGACGTTGGGCTACAGCCGTGTCAGCTACGCGGAGTTTGTCACCGACATGCGTATCGAAACGCTGCTGGCTTGCCATGTGCGGGCATTCGAGGCATTTGGCGGCGTCACCAGAGAGATCGTGTACGACAACATGAAGACGGTGATTCTGAAACGCGATGCCTATGGCAAGAAGCAGCACCGATATCATCCGGGGTTCGCCGACTTCGCCAAACACCATGGGTTCGTACCTCGCGTGTGCAAGCCATACCGCGCAAAGACGAAGGGCAAAGTCGAGCGTATGAACGGATATCTGCGCTACAGCTTCTGGGTCCCGCTGGTTTCAATGCTCAAACAGGCAGGACTCACAGCCGACTGCGGCCTGTGCAATGAGCGCGTCAGGCTGTGGTTGCGCGATGTCGCCAACGTCCGTGTGCACGGCACTACCAAACGGGTTCCGGCCGAGGTGTTGCTCGAGGAGCGGCCGCATCTTCTGCCACTGCCGGCACCATACGTGGGGCGATCGGTTAGAACGGGCGCGACGCCACATCAGCAGCCGAAACCAGCATCGCGGTACGCGAGCTCAGAGTGGAACAAACCGTTGCAGCACCCGCTGTCGGTCTACGACGCGTTCAGCCGCGCACAGGAGGTAAGCGCATGACGCCACAGCTCGAACGACTGACTGTGTTGTGCAAGCAGCTCAACCTGCTGCACTTGCCGACACAGATTGCACATCTCGGGCAGATGGCCGCGAAACGCGAGCTCGGCTATCTCGACTTCCTCGAACAGGCCTTGAAGGATGAAGCGATGGCACGCGCGGAACGAATGCGCCGGATGCTGACGCGTCTGGCTGGCTTCCCGGCAATCAAGACGCTTGATGAATTCGACTTCGAATTCGCGCTCGGTGTACCGAAAGCACTGGTTCTCGAACTCGGCAGTCTTGCCTTTGTGGAGCGTGCCGAGAATGTCGTGCTCCTCGGACCCAGTGGCGTTGGTAAAACCCATCTTGCTGTCGCGCTTGGATATCGTGCAACGCAGGCCGGGTTTCGCACGCGCTTCATTACCGCTGCCGATCTGCTGATGCAATTGACGACAGCGTTGCGCCGTAACCAGCTAGAGGAAACTATCAAGCGGATCACGAAGCCCTACAAGCTTCTGATCATTGACGAGATGGGATACCTACCAATGGACCGCGAGCAGGCGAACCTGCTCTTCCAGGTGGTCGCTAAACGGTACGAAACTGGCAGTCTGGTCCTGACCAGCAATCTGCCGTTCGGCCAGTGGGACCAGACCTTCGCTGACGATGCAACGCTCACGGCGGCGCTCCTCGACCGGTTGCTTCATCACGCACACGTCGTGCCGATCTCCGGCGACTCGTACAGGCTGAAGGAAAAGCGTCAGGCCGGCATGATCAACCGCATCCCACCGCCGCACCTAAACGAAGCGGACGACGTCAAACGAAAACGCAATTCGAAGGAGGTAGCACTCAGCTAATAACCGTATGCGCAGGTGTATCAAATTCAAATTGCGTTTGCGTCCGAAGCTGTATCAACTTGAGATTGCGTTTGACACGGTTTCTCGTTTCAGTCTAATCTAAGGAGAAAATCATGCTGAAGGGATTGGCATTAACACCGCCAGTGATTGGACGGATCTCGATCGGCCGTGTCGTGGAGAAGGACGGCAAACGCCTGCCGCAGAAGGACGATCAGTTCACAATCACCGCTCAGATACAGAATCGTGACGGCTGGGTTCTTCACCCTTTCGACGAAGCGTTGCGCAAGGCATGCAGCGGCAAGCTCCGCTCGATCCCGGTTCGTCTATTGTTCAACGATCCGGATCTAAACCTGCGGGCAGAGTATTCGCTGTTCGACCGGCAAAGCGGACGGCCCGTTTGCGTCGGCAATGGCGAAACTTGCAAGCGTGTTGGTGACGAGGGAATCGAAACGTTGCCGTGTCAGTCGCCAGATGGCTGTCAGTTCGGCAAGGCTGGGGGTTGCAAACCCTACGGAAGGTTGAACGTTGTCATTGGCGACGAGGATGAGATGGGCAGTTTCATTTTCCGCACGACCTCGTTCAACTCCATACGCACGCTAGCCGCCCGGCTGCAGTACTTCAGTGCAGTCTCCGGCGGGTTGCTGGCGAGCATGCCGCTAGAACTGAAATTACGGGGCAAGTCGACCACGGCGAGCCATCGTTCTGCAATTTACTACGTTGACCTCGTGGTGCAGTCAGGGCTGTCGCTCGAAGAAGCCATCGCTCGGGCCCGGGACCTGGACGGCCAACGGAAGGCGGCGGGTTTCGATCAGGCAGCGCTCGACGAAGCGGCACGGCAAGGCTTTGGCAATGGCGCGTTCGAGGAGTCGGGCGAAGACACGCAGACGATGGTCGAGGAGTTTTATCCAGAGGCTGAGAGTGCGGGTGAAACTGGAGCGAAGTCTTACAACGGTGTTGCCGGCACCAGTCTGAAGGACAAGCTGGAGCGGAAGGCTGCGATGCCGGCAGGTGGTGCGTCATGATTTTCCTCAATGCGATTCTTCTGCTTGTCGTCGCACCGTTTCTGGTCGTTGTGGTCGGCTTGGTTTGGCTGTGGCTGGGGCACAAGATGTTGTGCTGTTTGCTCGGGCGCTGAGGCGTTCCTGGCTCTTGCTTCGGCGAGGGCTTTTTTACGTTGGACCAGTCGAGTTGCTCGCGTTGATACTCGGCGGCGGACTATATGGACCTGTCCGCATTTTCGTGGGCGAGGCGGTTAAAAACCCTCGTGCTCAACGGGCCTGCGTAAATCGTTCACCGAACAGAATAGCAAACTGGTTCATCGCGGATTTCCAATCAAAGGTGCTCCGC
>Ga0255336_100277_pt1 | contig 100019 bp, 107 predicted proteins | sample MeOH1_35cm_T3_17_FD_189102 | JGI IMG/M metagenome (GOLD analysis project Ga0255336, IMG submission 189102) | Sandy soil microbial communities from University of British Columbia, Vancouver, Canada - MeOH1_35cm_T3_179 | ecosystem: Engineered > Artificial ecosystem > Sand microcosm > Unclassified...
GGGCACCGCTCTCGCCATCTTTCGCCACTTCTCCTCTCGCTCGATCTCTTTCCGGCGAGCCCGGGCGTCATCAACGTGCCCATCGTCGGCCGAAGCAGCGGCGGACAGGGGCCGGGTCAGCATATCTCCCGCCTCGTCCAGCAATCGACGTGATCGGTTCTGGGGCAATTTGTTCGACGCACTCCGCAGCGTACTTTTTCGACGCAGATACGCGCTCTGCGAGGACGTCGGTCGCACAAATGGCTCCGTTGGGCTTTGGGACCTGGTCGCACCGGAACGAGTCGAGCCGTGCACACTGCTGGGGGACCTCCTGATCGTGAGCTTTCGACGGGGCGTTTCGGACGCCAATTGGAGACTTGTCGACACCCTCTGCAGGCCATATGTATCGCGAGACGTGTGAGGCCGAGCGAGGCTGCCACCACCACTACCATCGTCGCCCACGACCGCCGCAGCGCTCTTTGCGATGATGAATCCGTATCTGTCCACATCGGAACTGTCGACATCTTGCCAGTCCTCGACGCCTCCGGCCAGCTCATGTTCTTCGCGTGGAATAGATGAACCTCTCCTGCTGGTCGTGCTGTGCGGTGCCGATTTCTGATGCATGTCGGTCGTAGACGTTGCTCGAGACAGTGATGGCGTACTCGTGTCCTCTTTTCCGACCGCATCTTGCCACCGGAGACCCATCCTGGTGGCCAGAGTCGACTCGACCTCTCCTCCATCGTGCGGAGCATTGGTCCCAGCGGCATAAAACGACCGAACCTTTTCTGAGAGCGCCTCTTCGTCCGTCGACAGGATCCTCGTGGGCGCTCGGGCACCCGTCACTGGCGGCTCTCTCTTTTGTCTGTTCTCTTCCGGCATAGCTTCCAGGCTGGAGAGCGCGACTTTCGCCGACGCATTCGCCCTCTTTCCGTCAATGAACATACTGCCGCGCTTAGAAAACTCGATACTGCTCGTAGACAGTTCTTCACCCAAAGTACCGGTAGGAATGTCTAACGTGATACCGCGAAATGGCTCGTCAGCTTTCTGAGGAGAGGCGCTGGTGGGTGCCGATCTGCTCGGTCGTAGCGGTGGTGGTAACCATCTCTTGTCCTTGTCCTCGTCTCTCGCTTCTTCGTTGACGCGGATCCGCGGGATGCTGACGGCCGAAGTCAGGCTGCTAGGTGACCGGCCCGTCGTGTTGAGGCTGGTCTGGCTGCCGCGTGCGGACGATCCCGCCTGAAGCCAGTCGCCATCCTGTTTGGGTTCCGTCGTCGCGAGCGAGGGTGCACGAGACGCGTCGACCTCCGAGACACGCCGCAAGGACGTCGAACTGATGACTCGAATCGGTGGTTTGGACGCGCTGGTCTGGTTGTAGGGCAGCCCGTGCAGGCTCATGCGAAATTCCGCCGATGATGGTGACTTGGACATTTCCAGGAGCGCGGTGCTGGCAGCATGTCGTGGTCGGAGCACCCGGTCATCACCACCTCACACGGAATTCTTCCTCGCTCCTGGGCCCTCCTTGTTCTTTATGCAACTCCTGACAGCGTCGCCGATGTTGGTATCGTGTTCTCGCTTCGTTGCAAAAAAAGGAGAGCCGACGTCATGGCGTGGTCGAAGCGAAGTTGCATTACATCCAGAATCGGAAATTTAAGTTCCTCTAGTCCAACTTCCCCAAAACAAGGTCCGAGGCTCTGTAGTCAAAACGCCGGCCTTGGTGCTCTCCGCATCTGGATGCAAGCAAGAGATGAGAATTTCGCCACACTTTGATCTTCATATTGTTTCCCTAGAGTTGGAGGTGACTGATTCCTGGGAGGCAGAACGATGATCTCACCCATCAGTGGCCGCCCGAACTTGGCTCGATTGCGGGCCGGTTATGGCTGGGCCATGATCGGAAATTTACATCTGAATAAAGCTTGGTGCAGCAAAATGTCCTCCACCGGGTGACAATCTCTCTACTATCTCTGTTGTTTCCCCCGCCCCATTTAATTGCGGTTTAACTCGCTTGGCTCTGTGTCACACGGTCGTTGTGGACTAAGACAACGATATGAGACGTCCAACTATGGTCAGCCGAATTGGGGGCATGGCAAGCGGATTCGGCCCGGTCGAGTTTTGCTGACTCTCTCGAAAGCTCAGGCGACGAGGCCAAAGGAAGTACAATGGTTTGCGAATTGTCGACGCGAGAGCGAATACGTGTCTGGAGCGTCTTCGCCCGGAATAGCTGTTCACATGCTCGGCGTTTTTTCCAAGTAAATGGCCGGGTCTGGGCTGTTGAAGACTCAGTGCGCCAGTGGCATAATTTACCCAGTCAGCATTACAAGAAGTCTTTCGCGAGGCACGGCTATCAGGCTCAACGGAAGACCGTCTCCAAGCGCCATCTGGCCAGAGTGTATCCAGTCCATTTCGAAAAGAATAGCTGATAAAGGAGTCAATCCCAATCGTTATCTTCACGTGACTGGAATATTTTCCTCCATTTGCGACCATCAGCCTTTAGAACACCCTCGGCCACGACAGTCCCATTTAGACAAACGCGAAAAGATACTCACGGACGATGGCCGGGGAAGACTCTACTGCGAGCTTACTCTCAACCCTCCAGAACGCGCTCGGCACCGCTGGGTCAGCGCTTTCCAGCGAGCCGCAACAATTCCCCTCACTGGCCGATGGCATTTCTCTCCTCGACGTAAAGAACGAGCTGATCCTCTCGTACCTCCAAAATCTAGTCTTCCTTATCATCCTCAAACTTCGTCTCGGCGCAGGGGATGATGAGAGGCCCGACCTGAAGAGCGAGGTGACAAAAAAACTGGTTGAACTGCGGGTCTTTTTGGAACGTGGGCTCCGGCCTCTGGAGTCCAAATTAAAATATCAGATTGACAAAGTCGTCAAGGCCGCGGAAGAAGCGGATCGACGCGCTGCACAGAATTTGGGCCGGGAGCAAGCAGTCCCACATCGCTCTCGAGATGGGACGACACAAGATCACACCAGCGAAGAAGAGTCGGCGGATTCCGACTCGTCCGAAGAAGGCCTAAATGGTTCGGGAGATGTTGCAAACTATCTCACAGCCGAGACATCTCATCGTCCACGACCTGCTCTGCTGGCCAAGTCCAGCACTGCGGCAAAAGGACACGCTGCAGACGCCCCAGTTTCCCACAGCACACCGACAGGCACATACAAACCGCCACGCATCACCCCCACCGCCATGCCGGAACCTCCATCTCAGCGTCAAGCAGTCATACGGAAACGCAAATCGCATCTACTTGACGAATACATTGACGAAGAACTCTCCAGCGCCCCACGCGCTCAGCCTTCCATCGGCTCGAACCGTACCATTCTTCATCACGGCCGGAGCACGCTGTCCGCTCGTGACCGCGAGAAGGAGCGCGAAAGAACGGAGTATGAGGAGCGCAACTTTGTACGATTACCTGCCGAAAGCAAAGCCGAGAGGCGGCAGGCTAGATTACGAGGTGAGCGTGACAAGCGGGACATGTTTGGAGGTGAAGATTGGACCGGTCTTGGTGGGCTTGGTGATCGGGTGAGTAGAAGTGTCGCCAATTCCAAAATAAGAAGCGTGCTGGAAAGAAGGGAGAAGAGGCAGGCGACCGAAGACTTGCCCAGAGGCGATGGCGTGGGAATTGGCGACACTTTCGAGAAGAGGAGGAAAGTGTTGCAGCAAAGAGCAGAAAAGAAGGTACGACGACCAAGGTAGGCACGACCTATTCGGATGGATATGCTATGGTTTATTCGAAGGAGACATCTCTTTGGCGAAACGGCCGTCGTCGCATCCGTCATACCTTGTGGAATATTGTCTCAAGACCACAGATCGCCTTGAACTAACGGGATGGCGGTGTCAATGTCAATGATTCCAATGCACCACGGCGTCACGTGCTTTATATCTGATTGTTAATGCCGCAGTCGAAACACTACCTGGCACTCCGATCTGACGGAGCCTTGAGTGATTCCATTATTCCGAGGGTAAAAATTCCAAGGTCGAAGCAGCTGGCGGCAGAATGATCGTTAATATTCCAAGGAGGTGGAGCCCGGACCTATATCTGTTGGCACGTAAACTGTCTTGGCGGTCGCGGCCTATTTAATGTTGCTTCAGCACTCTCTCCTGGACAGAATCAATCAATTATCCACAATATCTCTAGTCCGCTTAAGAAGTTGAAGAAAGGTAAATGGTTCGGGGTGACTAGAAGAGAGAGATGCTTTCCGACCTCGTTCATTATCACACCTTACAGTTTGCCCGCAATTTCACCATTTTGGGATGGGTGTTTCTATTTGTCAACCACACAACGCTGATACACCAGTGCGCAATTATTGCAGCAGCTCTAAAGCACCCCTACCGCTGACTTTGACCGCGGGCCTTTCTCTGACCAAGCTGACTCTTTATTCGTTCTCCCTGGACCTATACAAGACCAAGCCTAAAAGGGATTTCACTGACTGTTCAGCAAAGTACTCTTCTTGGGCATCCTCGTGCTCCTCCTTCTAAGAGAGCTTCTATCTGCTCGATAGAGAGCTTTCTGAACGTGCCAAGCATGCAAAGGTTTCCAATGAAAGGAGATCAAGGATGGTCTGAGGTGCGATCACGTGACTCTGTATTAGAGTCGACAGAATCACCGTGTGGCAGTGCTAAGCACCGCCTTGTGCGGGAACAGCCGCTACATATAGGGCCCCTCACCACCTAATAGACAATCCTCACGGCATCACAGCCTTATGCGACGTTTGCTGGGAACCTCAGCTCGAGCGGCCCAATTGAGACATCCTCTCCTCACCTCGTACTGAATTACAGCTGCTGTTCTGTATCAGCTCGCTTTTCGACGTCTTCCCAGCGCGTCCAAGCTCGGAGCCGTTTCATCTCTATTGTGATACAATGTCAACACAGGAAATTCAATCCCTTTCTTCCACCGTGCAAGGCTTGATGCAACGCATGGGGGTCATCAGACGAGAGCGCGAGAGGGCCAATTCTGACATGGCAACATGCCAGGGCCACATCAACAGGCTCAGGAACATTCAGGCTACTCTCAGGAACCAGGCTACTCCAAGTCAGCTCTAAATCCTCCCTCTTTTATGAAACTATAGATTGACGTATCTCCAGGTGCTCAGCAACTCCGTCAAGACCTCACGATGTGGGAGAATCGATTCCGAGCCGCCAGCACACGATTCAATAATCTCACTCAGACTGTGCAAAGGACTGTCAAACAGCGAGAGAATGCCCAGGCAAGGCTGGAGCAACTGCAGAATGCAAGACAGAGGATGGAAGCTGCGGCAGCTGCGGCGGCTGCGAGGAGAGGGAGGGGAGGGGGTAGGCGCTGGTGAGGGCGTGGTGTGCTAGACATGATGATCAGTTGCGAGGTGTTTTCAGTCGGTGGCCTACCCGTAAGGTTGAGTGGTCCAGTCTTAAAAATGAATCCCACATAGATGCAGCTGGCACAGTCGATCGGATAGCCCATAGCTCGGTGTCCCCGGTCCGCGGTATAGCTATATTGCAAAGTGTTAGACTGACAGCTGGCCGGAATGCGACCACACTCCACCGGCCATTTCTCACCGGGATTTCTTTTGAAAAGGCGGACGCCATCTCGCCCGGGATGCACATGTTGATTTTTGGGAGAAATTAACCTCATGCATCACGAGCAATCGAGGACGGAGCTCAGACTGTGAAATGGCGGGGCTGCCTAAATCACAGCCCAAACCCAGCCCAAAGCCCAGCCCAGCCCTATAGCCCTGACCCTAGCCTCACCCATTTCGTAGTCTAATGGAGCTTGGCTGCTGATCGAGGACGGCCTCGTCTTATACATATGAGAAGCTGACGTTAGATTTTCCTTGACAACAGCAGTTCATTCTAACAAGGAGAATTGAACAAGTGTTCCAACAGTAAAGATTAGAGTACCGCGACAAAGAGGGTGTCGAAATAGAGTTCACCTGAGTCATTCTGGCCAGAAAGTAGGGTGCCAATGTCGGAGATGTGGGGGCGGGGTCCCCAGTGGCATATGTTCTTTTGGTGCAGTGACAACACCTTCCCTGGTATTGGCTCCATAACCGTTCTGTTGACAGCTTCCCCGCCATAGCTCCAGTAGAGTTGGGACCAGAAAGGCGGATGAGGTATACCAGCAAGGTGGGTGGAAAGTCTATTCGCTACCTTGGTCTTTCCAAGCCCTGCCGAGTGGAGTCAATTCTTGATCTCAGACAAGCCTCGCTCAGGACATATGTCAGCCTCCATAAAGAGCATGTTGAGACACTATCTGTCTCAGGTCAACTGGTCGCCCAGGTAACAGTGTTTCAGCCTGTTGTATCTCGCTCCTGAATTGTGTGTATATAAAGACCTCTAGATTCCATGAATGCAAAGAGGACAGTTGACTCCTGATTCACACAATCTAACAACATAGCAAAACTGCGATCCTACCAATCAATACCAAGGCACACTGGCTATTGATGCATCGGAACGGGACCGAGAATGCACTTGGACTTTCCCTTTTATCAGGCCTTCCTTTTCAATTCGTTCGGATCGAACACGTATGCACAAGCATGCCCCTCCAGCTATCCTCGCCACGGTGCAAGCAGCATCAAGATGGTCGAAGACGGAGCACTCTGTTGTTCTGCTTGCAACAAGATGTGTAGTCGTGTTGAACATATGCGGCGCCACCTCCTCACCCGTAAGCCGCGATATGGCTCTTATGGGGGCACTTGAGCCCCTGACCTATTCCGGTCTGACCCAACCCTGCCACATCTGTGCTATACGTCACATGCCCTGCGTCTATCCCCTCGAACCCAGTCACAGCCTTCATACGGTCAGCATCGCATCACAGCAATTGACGGCGTCCTGTGCCTCCGAACGGTTCCAGGCACTCATTCTCGAGCGCTTCAGCGCCTCTGATTCCGGTTGTCCAAGGCCGCAATCGCGCATCAGGCCGTCTGATCGAGAATGTCTTCCAGGTCCACTCGTAAGAAGCCGCTCCGGCCACGGACCTCCGCTGGTGAAAAGGACACCGTCACAAGAGGCCGCTGGTAGAGATCGTCCACGACCTGGGAATCAGCCCACAGTCACGTCAGCCCCAGTCCATCGAATCCTCTTTCCCTCTCGCCATTCGATCACGACCCCACAGACTCTTACCGGCTGCACAGGAAGCCCATCATGCTGTCGGTCTCACATGCTCGTGGAACGCATCAAATGTCAAAGTTGGCCTTTCTCAGCTGCAGCCGAATGATCTTCTTGTCGATGGCAACGTCCTGAGAGATCCGAATGGTCGAGAATGGCCACTTGAGGCAGTCCACCGGTTGGTCTCAGAGAGAACCAATGCACTTGGTGACGATTCTGAGTACGCCGTTGACGGCTTTTGACAGATTTTCCGGCCGTACATGTCTGCAACTCAGGTGATTCAACAGGCGAACCACTTGCGAGAAAGACGAGCGAAATCGTTCATGCTATTCGCGATATTTCGACACCCCAACACCTCAACAGTATTGTCCCAACAGGCTGGCCCCCGCTTCTTGAAGCATTATGTTGACATTTTTTTCTCGCCGCAAAGATGCGTACCTTTCTGGAGTTATACTGGGTGCTTTGGTATCCCACTGGCCTGTCATTCATAAATCCACCTTGACGCTTCAACCGTGCCTTCTGTACTCCTGGCACCGATGGCAGTGATCGGGCCCTGCCACTCGCACGACACCGAAGACCAAAGAAACGCTCGGAACGGTTTTTAGAGATTCATGGCTCGCACAAACTTCTCCCAGGCACGTTTAGAATGGTTCCTCCGTTTTGGGGACCAGGCGCCGGGTTCAATTGCTTCAAGCAATGTATGCCGTCTGCATTTATCAAAATTGGGACGGCACCAGGAGGAACCATTGGCTCCGATTCGCTACCGTCGTCCGGGTAGGATGAACCCTCATTCTCTTTCTTGCTGCCACTAACTGTCTTAGGTGGCCCGAGATCTGGGACATGGATACGGCGGTACATCCGGATTTTATCCCGTATCCGCGGCCGACTTTGACTGGCATCGATTTGTGGAAATGGAGGAGATGATCCGGTAGGGACTCGGACCCATTTAGTCAAGTCTTTTGCTCACTCAGATCGAGGACCCTATTGTGGATCTGGCTGCTTATTTGTCATCTATAACCTGTCGCCTAAGATGGCCCTTCGAGATCTGAGATGGGATCTTGCCAGTCCCGAAGTGTGCTTCCAAGCCAAAAGCTCGAGTGAATGTTTCGAGTATGTTCAGCGCTGGAACACGCAGACGACAGTCAATTCCGCTGTGCTCTTTGGTCACAATCTTCTGCAGAAAAGAATTGGACTTGGAAACGCAACTCATTTTTGCAAATCATACCTTTCTCAACCTTTGGGCTCTTGTGCACGGTGAGAGTGTTGGAGCCTCTCGACCCAGTTTCTCGCTAATGGCGTTTGGCAGCTTTCCATCTCATGATCCTCAATCTAGAGCCCACGGATCGAACGAGGTCCCGATACCGGCAAATCTTGAATGGCATATCGAATTGGAAAGCAGTAGAATCGTCGCATTTTCGGCGGTAACGATGCTTCTCTGGACATGCCATCAGCTTCTGAAAATGGAAAGATCATCTCCAATTCCACTTCGATGTGGAGGCGGCCAGGCTTCTGGAAAAAGCCTCCGAGTACTGGCTTCTCTCACAGATTTTCCTGGAGCGAATCCAGTCATCTCAACGACGTGCCGCGTCTGCGGAGACTCTGGCAGGTTCGGACGGCCCGCGTTGCGCGTGGACCATCCCACAACCCTTAGGCGAGTATGGCCAGGCTAAAGGAAATTATCGAGTCTTTCCAGTCGAGACCAAAATTGGATCGCTGCGCAGGTCATGCTTCACACGACATCCTGCCTCATGGAAGCGATAGGACTTTGATAGCCGCGAAATTACCATGAACCTCTGATAAAGCGGGTAGAGTCGAAAATTCTTGCCAATGACTTTCGGAGGCATCTTCCTGTCGCGTTCAAGCACACGACGTCCAGGTCTTACCTAGGATTGCAACCTTCACAGAGGCATCAATGAGCAAAGAGAAATTTAACAGAATGGATGCTTCGGTGCTTTGCAGATTTCATCCCAGCGAAGGGTTGCCCCGCTCAATTTAAAACCACAGGACATGCATGAAGGAGGCGTGGGACAGCCAAGGCTCGGCAAAACGCCGACTCCTGAGGCGCAGCCGGACCTTCGGCCTCCATGCAGAGAGCAATGCATTGCGTATGCTGACTATTGATCCACCTGCTGATCAACGCAGATGAAAGGGATGCAGGACGACTGTAGGCGACATCAAGCCTCACCTTCTCGGATGCGGCAAGGATAGCGCTTTAAGAGTGCGTCCTTCGGGGCTACCACTCAGACTCGACGAGATGGACGACAAGAGTGGCTACCAACACGTATCCATTCCCACTTACGAGGAGGCCACCTCGTCTCGCCCTGCCTCTTCTCAATCACGACGTGGACCCGAAGAAATTAGCGACGATGCCGAAAGACAAGGTCTTCTCCGTCATCAGGAACAAGGGCCGTCCAGCCATTATGTGCCTCCTACGGTCGAGTCAGAGCGGCCGAGCCTCGATTCGATCGATGGCATCGAGCACGAATCGGAAGATGAGGTGCGACGAGAGATGCAGCAAATGGACGTCGAAGATCCACAAAGCTCCCATGCGCCGCTCCATCGGTCACTATTGAGATACCACTTTTCGAAACGGTTCGCCAGCTTTACCAATTCGTTCTCTTCCCTCCATCTCCCCTCTTTCCGCCAGTACCTGCCGACGTTGAGCTGGCCTCGCATCAATTACCAACAACTTGATCAGAATCGCGTCGTGATCCTGGGCCGTCTTTTTGGAGTGTTCTTGATCATGGCCCTGGTATACGTCCTCATCGCGTCGGGCGTGTTGTCTTTCGGCAAGAACCACATGACCATGGGCCAAATGTATGACCCCGAATCGATCCGAATATACATACAAAGCCACATGAATGAGCATGGAGATATCCAGCAGTATTTACGGCACTTGACGGATTTCCCCCATATCGCTGGAACCGAGGGCAATTATGTGCTCGGAGAATGGGTGGCAGAGCTCTTCAAAGCCGCCGAGCTGGAAGATGTCAATATGGAGAGATTTGATGTCTATCTCAACTATCCTCGCAAAGACGGTCGACGAGTGGCCATTGTCGAGCCCGAGGACCAGCGATGGGAGGCACAGTTGGAGGAAGACCAAGAACAAACCTTGGTTTTCCACGGACATTCCAAGTCCGGCGATGTGACGGGCCGGTTGATCTATGCGAACTTTGGTTCCAAAGACGATTTCCAAACCCTCGCGGACAGCGGCATTTCTGTCGAAGGCGCCGTCGTTCTTGTGCGGTACTATGGCACGCAAGGCGATCGAGCCCTCAAGGTCAAAGCCGCCGAACTGGCCGGTGCGGCTGGCTGTATCATCTACTCGGACCCATCCCAGGACGGCTTTGTCAATGGTCCAACATTCCCCGACGGCAGATATATGCCCGAAGATGGCGTCCAGAGAGGCGCCGTCAGTCTGATGTCTTGGATCGTAGGGGATGTTCTCAGCCCCGGCTGGGCATCGACACCGGAGAACAATAAACGGCTGAAGCCGGAGGAGAGCACAGGTCTCAATCAGATCCCTTCTGTACCCATTTCATGGAATGACGCCATACATCTCTTGGCGGCTCTCAAAGGCCATGGCAAGCAAATGACAGCCAACTGGCCAGGAGTTCCTGGCGTGGAATACTGGTCCGGTGATGGTGACTCTCCACAAGTGAACCTGAAGAATCTGCAGGATGAGGAGACACGTCAGCCGATATACAATGTCCTCGGCCGAATCCCCGGGTGGGAGCAACCCAACAAACGGATCATTGTGGGCAATCATCGCGACGCATGGTGCACCGGCGCCGCCGACCCCGGTAGTGGCACCGCCGTCATGCTGGAGGTCGCTCGTATATTCGGTGATCTGCGCCGGCTGGGCTGGCGTCCTATGCGGACCATTGAATTTGCGAGTTGGGACGGCGAAGAATACAATCTCATCGGCAGCACCGAGCATGTCGAGAACCGGGAAGAAGAGCTACGTCAGGGCGGATGGGCCTATCTCAACGTCGATGTCGCCGTGACGGGGATTGACTTCCACGCCGCGGCATCTCCGTTGTTCGAAAAGAGCCTCATGCACGTCGTGGATCGGGTGACGGATCCTTTTTCTGGCCAGTCGATCAAGGATGTCTGGGAGAAGAACGGATTTGGGATCGAAGGACTGGGTGCGGGCAGTGATTTTGTGGCCTTCCAAGACATTGTGGGCACGTCGTCTATTGACCTATTCTTCAAGGGCCAGAAATATCCTTATCACAGCTGTTACGACAACTTTGACTGGATGGAGAAGTTTGGCGATCCGGAATGGCGCTACCACAAAGCCATGGGCGAGATCTGGGCTCTTCTCATCCTGGAACTCGCGGACAAGCCCGTCCTTCCGTTTGATGTCGAGGCGTATGCCCGGGCCGTGTCCCAGTACATTGACGGTCTCGGGCAATACGTCGAGCACAAGGCCGGCTCGAAACGCGCTGATACTCCCTCTGACCTGGATTTGACGCCACTACGACAGGCCTCGGACACATTCACCGAGGAAGCCCAGTTTTTCCATCGCTTCGACAACGTATGGGCCGACTTCGTCTTCGGGTCGGGTGGGTTTGAAAGCCCGGCCATGGCCGATTCCCGCATGGAATTCAACAACCGACTGGGAGATTTCGAGACCAGTCTGCTCGATCTGTCCGACGGCGGAGGGCTGGTCAACCGGACCCAATTCAAGCATGTGATTTTTGCGCCGCAGGCCTGGTCAGGATATGATGAAGCGTACTTTCCCGCCATCAGAGATGCCATTGACGCCGATGACTGGACGGAGGCGCAGCGGCAGGTCCAAAAGGTGGCGGACATACTGACGAATGCTGCGAAGAAGCTCAATGCTTGAGATGTCGATAAATGCATGCGAGTTTGTTAACATAGGTCATTTCGAGCATGGCGCGATGGTTCGACAGATTGTGAATTGCACAATGAGAGAAGAGCAACACCCTAGAAAACTTTCTGGCCAAATTTTTGGGTTCTCCGTGACGAGGGATATCTGGTCTCGCTCGGATCGAAGGAACAGTATTTATAGCTCGAGTTATGGTTGGAGTCAAAACGACGGTGCTTGCTTCAGAACTCCTTTTTGAAGCTCTTTGCCACATTCCAAAAGCTCTCCATCTTCGCTCTGCTCAACACGTCCTTGGCCTGCGAATCGGTCTCGCACACCCGTGCACCCAGCCACTTTCGGAACGCCCTCTGTTTAGCCTCTCCCTTGAAGACGAGCTCGCACTTGTTCCAGCTCAAATCTTTCAGCTCGCCATTTTCGTCTTCGGCTTCCAGCCATTTGGCCGATGCTTCACGATTGCCCTCCTGCACCGACCGGGGTGCCTCCATCTCCTGCCATTTAATGCGATTCTGCATCAGCTTGTCGTAGTTGCGAATGCTGTGCTCGCCTCCCTCCACCACGACCAAGTTCATCCGAGGATGCATGATGCATACGCCGGTTAATTTGTTCTCGTCCGCGTTGACCGAAATCAGGTATCGGTGTTTGCCGTTCGCGAGGCTGTCGATCTTATACACGCGCACATGGATTCCTTTGGCGGCGTCTTCTGCCTGCTGCTTTTCAATTTTTTCCGCGCGCTCCTCCTTGCTCAGCTTTCTCTCCTCGTTGCCGTCTTCATGCTTCTGTTTGCGCTCGGCGATCTCGCGGTTCACCCGTGCTTCCACCGCAGTGGGATCCTTGACCGCTTCTTGGCCCAACACTCGCATGAGGTTGCCCTTCTTCACCTTCGGAGGGGGGGGCGGTTCCAGTCCCAGCCGGATTTTGGCTTGTTGTTCCTTGAGCTCGGCCATTCTGCGTTGTCGGCGGAGTTTGGCTTGTTCTTTTTCTGTCAGATACATCGGTTTGGGGGCTGGCGCGAGTTTCTCCTGCGGCGGTTCAATCAAGACGGGGTGCTGAATGTAAATAGTAATGATCGAGTCCGGCGTGTCGATCTTGAGCTTGGAAGGATCATCGATGACATCGTACGTGGTCCCGTCCACCAGATTCTCGTCCCACCACTCGATCTCTGGTGGCGCCGGGACGAGAAACGCCTTCTCCGTGTCGAGGTCCTCATCAATGCCGGCTTGTCTGGCCCGTTCGGCGATCCTTTTTTTCATCGCCTCGAGCTGTGCCTGTCGTCGGAGAGCGGCGGCTTGCTGGATGTATTTGCCCTTCTGGTTGAAGATGAGTTGGCGTGAATGCCTCGCCTTGGCCATGACATTCCGGGGACCTAAGCGCGCATCAAAATACGGATTCGCCTTCAGTTCCTCCAGCGACGGGCCCGAGAGGTCAAGTTGGGCCTTTTTCTGGGCAGGTGCAGGAGACTCGGTTCTTCGGTTGGCGATCGTGGTCGCAAACTTTGGTTGAAACGGCCGTCCCTTGGTGGCTTTGGCATCTTGTTGGGCGTCTGCCAGCAAGGCCGGATGTAAGCCGACGTCCAGCCCTCCTCGTGCCTTGGAGATGTCGTCATCGTAGGTCGGCGAAGAATAACTTGCCGTAGCAGGACCCTTCTGCTGTGCCAAAGACGCAGAACGACTCGTCGCAGCGGCTACACGAGCCTTGAATTGGGCGAGCCTGTCGTTGGCACTCGCAGGGGTTGGACTCGCGCTCGCCGTTGACGGCGTCGTGCTGCCAGCAGACTTATTTCCCGCCATTCTGGCCTTGAGGGCTTCCGCCTTTGCTCTGGCTGCGGCGAGCATTTGGTTGACATCAGGCCGTGCGGCCGGGGCCGGAGAAGCCGGTGTGGCAGGACGCGGAGATCCATTGAGGTTAGGTCTCGATCTCTTATTATTCTCCCTCTTCTGGCCGTCGTCTGCTTCGTCGTCTTCGGGAGGAGGCCTTTTCAGCAAATTGCTCGCCGTGTCTGCCATCGGAGACGAGAATGGGAAGACTCACGTGGAATCAAATTAGTCCGAGGGCGACCTTCTCCTTGCTGCAAAAGTTAGAGATGCTGATCAAATATGTGTTGTGGTGTAAGGTGGTGGGAGTAGAAAACAACGTAGTGGTCGCGCGCTGCGACTGGGGAGTGGCCGCCAAGCCCTGCGTCATCATTGGTCAGGAAAAAAGTTTCCAGGCGGGCGAAAGTACTCCAAACAATTTTTGCCAGGACCTCTGGGTGCCACATGGATTTGAGCTGAATTCGCGGTATGGCACTCTTGCGCAATGGCAGGTTACGCCAAACCCCTTGCCTCGAGTACCGGGAGCCTCGAGTTCTCGCGTCTGAGCTCAGACGAAATTCGACGCATATCCGTCAAGCGAATTCATGTCAGTCCCGCGCTCGATTCTATGTTTGTTCCCGTCCCGGGCGGTCTGCATGATTTGGCACTGGGAGCTATTCAAGCCCTCGACGCGAAGTGAGTCAGTCGATCACGGACGCCCTGATTCAAGCTAAGGTCTTCAGCTGCTCGACATGCCGCATGAGCGCGGTGCACTGCGCTGGTCATTGTGGTCACATTGACTTGCCCGTCCCCTGTTACCATCCCCAGTATTTGGACTCGACGTTGCGCCTCCTGCGAGCCAAGTGTGTCTACTGCCATCGCTTCCGGGCGGCTCGTAATTACATCAACCAGACCGTCTGCGCTCTACTCTTGCTGCAAAACGGCCTCGTCGAAGAGTACAATTTCCTCAAGAATATTCATCTCGGCGGGAGAAAGAAAAAGGGCGGGCCGAATGACGGAGCCGATGGCACCGTCGCGGATGACGGGGACGTCGATGAGGATATCGATGATCTCATTGAGCGAAGAACGAGATTCGTGAACAAAGCCCTAAGGAGGGCGTGGAAACGAGAGATCGACCCTTTGGCATTGATCCGCAATCCCGTCGCCGTTGCCACCCGAAAGGCAGTGATTACCGATTTTCTCAAAGATGTCACAGCGATCAAGACGTGTGCCCATTGTCAAGGTATTAGTCCATCCTACCGAAAGGATAGGAATGTCAAGATTTTCAGGAAACCTTTGGCCGCCAAGGCGAAAGAGACGATGCGCCTGGCTGATATGAAGGCACCCAATCCACTGATCTATCTGCTGTCTGAGAGGGAGCAAAAGGGGGAGGCACCCAAGCAACAGACGAGCGGCGGGCGCACAGAAGACGTTGAAATGGTGGATGCCAGCAGCCAAGCCGCCAATTCAGTCCTCCACGGTGCGGAAGACGAGATTGCGCTCCGGAATGCTTTGGAGACCGCCGCGGAATCGAAGTCGGCCGAGTTAGAGGACGAGTCAGATGTCCAAGCGTACATGACGCCGAATGAAGTTCATGCGGCGCTGACCCTGCTCTTTGACCGAGAACAAGAGGTTTTGAGCTTGCTGTTTGCACCACGGCCCGGCCGCAAGCAGGTCCCTGTGTCCCCCGACATTTTCTTTTTGACCGCCGTCTTGGTCCCGCCGAATCGCTACCGCCCTCTCGCGCGACAGGGTGCCAATCAAATGCTTGAGGCGCAGCAGAACGGCTCCCTCAACCGTATCATCAAGGCAGCCAATGATTTACGGCAGATTCTGCGAGACATGAAAAGGGCCCAGTTGGATGCTTCTGTGCGGCCTCGGAGCCATAACGAGAGCATCACCGCCAGTGTTGCCCTGCAGGAAACGGTCAACGCACTGATTGATCAGCCGCCGACTCCCTCGGGCAAGCAAAGTGAGCAGGGAATCAAGCAAATGCTCGAAAAGAAGGAAGGTCTTTTCAGAATGCACATGATGGGGAAACGAGTCAACTTCGCCGCCCGAAGTGTCATCTCGCCAGACCCCAACATCGAGACGAACGAGATCGGCGTTCCTCTGATCTTTGCCAAAAAGCTCACCTATCCCGAGCCCGTCACGAGTCACAACTTTGAAGAGCTGAGCAAGGCGGTGATCAACGGCATGGACAAATATCCGGGTGCCGCGGCGATCGAGAATGAGAATGGTCTCGTGCTCAGTCTGAAGCGCAAAACATTGGATCAGCGAAAGGCTCTCGCCAAGCAGTTGCTGACCTCGACCGTTCTCGGCGCGAGAGGGGACCAGGGGAAGAAAGTGTACCGGCATCTGCAGACCGGCGATGTGGTCATCATGAACCGACAGCCCACGTTACACAAGCCATCCATGATGGGCCACCGTGCCAGAGTCCTCATGAATCAGAAGACGATTCGCATGCACTATGCCAACTGCAACACGTACAATGCTGACTTTGACGGAGACGAAATGAACATGCATTTTCCGCAAAATGAAATTGCCCGAACTGAAGCTCTTCAAATTGCTGATACCGACCATCAGTATCTCTCGGCCACGGCGGGAAAGCCTCTGCGTGGACTGATTCAGGATCACATCTCGATGGGCGTGCAGTTTACGAGTCGAGATGTCTTTTTTGACCGGGACCAATACCAACAGCTCCTTTACAGCTGTCTGAGACCGGAAGATTACAACACGGTATTCGAGCGGATCCAGATGGTGGAGCCGGCCATTTTAAAGCCGAAGATGCTCTGGACCGGCAAGCAAGTCATCACGACCGTGCTCAAGAACATCACGCCGAGCCGCTTTAGAGGCCTCAATCTGACGAGCAAGTCATCGACCTCCGCAGAGCAATGGGGTGAGACGACGACGGGCGCTTCCGAGAAATGGAATGTCACACGGGACAGCATCATTTTCCGCGACACCGAGCAAATTGTCATCTTCAAGGACGGAGAACACCTCAGCGGTATCTTGGACAAAAGCCAGCTGGGTCCCAGCGCTGGCGGCCTGGTCCACTCTGTCCATGAGCTTTACGGCCATATCACGGCGGGAAAGCTTTTGAGCATTCTCGGCCGTCTCCTGACCCGCTACCTGAACGAAAGAGCGTGGACTTGCGGGATGGACGATCTATACCTGACGGTCGAGGGCGATCAGAAACGTCGACAAGAATTGAGCAGAGCGAAAAGAATCGGTCACGAAGTATCGGCAGAGTACGTCACGCTGAAGCCGGAAGACGCCGAGCGGGAGAGCGCTCCGTTCCTGGCTCGTCTAGAGAATGTGCTCCGAAACGACGACCAACTCAATGGACTGGATCAGATGTACAAGGCCAAAACAAAGTCCATCACGGATAACGTCAGCAAGGCCTGTCTGCCGGGTGGCCTGCGAAAGCCCTTTCCTCGCAATCAAATGCAGGCCATGACTCTGTCCGGCGCAAAAGGGTCCAGCGTCAATGCCAACCTGATCTCCTGCAACCTGGGACAACAAGTCTTGGAAGGGCGCCGTGTTCCGACCATGGTCAGCGGGAAGACGTTGCCATCGTTCCGCGCCTTTGAGACCGACCCTGTCGCCGGCGGATATGTTTCTGGGCGCTTCTTGACCGGCATCAGACCCCAGGAATACTTCTTTCACGCCATGTCGGGTCGTGAAGGCCTCATCGATACGGCCGTCAAGACTTCCAAGTCGGGTTATCTCCAGCGCTGTATTGTCAAAGGTCTGGAAGGGCTCAAGACCGAATATGACTCGTCCGTCCGTGAGGCTTCCAACGGAACCATCGTACAATTTCTGTACGGCGAAGACGGCCTGGAAGTGACCAAACAGAAGCATCTCCGAGAATTCACTTTCCTCGCGGAGAACTACCGATCGGTGGCTACCCTGATCAACGCCGAAGAAGTCCTCGATCGACTGAGAAAATCGGACCACGATCTTGGGGAGCAACAGAAATCCATCGTCAAAGCGGCACGCAGGGACCAGCCGGTTGAACCGATGACGGCCTTATATTCCCCGTCCAGTCACCTTGGCTGTACCTCTGAATCATTCTTCGATGCCGTGACGGAGTATGTCAAAAAAAATCCGGACCGTCTCATCAAAGACAAGAAGGTGAGTCCCGCAGCCGAGCTCAGCAAGAAGACTTTCAGGTCCATCATGGACCTCAAATACATGCGGTCAGTCGTCGACGCCGGAGAAGCCGTGGGTGTTGTTGCGGCCCAGTCGGTCGGCGAACCTTCGACGCAGATGACGCTTAACACCTTCCATCTGGCCGGTCACTCGGCGAAGAATGTCACTCTCGGTATTCCACGACTTCGAGAGATCGTCATGACGGCCAGCGTCAACATCTTGACTCCCACCATGACTCTCAAGCCCATCAAGGAGATCTCGGTGGCGGATGGGAGGCGTTTTGCGAAGAGCATCAGCAAACTCTCATTGGCACATGTGATCAAAGACCTCTCCGTCACGGAGCGAAGGGGCGGAGGAGGACAGGAGCATGAGAAGCTCTATGATATTCGAATCGAACTCTACGATCCAGAAGAATATCAGGAGGAATATGCCATCACCATCAACGACGTTTTGACCACCTTTGAGAGAAAGTTCCTGCCCCGGCTGGATAAAATGATCAAGGACGAGTTCAAAAAGAAAGCACGGGAGGCAACACTTTCCGAGGCCACGGCGGCCGTGCCAAATGTCGGGGCATCGGTCGGTCGCGTGGAGGAAGCCCGACCTGACGCTGCTCGGACCGCGGATCGAGAGGGTGGCGAGGAGGACATTGATGACGACGCCGACCCCGATGACGCCAAGGACTCTGCCGCTCGACGGCGCCGGGAGGACACGTTTGACGAGCCTGATGATGAAGAGAGGGCCATCGTCGAAGACTCTGCCGACGAACAACTGGCCAGCGACGACGAGGACCAAGCGGCCACCGATGCGAGGCCGAAGCCACGGAAAAAGGCTCCGCGACCACAGACGCTCCCTGAGCAAGAGTTGGACGATTCCGACACCACGGATTCAGCAGACTCGGAAACGGAAGCTCGGCAGAACGCGCTGAAGGCTGACTTGCCACACCTCAAACGATTCAATTTCACGCGCAGCCGTGGCAAAGCTTGTCGGATTGTGCTCGCGTACGATTCCAAAACGCCGAAACTTTTGCTTCTGCCCATCTTGGAGAAGTGTGCACATGCCTCGGTCATTCAGTCCATCCCTGGATTGGGTGTCTGCACGCTGTTTATGGAGGAGGTCAAAGGGCCCGATGGGAAGCCGGTCAAAACCGTCAACGAGGAGACAGGCAAAGAGGAAGACGTCAAGGAGCCCGTCATCACCACCGAAGGCGTGAACCTGATTGCCATGCGTGATTATCAAGACATCATCAACCCGCACACGCTGTACACGAATTCCGTTCACGACATGTTGAATCTCTATGGCGTCGAGGCGGCCAGGGCGACCATCAGTAAGGAAATTGACGGCGTATTCAAAGGACATGGCATCTCGGTCGACCAGCGCCATCTGAACTTGATTGCCGACGCCATGACCCAGTCAGGCTCCTACCTGGGCTTCAACCGTCATGGACTGGTGAAGGAGGGAGGCAGTGTGCTGGCCAAAATGAGTTTCGAGACCGTCATGGGCTTCTTGAAAGATGCCGTCCTGTTTGGCGAAAGCGATCCTCTGTTGGGGCCCAGTGCCCGACTGGTGGCCGGAAGAAGAGGCAACGTGGGCACGGGCGCTTTCGACGTGGTCATGCCCGTGCATTGAGAAGCATGACCCAAGAGAGACATGATCCTCGACGCGAGCACGTTTGTCTTGTCAATTGCAGGCATGTCCCAATGGACGGAATAGGAGGCCTTTCCCAAACCACGGAGCATTTTACTCGGCAGTTGAAAAGGACGCTCCCGACGGGACCGTGGCACTGCTCCCTTCTCTTCGGACCTCCTCTTCAAACTGGCGGCCCCATGGTCGCAGACACCCGTCGACTGGGGAAGGATGCGGGATCGTGCCCGAGACCAGGAAAAGAGTCCGTCCCGTGGCGCCAGAGACTAATGACTTCGTTTGTCGGCACATCAGGTACATCGGAGTATTCTACCACTTGGGCAGAGCATCAAATGCAGAACAAAGAGAAGACGGGGATTGGCGGCACCGACTGACAAGTAGTAAGAGTTGTGGTCGTTGTGGTGGCTGAGGAGTCGCTGGCAAAAGTTTTTCCTCTCGCTTTGAATGAAATGGGCAACATGTCCAGGCCCTGGCTCGTCGCATGGATTCCATGTCTGCTCGTATTAATGCACCACCAGCCAACCTCGACGACTAACTGGGAATACTGTTAGCAACAGCATGTCGTTGTTATTGTTAGTTTTCGCGGATGGCGGAACCTCCTTGGCTCTGGACTTTGGCCTCGCGCTTGTACCTCTTTAGCACAGAGAGTGGAGCTCGTCGCAAACTAACGACCCCATTGCATACGGGGTAGGCGCTGGCATTTTCCGAGGACGACATTTGAACCCCTCTACCTTGCCAACTGCACGGCGCTTGCGAGTGAGAAACTCCAAGAGCCGGACAAAAGGACCTCCTCAATGTTTGGTCAATCTTGGTTTCAAACTTTAGGGAGGCCAATACCATCATCCAAGGTACCAGTTGAGATCCTAACCAACAGACAGACCTGGCCGTTTCCCGTCACATTAGGAGCGTATATATCTGCTGCTCAGTCTCATCCATCACCTTACTCCCACTCTGTCTTGGCGTTATATCTTGGTCATCCACCCTTGTATCACGATACCATTACATTCTCAGGTCAACTGATCAACAATTTCGTTGGCGAATACTACAGAATCATCTCTGCGCCAAAGCATTGTGAGAAGAGGTGAGTTCAGCATGGGATGTCGATGAGCACAGATTCTTAAAATCCCCGCTGACGACGCCAAGACAGGGGATGGCCCCACCCAGTTGCAATGAACTCTGCGCCAAGACGTAAACACACCCTATTACTTAAACTCGTCGCTTGCCTACCTCCCTCACACGTTCAATGACAGGACGGACAAAGACCTTGCGAATACAGCAACTTGAACGGACACCGCTCCCAGCGTGATGAGCTCCTCAAAGGAGAATGTTGCGCGGAGATACAGTAATAAGAACCAGTCGCACAAACGCCGTTCACTGGCACGAGGCCAAGGGCGAGGCAGGCAACCACTCAGTTTTGACAGCAACTTTGCACACCTGACTAACACGACGCAAAAAACAGTGTTTAAGGGAGTTCTCGCGACAGATCCAGCCGCAACCGCGGCCTTGTGGGCAAGAGTTCGAGGCGCCATGCCTCCCAGGACGAGGGCAATGGCGAACAGCGACGACAATATTAGAGGAGGTGGTGGTCTTGGTCGGGGCCGTGGTCGTCGTGGTCGTGGCCGCGGTCGCGGAGGACAAGTCGACGCGGGGCAGCACGGGAGCAAAAAAAGGAAGAGGAATGTGCCGCAAGATGAAAGTGAGGATGAGCTAGCCGGTGCCGAGGTCACAGTTCCTCAGAGTGCTGCCTTAACGGTCAACGACACCGTACAGACCGAGACAAGCAAAGTCACAGCTCAAAGCCCACACTTTGAGAACCTTGTCCTTCGCCCTCGCAAGATCGTCGAGGAGATCCGCGCTAAGTCCCACAAGAACCCACACTCTCATTTCGAGACCGCACCCCCCCCTGGAGGATTCTATTGGTCTATCGAAGATCTTGGTGTAGCGCAAATCTGGCTCTCCCTCTCCGATGACCAAGTTGAAGCCATTATCGAACAGTACCAGGTTATGAAGAACAGATGGGTTTGCGAGCCAGAATACGCCTCTTTTGCGATGGAAACATTCTTCCGAAGTCAACGTCGGTTTCTTCAAGCTCCTGCAGACAGGAAGTGGCGTGCTGAGAGGATGATCCAACTATTTGCTCCGCCCACAGAGGACCCCCCGAACTGGATAGCCCCGCCATCCTTTGAAGAATGTTCGGAGTTCGAATTCGACTTACGTCCAGACTGTTCCTACTGGCTCTCCCTTGCCGGGTTCAATGCTGAATATCGAAGTGAACTGATGAACGCATTGTACGTCCACGATGAGGACTGGATTATATGCCCATATTTCACCATTGCGTTTAAGAAGCACGGTCAGTCGAGTAGACAGGCCACATTGCAGGCCTGCGCCGCCGCATCTGTTCCGCTCTATAATCGCTACCTGCTCAAACAGAAGGCACTTGAGGTTGAACCAGAGGAGTGGACAGATTCGGACAGAGCGCAGATGAAGCATTACATCTTGACCTTTGTTGGATCGCAGTACGACATTTGGGTGCTCCGTGCCCGCTTTTCCAAGGGTTCTAGCACTTGGGATGGATGCTCTATGGTGAATATCTGTATGTCGGCGTGCACGTCGACACTTGGGGTGCGGAAGCTGGAGAGTTGGATCAACGAGATCCACCGGTGGGGTTTGTCGCGACATGCGGCTGGTTGCCAGGCCGATGTGAAGAAGATTCTCAATAACAACGAAGTCGATCCTTCGTTGATAGATTGAGACAGGCGAGTGCTTTGCTAACACCGCAATCAGGGAGACTGTTCACGGCCTGTGCCTGGACCGACATCAGTACCACAAGGATGTCTGCCCGGGCTCCTGCATCTTCCTCGATCGTGCGATATCGAGGAGTGCCGTGCAGTGGGCTTTTGCCTATAAAGCTCTAACAGTTCCCCAGCAGCGTCGGTTGGCCAATTGTGCTCTTCAATCCCAGCGAGTCATTCCTGCGCCTGTCTCCTTTCACACGATGGCCTCTGAATTTTCGAAGCTTGGAGCGTTCTACTCATTGGCCCACCCAACTTCGTTCTCCTCCCATTCCCCCAGTGTCGGCGGCGAAGAGCGATGTGATGGCATCGAGATGGTCGACCTGACGGGCGACTCTGACGTCGAGGATGACAAAATCGGAATACACCGTCACGATGACGGAACGGAGGTGGCGGGTTTACCTGCCAGCTCCATTACAATGGACGGCATGCGCAATGAAGCGGAAGGGATGGAGAAGGGAGCGGCTGAGGTGGGCGTCGCGTCGCAAGATCTTACGAAGGACCTCGACTCTGACGATGAGGTGCGTACGGGTCTTATTGGTGGAGAGGACACCCCGAATTCAGATGTTGACTTGCTTCTACATACAGGACTGGGTTCGAACTCCTATTACCCCTTCGCGGTCGGCCGCGGCGGCGCTTCTGCCCGCTTCGGCCACCGACCTCTCGGCGAAAGGGTCTCTTAAGAAAATACCAATGACATATCACCCAAGGGATGATGTCCGGGAGGGGGCCTTCGTCCGAGGAGAGGTGGCTCCTGGCTGTAATATTGGGTAGTGAGCGTGGGAAGGGCAAGCGATTGTGCGAAAGACAATTGTGCCCTCCCGTATCACAGTGAGCCAGAATTTCACATTGTCGCCCAAAGCTACCCTACAGTTCTGTCTTCTTAACTTCCTCATCATCTAAATGCCATGCCCACTTCTTACAGTGCTCACTGATCGGGCACCACGAGTTAGGCAGGCATGCATTGTAATCGGTACACATGCCGACTCTCGCAAGCTCCGCGGCTCCCCTCGCAGCAGCAAACACGTGATCGTTCGCGCCTCGCAGATAGTCCTGAGACACAATTTTCTTGTTGTCCTTCAAGATGTCTCGGATAATTTGTTGGAAGTTTGGAGCTGTAGCCTGAGTTCCGGAGAGTAACAACAGGTCAAAGACGACGTCATGGTCATGCAAGAACTCGTGCAATGCACGCTCCAGCCAGTCCCAATAGGTGATGTTCTCTTGTCTGACGTCCTCGTCTATCCAGAGGAGTTGGACAGCACCGAGCTTGTGGGGAAACATGCCGTCGTCGCGAATCATTGATCGCAAATTTAGAGAGGATCCATCGAGGTGGATGGAAAATACCGACTGTATGCGTCTGCCTCGGTATTTTTCGCACTCTTCATCTGGGACTTCAGTGAGCAGATCTAGCCAAATGTCAAAGCAGTTCTCCAGGTTGTAGAGATGTAATAATGAGAGCTGGCTCTGTCTTTGGTAGCTGAAGCCGTTCAGTCCGGCTGATTGGAGAAGGGGTCGGATAGGCCGTGTGATCTCATAACTTGTGGTATTTTCAAAGTCTGGGACTGCCAGGAACACCTTGTTGTTTGTTAGTGGCACCGACTCATTCGCCTTATAGTAAAGTATTCTCATCATCTCCGCGATCGGTATGAGTTCATCATAGAGGGGTTCAGAGGAGAGTTCAACGGGCTCCTGTAGTCCCCTCTGGAACCAGGATCGTAGGCGTTGCAGGAACGAGACGGGCGTGCTCGTCTCGGAACTTCGTACATTAGCACTGAGTATAGAACTACTTAGGCATAGACGCCTCGAGCAGATGTAAGGACATGTACTTACTTATACTTATTCTCTAGAGTAATAGGAACAGTATCTAAATGTTGCCAACGCTTCATGGCTCGAATGTATGCTTCCGTTCCGTGTACAACAGCAACATCAGAGACTGTGCCATTAGCAAATCGAATGCTTGCGGAGCTGGAATAGATCAGCAAGATTTTCTTTCCGATCTCCTTTGCAGGCCGACGCGTACCCATAACCAGGTGCTAAAGATAAGCCAACACCTTGAAAAACACGTTGAGATCCATCCTTGTATAATTTGGGGAGACAGAGAACATCGTCCTTCTCAGCACGTACCTGGAGCTTCTTGGAGACTAAGTGGACGGCAGTCATCGCAAACGACCGTGGCGTGAACGCGACTGCGGCTCGAGAGGCTCATCCAAGTCACCAAGGCGAATACGATCCATGTACAGTTTCGCAGAGCTTGCGAGCATGAAATTGCCATTTTGAGTAGTGGCAACAACATCTAGAGTCAGAAATAATACTTTTAGAAGCGACTTAGCAAAATCGATGAGGATAAGCAACTCGAAGCCGCAACTAACAATGGGTCAGGTCAGCAAATGCATCACACTTTCCCGTGGTTGCGGCACTCCTGTGGCCAGAACAGTGACCAGCCCCACCCTGATTGTTCACTGAGCTGATTGAGTCCCTGGAGCCGCCCATGACTTCTGCCCCACAGTCGCGACTATGCCGCAAGCTTTTGAAACCGACGATGTACGTGGTCACCCTCGTGAAAGGTGCGTAAGCTCAACAACGTGTGGATAGTTTTGTCACGCCTCCCGTGGTTGCTCCAGTCCTGGTGGCCAGAACTTTGGCCAATCTCGCCATGCTGTTCCACAAGTCGTGCCATTGAAGCCGGCGGATTGCGTGTCATCCTCGTGAAATGCACGTCCAGATGACCTCAACACTGCTTGGACGGCTTCCTGGAACCTTCCAACCTCTTAAATATTATCCTTCCTCGAGATCCTGAACAAACTGATGATGGCTCTTCATTGCCGACGGTTAACGTGACGACTCATGTCATAACGATCTTGGTGAGCTTCCAGGGGGCTTGTGGCAATGAGGTGCTGAGAGCGTTTGTAACAAGCGAATGTCTCTCTGTTGCTAGCTCTACTCTCTAAGCTGGGGACGAGAAGATGGGTGTTTGAGCCTTGCGCTAGTCCCACTGTTGCCTAGCGGGAAACGCGTAGCCTGGCACGTGACACAAACGCGTTACGTCTGCACGTGACAGCGTTCGACGTCCACGTAATCCTCTGGCCGCCGGCATCAGTATAGGGCTCTCTGGACACAGAACATGACCCCAATCGCACGGCATGGAGGAGGGGTATACCTGTTCCAAGCGGGGCTCCGAAGTGGGTGGAAGAGAAAAGAAGAAGGGGGCAAGAAGGGGGAGGGAAGAGAAGGGCAAAAGCCAAGATGGAGGCTATGGAGCTATTCAGATCTTGAGCTCGTAACATTTAACTTCCAAGTATGCCTGCGTGGTGAATCAGGATGTCGGTGGCCTGGCTCATCCAAAGCCGTGGCTCTGCACCATTTCCGGGAAGCGCTTAATAGGCCGGGCACGATCCAGTTCGTGGGAGACAATGGCTGATGCAGCATCTCCTTCCCAACCCGTCATACTGCCATCGTGGCCGACGTGCAAAGACTGCCTGACTTGGTCCGCAGAGAACGTCGCCGTGGCTGGTGGCGATGTCGTGCACATTCTGACCCGGCGCGCATCGAATTCGCCTCCATCGACGGCTGCGGGACGGTGGGACATCAGTACCGTCCGCGTCAACCAGTTCGAAGAGGCAGAATGGCCACATCAGGAACTGGCCACGCTGCAGCATTTCTCGATCGGCGAAGAACAGTCAGAATCTACAGTGGTCGCTCTCGCCTTGTCTTCTCCAGGACTGGGGATCCACCGAAGGAGTGTACTCGCTGTTTTGACCTCGAACTTGGTCCTCTCACTGTGGGAGTCAAACGGCACCCTAGGCGAGTGGCGGAGGACGGGCGTTGTGAATCACTCTTTAAACCGTCAACAGGATGGAAGTGATCCAGGCACAAGTCGACGGCGCTCTCGCATTCGGGCCTTTACCTGGTTGCCGCCATTGTTCGGAGCTGTTCCTTCGAAATGGGGCCGGCATCACCTAGCGCTTGCCGATGATACTGGTGCAGTCCTGATTCTGAGCGTCGGCAAAAAGAAACAGAATACCTACGGGCAATGGTCTGTGGAAGTAACCGCCTTTTCCCCGCGGCCAGGCGCGCCTCTTACAGCTCGCCGCGCGAGACGAGAGTCACCCCTGGCCTCAATTCTTCGCACCTCATCGGCAATATCAAAGTTGGAGGCCAGCGAATGGGAGAGTGACCACTTGGCTTCCAGGGCGATGTTGAGGGTGGCAGCGGGTCAGGGTGCTGCTACATATTATCTCAAGATATCGATTGAGGATCGCAAGCACGAACCTGTCTCGGTCCAGGTTGAATCTGTCAGCCCCGAATCCGCCTGCCTCTTCAAGCAGACTCCTTCAGAGTCAATATTCCAGTCTTCCCTGCAGAAGCCTTGTCGGGAGTTCAATGAAGATTATAAGCTTGGAGGCCGATATCGTGTACGGTTTTGGGGTACGACATATTCATTCGACAATAGCATGGCGGCAGCATGCGTGACTCTGCATCCGTCGGACATGATTGAATACACTACTCCATCTGTGGAAAAGAGTATCCTCGTTTTCGTGCGTTTGTCCGACATGGCTTCTCGACTTGAGCAGCCACAAGACGCGGCTGTGGTGCAACAGCAACTCCTGACCTTCATTGCAGAGAATAGCAGAGTGGACATGATCAAGTCGGCGTTGGACGAAAATATTATCACTGTTTCGTCGGCTCTCACCTCCAGCAAATTCACGGGAGATCAGAAGTTGCGTTCATGGTCATTGGGGGTACCAGCAATACTGTCGGCTAGGAAGGCGAAAGCCACACACGCTGCCCCTCCCACTGAGATGGCCACAGACTCATCAAACCACATGGATCTGGAACGGCAGAGGCCATCCGAACCAAGCCCAGAAGAGCGCGAGAAGCCTTCGACCTTGTCCGCTGGTGAGCAGTGCGACATTTGTGCTGCTTCGATCCCTTTTACTCCCGACGCCGTCATGGCGAGATGTTGTTCGGGTCACCAGTTCATTCGGTGCAATCTCTGCTTTGTCGCCATTCAAGAACCGGGCATTTCAAAGTATTGTCCCGGGTGTGGAAGGCAATTCCTCGATCTGGACAAGCTCGAATCTCTCGATGGTCCGAGTTTGAGTCAAGCGCTCTTTGACCAGTTCGATGTCTGCCCATATTGTCAAGCCCACTTTCGTGGATAGCAAGTCATGCGGCTCGAGATGTGAGCCTTGATAACAAATCGACCTCAGCCAGTGTGATGACCTTCCGCTGCGTCACTGAGACATGAATCTCCAACTCAAGGCTTTTGCATCGGTAAAATTCCTGAGTGTGACTGTCGACAACTTGCTGCAAACGGACTCGACCCTTCCACGCCGGATGCAGCAAACGATCATGGCGATCTTTAAAATATGATGTGCCTGTCGAACGGTGAACTTCTGTCATCCGAGTATTCATTCCCACCAGGGCTGGTCCGACCGCAGGAGAACGTGAAGAACGACATTAGAGGGAATTTTTCATATTCGTCGTCTATATTCAACAGATGATGACTAATTCTGGCCCGTCCGTGGTGTCCCAGAACCGAATGACATGGATTTGTGATGTGGCCATCGTATTGGCACCAGCTATCAGTCATCCAGTTTTCAGCCCGGCGGCGCACCAACACCTTCCTTCGCCCTCCCGCTCGACTTGAACTATCACGTCCATCTTCCGAGCGCCGAGATAAAGTAACACACGCTCCTTGACGTCTTCTAGGTCGGCTGTCTGGCTTGCCATGATGTGAATGACACCTAGCACTGCCGGGTTTTCTGAGTCGCAATGAGAAGAGTGAGTGTCGTTACTGTCTTTATGTTGGTGATGGCGATCATGCTCATGGCCGCCGTGGTGATCGTGATCGTGTCCATGATGGTGTCCATGCCCAGCGTCCTTTTTGGTGTCCTCCAGCCAAAACTTCGGCACCGTGTATCCTACCACGCCCTTGATGGTGCTCACGCCGGCGAGAATATCTCGCAAATTGTATTCCACGTCAGAGTTCAAGGACAGGAGGAGAATTTTGGTCGTGTTACTGACCAACGGGACCGTCGAGACGAAGATGAGCACGGCGATGACACACGAAGCGAGGGGATCAAAGCCGCTCCAGCCGGTGGTCTGGACCAGGACGGTCGACACCACCACCGCCAGTGAACCCAGAGCGTCAGCCAGGATGTGGAGATAGATGCCCTCCATGTTCTCGCCTCCATGATGGTGGCCGCCGGCGGCCTTTTGGGCCGTTGTGGGCGACGCAGAGGCCAGCATGAGGGCGCTAGGGTCTCCCGAGTGTACATATAAACGGTCGCCGTCATGGTCGTCATGTGCATGCCCATTGTCGTGACTTTGCCCTCCGTGGCTGTGACCGTGTCCATGATCATGGTGGCCATGAAAAACCAAGATGCCGACGAGGTTGACGAACAGGCCCATGGTGCTGACCACGAGCAGTTCTGTGGTGCGACTGACGTCGGCGCCAGAGAAAAGTCTTTCAATCGCTTCGTACACAATCTCAATGCTGATCAACATCAGGAATATGCCATTACCCAGCGCAGCCAGGGTATCGATCTTGCCATAGCCGTAAGGGAATTTGACGCTGGGAGGCCACTTGCTCATGACAGCAGCACACACGCCAACCAACAAGGCCACACAATCGAAGAACATGTGTATACTGTCACTGATGAGACCGAGAGACCCTGTGAGGAAACCGTAGCTGGACTGGACCACCATAAAAGCCAGATTGAGGATCATGAAGTAAAATATCCGTCGCGACTCTGTGTCGGAGAGAATCCCGTGAACGAGGGAGTAGTTCTCTGTTGAGTGGAGGAGAAATTCGGTGGGCTTGGAGAAATTCCTGTTTGCTGGACGATGCCTGGCTGTTGACTCCCTTCTCTTGCCAATCAACAACTGGTCGCCCACAGCGTTGAGGACGGGAATCGGGCCAAGGGAGTCTGCGCGAAAAGAATGGCCATCGGAGGAGTACGTGCTGTGCGCTGTTGTTGAACCTTTGACGGGCTCCATGGCGCGGGAATGGTGGCCCTCGTCCGACTGGACGATGGATTCGGAAGGTATTCGTGGAAGAAGAACGGGTGGCGGGGCGAGACGACTTCCTGCTCTATGCCGTTGATGCGAGCGCGAATGGGAAGGTGTATGAGAATGTCCATGACCGAGAGTGTCGCCGGCCGAGATTGGCAAAGTAAAGGTCGCACTCATGGTCCGTGGTGTCAACGGCGGAGGCTGGAGGAGAGCTGCCGTCCCCCAACCATGCAGATAAGTCGCGCAAATCGACCAGTGGGAAGGGCAGGCTGGATTTGGGCTGTGTACGTCGATGTCAGTTCCTTGGGACCAGAGAATGTCGGGTGCCGGCACCCTTTGCGAAGGACTGTGGAAAAGATGCGATCCCAAAACAGAGAATGGCCAGCTCCTCCAGGCCAGGCGCGGGGGTCGAAATGATAGGCCCAATGCAAGATCGATAGCCCCTTTTTTCTAGCTCCACACAAAGTGTCTGGTTGGCTCATTACTGCAGTCGGATAGCCACACATCAACGTCATTCCACCCTCGCCAGTTCTCTGGTTTCCCGTCAGCGATGAATGCACTGGGCCAGCAGCAACATGCCGGGCGGATGAAGAGCTTGCTTGGACCCCTGCGCTCGCCGTCAGCATGTTGCTGACTGTGTTGGTTGTTTCGTCCACCTTGATCACCGTGGTGTTGTTGCTGCTTCCTTCTCAGGACGCCAGGAGGAAGACTCCTCCATCGGACCGACTTCGTGACCAAGGACGTGCCGGTGCGAGATCGACTCATGAGGCAGACTGCTCCGTTCAGGTCGTGGTCCTCGGAGACCTGGGGCGAAGCCCGCGTATGCAATATCACGCCTTGAGCATTGCCAACCATGGCGGTACTGTGCAGATGGTCGGCTACTTGGGTATTTGGTCATCGCACGTGGCCCAGCAACTTTTCTAACGGTCTCTGGCCAGATACAAATCCTCTGCCAGAACTCTTGATCCATCCCAATGTCACTATTGTACCACTTCCCGCCACACCCGACACGCTGCAAACCAGCAACAAAATCCTGTTCTTAGCAGTCGCTCCATTAAAAGTTCTGCTTCAGACATGGTATTTGTGGCGCACTTTGGGTTACTCCACCACTCCGTCCAAGTGGATGCTGGTTCAGGTATGGTCGGTTTGTTCATTTTATGATTCGGTCTTCATTTGGAGCCCTCAGGCCTGACCACGAACCGCAGAACCCCCCTTCAATCCCAACACTGCTCATCGCTTTCATCATCTGCTTTGTCCGAGGCACGAAGCTTATCATTGACTGGCACAACTTCGGATACTCCATCCTCGCTCTGAAACTCGGCATCCATCACCCTCTGGTGACGGTATCCAGAAGATACGAAACCATGTTTGGGAAACTGGCCACGGCCAACTTCACAGTGACCAAAGTGATGGAAACGGCCTTGAGGTCAGACTTTGCAATCCAAGCACCGGTGTTGACGTTGCATGATAGACCGGCGGACCTTTACCAGCCCTTGACAGATTCGGAGCGTATTCGCTTCCTCCAGAGATACGCTCCGTTAGCGAAGCACTTCAACGCCATCATCGATCGCAAGACCAGGCTTGTCGTGTCTTCCACCTCCTGGACCGCGGACGAGGACTTTTCTCTCTTCCTGGACGCATTAAGCAGTTACTCGGCAAGCGCCACCTCAACTCTTTCCCAACTTCCTGAACTGGTCGTGGTGATTACAGGCAAGGGTCCGCAAAAGCAATACTACCGCGACAAAATCACCCAACTGCGTGCCGAGGGCGCTCTCGAGATGGTCACCATTCACACCGACTGGCTGAGTTTTGAGGATTATGCTTTGCTTTTGGCCTCCGCTGATCTCGGCGTCTCTCTGCATACCAGCAGCAGCGGCCTCGACTTGCCCATGAAAATCGTCGACATGTTTGGCGCCGGCCTGCCGGTGGTGGGCTGGAGCAAGTTTGTCGCCTGGCCGGAGCTGGTGACAGAAAATGTGAATGGCCGAGGCTTTGGCAGTTCAGAAGAGCTGGCCGATGTCTTGCGTGATCTATTCGACCCTTCCAGTTCATCCCTGACCAAGTTGAAGAAAGGAGCCCAGGTCGAGAGCCAGCGCCGATGGTCATCTGAATGGGACCCTGTCGCCGGCCGACTTTTTGGGTTGACTGACGGACAGATATAGGGATCCGTTTGTAAGTCTATCCTGTGCCATCAGAATGGTGCTTTCAACCTGCCTTTGCAGCTGAGACACTCGATCCAGATGACGCCGGCTTCAAGTGGCGTGCCATCTCCAACGCGTGCCGCCAGTTCATTATTGACGAATCTCACAGCGCTGGAATGGCAGGAATGGCAGGCACATTCAGAGACGACATGAGAAGAGAAAGTGCACAACGACCAAAACGACTACAATGTCTGCCGCAGGGCATATCGCCAAAAAGTCTCCAATCGCCTCGTCGACGACATCTTCAGTCTGAAATTTGGCATCTACCATGACCGCCAATCGATGCTGACCTCTCCTCTGTACGTTCTAGATCTTGGACGTCGCTCGCTGTGAACCCCCACGCTGACCTATATTAAGAATATCATATCTGCATCATATGCGACGCATATCAGGGCAAAACAGTCATGGAGAAAGAACCCCCCGACTCAGGCTTCTGGTGTGATGGCAAACAGCTTGTTAAACAAGTTGTTGGGATCGTACTTGGCCTTCAGCTGTTGCAGTTTACCATAGTTGTCTCCAAAAATATCTCTCGATCGTTCATCGTATTCTGTGATGGAATGGTTAGCCCTCCTCACGGTGGATGTCCCGTCACTTACGATCATAGTTGCCATACAGCAACACGGCTCCCTTTTTCCCTCTCAGGCCGACTCCGCCGTCGACGCCTGTCCCCGTTCCTGGGCCGGAACGCGCTAACTCGGCCTTGAACATCTCATTGACATCTCTGGCCCACTGTCTGCACTCTTGATCACCGTCAATCTTGGTCCAGATGGGGCAGATCATGCCGTTGAGGTGCCAGCCGCGATTGGCAAACGCGCCGCCCTCTTTTGACGTGACCCGGCTGGGATCGTACACTTCCCACAGCACGAGGCTGGCGCCCCGGTCTTCATTCCCTTCCGTGAACTTGACGTACTCTTGAAGCACCTCCTGCACGAAGCCGGCGCGGATCGGCATGGTGAAGGCGGCCCCTTTCATGCTGGCCCTGAGACCGATCGGAGCAGCGAGGATGGTGTTGATGACAGGATATGGCACCATGGCCATGGTCGATACCACGGGTCCAATGTCGAAGAAGGGCTTGAACGCCTGCTTCCCTTCCTCCTCTGTGCCAAAGAAGATGATGGGCACCAGCAGCATCACCTGTCCATTGGCCGGCGGTGGTCGGGCAAGTGCAATGCCACCACCTGCTCGACCGGCAATCTTGGTCCGCCCCTCCTTGGGCCCGTATATGTCATTCGTGGCAGCAACGACCTTTTCAATGATCTCGGTGGTGGATGGGTACAGCAGCAGCCCCGCCCAGACGTCCCCCTGATCGTACGCTTTCAAGACAAATTCGGTCACGACGCCGAAGTTCTGGCCGGCGCCTCGTAGAGCCCAGAAGAGATCGGCATTCTCGTCTTGACGGGCCCGTTTGATGTCACCGTTGGCGAGGACGATGGTGCATTCGACCAGATTGTCAATGACCAATCCGTACTGTCCGGAGAGCCAGCCATAGCCACCACCCAGGGTCAACCCACCCACTCCGGTATCCGTGACGGTGCCGCCCACGGTGGCGAGGCCGTGCTTCACACCCGCATTGTCGACATCGCCCCAGTTCGCGCCACCTTGAATCCGGAAGAGTTTGTGGTTCCGGTCGACGTCGACACGCCTCATCTTGCCGAGGTCGATGAGCAGGCCTCCATTGGTGCTGCTCACGCCGGCCGTGGAGTGGCCGCCACCTTTCACAGCCAGATCCAAGCCTTGTTCGTTGGCATATTTCACAATGTCAGAGACCTCCTCCACTGTGGCCGGCACCACAACAGCGCCTGCCGGCTTCTCAGCAGCACTAGACCACCTTTTGAGTGAGGCGAGATACTCCGCATCCGAGGGGGAGAGGACTGCAGTATTCCTTGCCGACAGAACTGATTTGAGGCTGTCTATGTCAGACTGTTCGACCCTTCGTCTGGCAGTCTGGCCGATAGAAGCCATGACAACAGGATCAAGGGGATTACGAACAACGAGAATATCACTACCGCGGACGCCCAGGTCGGCAAGGAGGCCGGATAGCTGAACTTTATAGACCCGATACACGAGACAGACGATCTTAAGAAGAAGGGTAGACAAGGAGATCAGACTGGTTGATTACTGACGCCGGGCCACGACGGGCGAATCATGTCAAAGCTGACAGGGTTGGTATCAGCACAGTAACTGTGACCGAACGGGAGTGGCTGAGGTGATTGAGCGACTCACACCTGACTCTCAGCAACGATCTCTCGGTGGGGCATTCGACAGCGTGCAAGACTGATCCTGGCTATTGGTTTTCCTGCGTCGCAGGCCGCGATTCGGGGAAGCATTGATACGCTAGGCCTCTTAACGGGAAAGAAAAAGAAAAATAAGCCGAACAACAGGCCCCGGTCAACACGCAGAAATCTGACACGAGCAAAAAGACGTCAGCGATCGGGGATGGTGAGGTTATGCGAGTCAACAATACGAGAAGGCCGAGCAATTGTCTCCCGAATTCGGCCACCTGTGTCGTGAGCAAGCAACCGTCGGGTATGTATGCCAGGACCGCCTTAAGACGAGGTTCGCTGCCCGATCATGTTTGGGAGGTTGTCTGCGCAAGCAATTGCAACGTTGTCTGCCATATCCATTCTCTGCGCCACCTCAGCGTGGGGCGTCTTGGTCTTGGCTTCATCCCTCGACACAACTCTCAACTGGTCTAGGATACTCGCCAGAACTTCAGCGCACGACCACATGGACTGCTTCTAGAGAGGGCGCATTGCAGTGCCAAAGTCGTGTGAGACGGCGCCTGGATCTCCGGGTTAGCGCCCACCTGCCAAGCGCGGCGAAGCGGATGTGACTTCTTGCTGATGGTGTGATCCGGTCACTTGCAGCGCTCTCGTAACCCGAGTTCAACTCGGGGATATTCAGGATCGTCATGGCCACGTCGTCAGGACTGGGTATGCATTTTCGAAGCAGCAGGTGGGTGTTGAGAATCGATTGAGGTCATCTTTGGAGACCTGTTTGCAAACCCATGACCTGGAAGAATTCGTTCGTGTCGAGTATGTTGTCTTGCAAACGGTCGTTCCGCTTTCCTGACCGAAACGGCCTCCTTCCTAAACGACGTGTAAACAATTTTTGTGGTAACTTGAAGGTCTGCTCCGTAACCCTTGGTGTTCCCTCGCAAGTCTTTGGATCAACTCCCGGCGAGACAGATAAAGAAGCCGTATTTCTTGCGCGTCTGGCACGTCGCCCTTCTCTGCCTTGTCATTCGAGCCGTGAGATAGTCTGATGCTGGACGGACGAATATGCAGAGGTTGGATCATTTTGGACAGATTATTTCTTAGTGAGCATGCAATGTCCTGGGGTGAGGCGCCGGAGGGAGAAGGAGCAGGAGAGGGGAGGAAAAAGATGAAGAGGTCGAAGGCGGCATACTGTACGTTCTGGAATAGACCAAAGTGTCAAACAGGTATATCACTGTTGTGAATGCCGCCGTCACCACCGAATTGACAAAAGGCAGCTCGAAACGCAAGGTTCTGGTTGACAGAAGTTCACCTTACCCTCTCCCTCACCGTAAATACACAAGCCGTTTAGGTCTGCGCCGAGACAGTGTCAGATCTTGAGATCTTGGGGATTTGAGGACTCGAACTGTAGCATTGAACCTAGCGAGTCAGAAATTAAAACAGGTGGCATCATTCAGTTCTTGAAATCCTTCTCGCAGCACGCCAAACGCCTTCAGCTAATTCTGAAATCCTCCAGCTAGACACTCGTTGGACCAGAACGCTCGAGGTGATCTGACTGGCTTTCATGCCATCACCCAACGCCGCCGCATCGCTATGCAATGTGAAATGAAGTCCGGGACCAGACTGGACGGAAGCCGTCAATCTTCCCAGCTCTTCTCGACCGTTTCTCTCACCCGTTTCATGTATTCCTTCCTGTTGTCCTTGTACAAGTTCGACGCTTCCACGTTGGCGGGGGAGGACGTGTTGGGGTCATTGAGGAGAGACTGAATGCTCGTCAGGATCGCGGCGACATCGTACGTCGGAGACCATCGGTTTTGGAGGATGTCTAAGCATAGCTCGCCCGTGCCGTATACGTTAGGATGGAACATCTGGCTGACAAACTTGACCCCTGGCGGTTTATTTGGATAGGCCTCTTCAAACTGCATCACCAGGCGGAATGTGCCATCTTCGAACGGGGTATCCGCGGGACCTATTATGACGGCGTTCCTGATCGGAGTTAGACAACATCTCATAACTTCAAACACGAAGAGAGCCAGATCATACCAGGTCATGACGTTGTCGGCGATGGGAGACGCAGAGACACCTGCGGGGGGGTCTGTTTGCATGCGCTGGACAGGTCAGAACCGGTTCCGTGAACATACATATCGGTTCCGACAGAATGGCCTCACCTTAAAATCGCGCATCAAGCGGCGTCTGGCGGAAGTCGACATGACAGGATCGTAATCGCAATCGCAGTACTATCAGGCCAGGAGTGGTAGTAGGTGGATAGACTGTAGGATAGTTGAAAGATCGAAGGAGGAGGCGGGGCCGAAGAGTTGTAGACAATCGGAACGGGTGTCGGGTGAACAGATCTGGTGGTTTCCTGATGGGCTCACGCGAGGATTCGCCGGTATTCCAGGATAACCTGAACCCTAGAGGTGGCGGAGGCAAAACGGGAGTAGGGTCCTGTCAGCCACAGGTGATGCTGTCGCTTGCCGCTCTAGCCTCTGGCTTCTGGCTCTCAGCTTGGTCTTTCAGCAGCGACCTGCCAAGTGAGCCCTAACCGGCCTTGGGCTAGCAGCTAGTGCCGCATAGGAGCCGAGGCTCCTTCGCTCAATCTCGGACAAAAGATGGAAGAAACGGTTCGGCGGCCAGTGCGGGAGGTTCTGGATTTATGACCGTTCCCATTTCTGATCCTGTGTTGTCTTGAGGCTGATTGGTCGTGACCGTGGAGGTTCATGTTCTATATTTCCCCCTTGACTTGACCTTTCCTCCTCCGCATCGACATTCGGCCACAGCAGGTTTGACGGTCTCAGGAACAGCAGACGTGATGACCACCATCACATCCTCCGCTGCTCGCGCGGCCAGTCGAGTTTCGCCTTCGAATGCGGCCGCCCGTCTCTCCCAGATGCGAAGCCATTTCAGCACAACCAGTGCGGTGCGAAAAGAGATCCAAGAGGCATATATCATTAGCGCGACCAGAACGCCGACGGCCAAATTCAACGGCTCGTTCACGACGGTCCCTGCGCCTCAGTTAGGTGCCTGCGCCATCAAAGCGGCCATCGAGAGGTCCAAAGTGCCCATCTCCAAGATCACGGACGTGTACATGGGCAATGTGATGCAGGCGTCGGTGGGTCAGGCGCCGGCTCGACAAGCGTCCATCTTTGCCGGCCTCCCGACGTCGGTCGAAGCGATCACGATCAACAAGGTGTGCGCTTCCGGGCTGAAGGCGGTCGCGCTGGCGGCCCAAAACATCCAGCTTGGCTTGGCGGAGGCGCAAGTGGCCGGTGGAATGGAGAATATGTCGCGCGTGCCGTACTACTTGCCCCGAGCGTCTCAAAATCCGGCGTTCGGAGACCTCAAACTCGAGGATGGTCTCATCAAGGACGGCCTCTGGGATGTGTACAACCAGTTCCACATGGGCAACTGCGCCGAGAACACGGCCAAAAAGTATAACATTACCCGCGAGATGCAGGACGAATATGCCATTCGCAGCTTCGAGCGGGCACAGAAGGCTTGGGCCGAGGGCAAGTTTACAGACGAGATCGTGCCGGTGACGGTGAAAGGAAAGAAGGGCGATGTCGTCATCACCGAGGACGAAGGCTTCAAGAATCTCAAAAAGGACAAAGTCCCCACTCTGAAACCGGCCTTCGTCAAGGACGGCTCGGGTACGGTGACGGCGGCCAACTCATCGACCTTCAATGACGGTGCCAGCGCCCTGGTTTTGGGCAATAAGGCCATTGCTCAAGAGTACGGACAAGGGAGCAGAGTGCTTGCAAAGATTCTCGGCTCAGCCAACGCCGCGGTAGATCCCATCGACTTTCCCATCGCCCCGGCCAAGGCAGTCCCGATCGCGTTGGAACGCGCGGGAATCAAGAAGGAGGATGTGGCCATCTGGGAGTTCAATGAGGCATTTGCCGCCGTCATCAAGGCCAACGAAAAGGTGCGTGTGAGATGCTTCATGGCAATCGATTCCCACTAACGAGGAATCAGCTTCTCGGCTTGGAGAATGCAAATGTGAACCCGCTCGGTGGTGCCATCTCTTTGGGCCACGCCCTGGGAAGCTCCGGATCTCGCATTCTGGTCTCGCTTCTGCATCAACTGAAAGTGGGCGAATACGGTGTGGCGGCCATCTGCAACGGTGGTGGTGCCGCGACCGCCATGGTTGTTCAACGAATCGACAGCGTGTAAATGATGGAACCCGCTCTGCACAGAGGGAGTTTGTACGCAGCGACGGCGTTTGTGATGTCCAATCTATGTGGAAAAGCACGTTCTCAGCCGTTTACCATCATGGACCCTGCCAGTCGACACCGGGTGTAAAATACGAGAATTGTCAAAACATGACGCTGGAACCGTATCGCATGTCCCCGGACGGAGACGAGCCCGGTCTTTACATGTCCTCCTCAGACATGTCGCGTTGCAATCTGAAAATCTAACCCACCCCGATCGAAACATGCTTACGTTGCAGTCTCTTTGCCTTCCCTCTCGCTTCTCTTCTTGCTTCTCCTCTTGCTTCTCTTGCTTCTTCTCCGGCCAACACGTTGATCATATTGTTGACAGAACGAGGATCTGCATATCATGACTAAAGGACTGCGTGGCAACATCGAAGGAATGTCCTTGCAAGCCCCTGTTCTCTCCTCATATTCCAAAAAGAAGTACAGTGCGGTAGAGTCCTGGTGCAGCAGGGCCGGGAACGCTTTGGCCAAGGTGGGACGATAAATCATGGTCTGTCTGAATATCACATTGTTGAATTGCTTATTTTCGAGCTGCTAATTTCAGCGAATGGCATCTAGTTATCGTCAAGTCATCATAGCATGTACGGTGAGTGAAACAAAGACCAAGTCAAATCAAGCTCGGCCCTTCCAAATGAATGATGCACCGCATCAGAGCAAGAAAAAATATTGTGCATCAAGCATCGACCACGGACACCACTTCTGATCTGCGTAAAGACTTCTTTCGCAGAACGTTGCCCTTCTTGCTCATTTGACGGCTGATCGGTCGCAGGTCGGCTCTTGTCGCCCAATAATCGGCGGGCGGTGAAGGGGACCCGGTCATGGTTATCTTGGAAGTTCTCCTCGAAGGACCTGTCCGGTCTCTCACACTCTCCCGACGCGAATCCGGGGAGCTGCGGCAGGACAACCTTGTGCCCAGTTGTTCAGCCTCCTCTGGACTGGAGCGAGACCTTCGGTAAGCTTCGGGTTTTGCAACCTCGGGTGGCTGCTGAAGGCTGGACGACCGTTCTGAGCTCGTTGAAGACGTTGTTGCACAGCTCCCTGGACTGGGCAAGGACGGGGCGTCAATATTTTTCGACGCTTCCACCGGTGGGTCTGCGCCGTGGTCCTTTCCATAAGCGCTTGAACGGAGAGAAGAATGTCTCAGGGCGGAGGTCATGCTGATGATCGAGTGACGGGGTGAACTTTCCTCAATTCTGGAAAGGACATTATGGCGATGAGCCAGAGGCGAGCTTGACGTCCTGGGCACCAATGTCCTCGAAAAGTTGACCAGATGAGACGGAGGTGGGGCGAGAAGTGAAGAAGGCTCTCGCACCACAGGACTGGGCCCTTGGTGTGCATCCTCCACCTCCGGCTGCATCGTCTGGGATTGTTCTGTGTCTTTCTCCAACAGTAAACTGTGCGTGGAGACGCTGAAATCCTTCCGACCGTATATTCCTGGAGCGGATGATCGGGACTCAACGCGCGTTATGGAACCGGTCTCCACCTGGGACATGTCGTCCTGACGGGACGGCGACCTTTCCATGGCCATGTTCCGCCACCATTCAAACGGACTTCGGCTTCGAGATCGGAAAGACTCGTTTTCGTCAAGAGTTCCCACATGTGGTACACCAAACGTCGATCCGGTCAATGACAAATATCGTGAAGCAGGCACTATGCGTCCCCTTCGCACTGTGACTCTCCTTGTCGGGCCTTGGAGGTCGGCCAAGTCTCCATCTCTCCTCAACCTGCGACGAGTGATGCAGTATCTAACACCAATGGCCGCCGTGCCCAGCACGAGCAGCGATCCAACGGAGATGATGACGATATAGACCCAGAGTGGCAGTGAGGTGTGGGAGAAGGCGGTATGCATGAAGGTGATGGAGGTGTTGATGTATTATGCGGTATTTCGAGTACCATCGAAAAGCTCACTCCTGGACAGGACTCAGATGCGGCGGGATTATCAGCAATGTGGTGGATGGCCGGTTCAAAGAGGGACGTCGACAGGAGGTCCACGTGTTCTCGGCTCAGATATAATGTCCCACGACGCAGATATCAATATGGAAGGCTCTGACGATTCCCGGGTCATACATCCGCCAAGCAAGGCTGTTGTATCAAGGCATCGGACCAGTCGGTAGACCACTATGCAGGCAATGCCAACGAAAATAAGGTGAGTCTCAGTTTGTGCGAGAACAGTGAGCGTCAATGAGGCGGGAGCCAGAAGTAAAAGGGACGAGTGCGGGGAGGAAAGGCAGAGAGAAAGCGTTTGTCATGCAGAACGGCAAGAGGGCAAGTCCGTTCTTCAGATCCTTCGGGATCAGCCAGGCCAAGGATTGGAATCGCCGTGCAAACAGGGTCGATGCCTGATCAGAAGTTGTGCGTCTGACCGAGATGGGGCCGCGAGGTGTGGGTGCTGGCACCAGCAGGGCAGAGTTGTGCAGATTGTCCGGCACATCGTCTCGAGTCTGGCACTCTCCAGACCGCTGTCCAAACCTTTGAAGCCGGTCCTGGTAGAAAACGGCGGAGACGGCACGAGGTTGATGGGGCCAAGCAGGGGAGGGACGGGCCAGCACGACGATCACCGAGCAGACCAGCCGGGCACTTGCCAGAAAGTCTGCTGACTGTGGAGAGGTCGAGGAGGATTGCGAAACAAAGAACATTGACAGCCGTGGTGGACGCGGCCGGCCTGATCCAAGTTCCAGGGGTGCAGGAATTGGGCCTGAGTGTGTGAACTTGCGCGCTAGTGGTGGAGTCAGCCGTTACAGGACCAGCCAGTGCTAAAGGTCAGATTCTCAGCCAGCTCATACTTAGTGCGCTGGCCAATCCGAACCGGCGTGCCCTTGAAACAAGTGATCTGCCACGTTCGCCTTCTTGATCATGGCCCGCCGCGGCCCCCAGTCCACTTTCAGCGAGACGAGCATCTGTATCTGTCAGTTCGTCTCTTCTTGCTAATTGCTCCGGATCAGCGTCTTCCACTTTTTCGCATATTGCGACACGAGACCACTGCCGCCTGCCTTGGTGCGACTTGCCGCTGAGCGGTTTCTGTCATTCCCCCAGAGTCGATGTCAGTCAAATCTCGCTCTAACGTCCGAGCGGCGGATTCGTCGGCTAGAAGATTGAGGCATAATTCAGAGCCGTGGTCCTGAGGACGCCCACAATCTCGAGCACGTGTATCAAGGACAAAAGCCACTGACGCAAACATACCCCCAGCAGGGCGCGCCACTGCAGTGCTCCCGAAGACGGGCAATCTGCTAACAGCCAAAGCAAAGGTCCAAGCCTGCTGCTGCTACTGCTGCTGCCGCTGCTGATGATGATCCGATGGCCACCATTCGCCTGCAGGAGAGCGGTCGCGAGGATTTCAAGGGAGGCCATTCCAGACGCTTGGTGACTATGTACCATCTTCTGCCATCGAAAGAATAGAGACACCCACGTCTAATCCCATCCTGGACCACCTCACCAAAGGCTGAAGAGAAATGCCAAGTCTCCGGCCGGAATCCTCAACGCCGAGACCGTGGGCAAACAGGGCGGAGATGCCAACCATCTCCGCGTGAGGTGCCCGCCCCATGAAAGAATTCAACTTTGCACCGCCTCGGCTGACAACCTGCTGGCCCACTCTTCTCGACTGTCAACGGTACCGATGGCATGACGGGTCCAATTCGAGATTTTCCCGAGCACTTTTCCTGGCGAATGTGGTTCCCCGCCGATTGAAATAGCTTTGCACCGATCTTCACGGCGACGTCAAGCGAAGCTACAGCGACCGTGTGTGAGTGTGGCGCAAGGTGGCACGAATGCGCGAACGCGCTCGTCCACTCCGGTAATGCTGGTGAACATGGGCAGACAGCCCGCTGTTGTCATTATAGCGCGGTAAGTCCGCACCGATCGCGACTGGCAACACGGCGACTGATATGAAAGTTGCCAGACATGGAGCCCGCATCGACCAGGCAGACAAAAAATGGCATGTCACTGCCGAGAGACCATATGATCCTCCATTGACGTACGGCGGCTGGATGCAGTGCCAAACACTCGGATCGAGGATCATCAACGAGCTCCGATTGATTGACGAGACGTCCAGTCTTGGTTCTGAGAGCAAAGACGAGCCTGGGTCACATGAAGTCCAGCAGCCGCGGCGTAAAAGAAGGAAAATAATCATACATTCATCGCCTTACCTGAGATGCGTTCAGACGGCCGTTGCCATCAGCGCGGGCATGCAACATCCGCAGCATGTCAGGAGACAGTCTTTGCGACCTCACCATCGCGCCTCGGTTCCTCGCCTTACCGCGTGGCAGTCGCAAGACGTGGGACAGCTTTCCCATGACCATGAGAACGAACTCTTCAGGTGGACGGTGAGCCAGGAGCAGGCCGACAGCATCCCCGCAGGCCAGAAGCGCATCACATTGAGGATCGACCCGTTTCTGGGGGAGTGGCTATCACCCAGCTATTTTGAGCATTCACCCCCTCCCCCACCGTCGGAGGAGCTGGTATCAAGGGCGAAAGACACACTGCGAGTTCCCGCTGAGGAGATCAAAGGTGCCGACTTGTTCTCCGTCCTTTCTCATGAGTTCTTGCATGTGGAGTGGGAGGAGAGAGAAACCGAAGCCAGCGCATTATCTGTGCACGAGAGAACAGGCCTCAGGGCCGTGGTGGCCGGTGGCCATTCCCTGCCGAAGCGACCGCGAAACGTTTCCTTTGGCAGCGAGCTGGCCAATGGGGCCCGCGTCCGCAATCGATCTCTTCATCGACATCAACCAGGATACAACGCCCCCGTTCCGACGTACGCCATCGCCTCTTCGGAGCCGATTCCACTCGGCTTCGTGGCCCACGCGCGCGATGCGTGTGTGGACATCGATTACGATTGGGATAGCCTACAAGAGCCAATGAACTGGGGGGATGGAGGACCTTTCGAAGAAGAATGGGGTAGTATGCACCGTCGTTTCCGCCACGGCTTCCTGAGGATGTTGGCATTTTACGAGGGCGTGGACGAGGCGGTCGACGAAGGAGATGATGATGATGACGACGACGAGGACATTGTCCTGGTCTTGGTCACGCATCAAGCGGGCTGTAACGCGCTGATACGATTGCTGACGGGAGGACCGGCTTTGCACGATATCGGCACCGCTTCCTTGACGATGGCGGTGCGCAAGGAGACCTCACAGGTCAAGGCCAAGGCCACTGCTGAATCGGCGTCGCCAACGCGCGGGAGAGGGTTACTGGACATTGGCGTCGCCGATGAATTCGATATGAAAATCATTGCATCTACGGAGCATTTACGAGCCGGCTCAACCCCTTTGGGGATGAACTCTCCTCGCCTCGGCAAATCTCCTGCCTTTGCCAGTCGACGTGTGGTCGGGCCTGATTTGCCCGAAGGCTTCAGTCTGGGGGACCCATTGTCATTGCGGACGCCCTCAGGTCATGTTCCGGGCCGAAGCCTGAGTCAAAGATCCTATGCGGCAGATTCAGGATCCCCGCCCGGTCTCTGGAGGAGAGGAAGTCGATACTTGCGCGACGACACAACTGAATCGAGTGAGGCCAGTCCGCAGAGTGGAAGCGCAACCACAAACGACAGCATCCCTGAAGAGCTTCGGATCGGACCTCCAAGCGAAGTAAATCTCGATCCCATTCACTTGCCTGACAGGAGCGCCAGTCAGCGAGGACTATGGGGTGGCGAGTCCATCAGCCGGGCGAGAAGTCCTGGCAAGCGCAGTTGGACTGCTGTGGACAGGTAACCTTGATTTGTGACAGCCCGGGGATGACCGAAAGAATTATCAGGTATGAGCATGAGCAGGAGCATGAGTACGATACGAGCGTGAACATGAACATCAGTATGAGCACGGCCGTGGCGGCCACATATGGTAACGAGCATAATGTACCAATAATTCTCAAAACTATGGCTATCAATCAATATATCTACGCTCACCCAAAGAAAGCGAATAGCATTCCACCATGTCTCACTACCTCTCCTTCACAGATTTCTCAAGGTAGTCGACTCAGGTAGGCCTCACTCGACTTCATATCCTATATCACCAAGTTCAAGGTTCTGCACAGCGTGCTGCATATGAGCCCTGAATCACCTAGATTAGTCGCATTGGATTTTCTGGCCAGATCTGGATTCGTCCTAGAAGGGAGCACCGCCTCATTAACCCTGGGACCATGCGAATGGTCGTCTCTAACAAGCTAATCTTGTATTATCAGAAAGATGTTTGCCATACCATGCACAACCGATGCCAGCAGTCTCAAGGAATAGTGTATATATACCTAGAAGTTCCCAAGATGTTGGATGTCCGTATTGTTCACAGTGATCATCCCATGGACGGATGAAGCAAGGAATTTAATAGAAAAGACTTTGAGCCAAACCCACGCAACCCGTCGATTTAGAACTTAATGGTGGCATTGACATGCTGTTGTTCGGGCTGGTACGGAGGATCTTTGGGTCTAGATAGCCGCGGAGCTGTTGAACACGTTTCTGGTGCTGGACACAGGCACTGTGTCCGCTTTCTGAGCGCTTGGATACAACCATATCTCAGATAGCATTCATCAAAGGGATCGTCGGTGAGAATTCGATTGTGTCTCTCTGACTGGTGACGTCAACCTCGCTATATATTAGTTCCGAGGCTACCAAGTCCGCGTGCTCATGTCCGCCATATCCTGGTAATCTATGGAGTCGAAGCACTAAAGCCCCATTCAAAACACCACCTCGAAGGGGAAAGGCTGTGTCATAGCAAGGAGCGATAAGGATCGGGCGCTGGCACAAAGCACACCGGCGGGCGTGTGGATTATCAATCCTGCTCTCCCTCCCTGCGGCACTTCCTCTGGCCAAGACTCTACCAGCGATTGTTGACCATGGGGTGGAAGGAAAAGGCACACCTGAGACGGCAGCAGCAAGTTGACGCGATCCCGGTGGCCTGGCGACTGAAAGAGATCCCGCAGGGTTTTAAGGATAGTCGCCCCATCATAGAAGGAGCCGGCATACTCACGCCAAGGGAATTGGACATCACCAACACGGTGGGAGCCGACAAGATCCTCAGAAAGATCGAAGACCGATCATGGAGCAGCGAGGAAGTAGCCACGGCGTTCTGCAAGAGGGCCGCCCTCGCGGAGCAGTTGACCCGATGCTGCACCGAGATGATGTTTGAGAGTGCCATCGCCCAGGCGCGCGAGCTGGACAAATACCTGGAAAGAACCGGCCGCCTATTCGGTCCTTTGCATGGACTGCCTCTCTCCCTCAAGGATACGCATGAAGTCAAAGGCTACGACACCACGGTTGGATGGGTCGGCCTCATTGGCAAACCTGCCGCCCAAGACAATGTCGCCGTGCAGCAGTATCGCGGTCTGGGCGCGGTGATCTACTGCAAGACCAACATTCCTCAGTCCTTGATGATGAGTGACAGCTACAATCACGTCTTTGGCCAATCAGTCAACTCTCTGAACCAGACTTTGATCAGTGGCGGCAGCTCCGGCGGAGAAGGGGCCCTGATCGGCGCCCACGGCTCAGTCATTGGCATTGGGACCGATATTGGTGGCTCCATTCGCATCCCGGCCGTCCTCCAAGGCATTTGGGGTCTGTGTCCTACCATTGGACGCGTCCCAAATCGAGAATCAGGAAAACCGCAAAAGTACGTGGTGCCTCCAGTCGCCGGGCCCATGGCGTCCAGCGTCTCGAGTATTGAGCTATTCATGGACGCATACCTATCGTCGGAGCCATGGAACACGGATCCGCAGATATACCCGGTGCCGTGGAGACGAGACCTGGCACAAGTGATCAAGCGTCCTCTCCGCATCGCATACATCGTCGATGATGGCGTGGTGTTACCACAGCCACCGGTGCAGCGAGCGGTGCGCGAAGTGGTCGACAAGCTGAAGTCCTGCGGCCACGAAGTGATTGCGTGGGACTACTCCTCTCACAAGGGAGCCTACTACGATCTTTGGCTCCCGGCGGTGCTTGCTGACGGTGGCCAGAAATGTGCGGACCTGTGCACACTGGAAGGAGAGCCGCTGATCCAAGGCATGCTGGTCGGCACCCCCGACACGGCGCTGGACAATACTCGACGGCAAGAGCTCGCGGAGAGAATTTGGGAATATCAAAAAGACTACCTTTCACGCTGGCAGGAGAGCGCGATTGACGCGCTCATCATGCCCGTGACGCCATGGGCGGGGATGAAACCCAAGACGTGGGTGCAAAGTGAGCAGTACTGCGGGTACACTTCCATCTGGAACCTCCTCAACTACACTGCCCTCGCGTTTCCCGCCACCACGGTCTCCAAACGGCTTGATCAACCAGATCCGGCCTGGGCGGAGCATCAAGGCCGCAGCTTTTCTGATCAATTCAACCACGACCAGTACGACATCGATCTCGTCGACGGGATGCCAGTCGGTCTCCAGATCGTGACCGGTCGCTTTGGGGAAGAAAAGGCTGTGGCAGTGGCCAAAGTCATTGAATCCTTGCCCTAGGTGACGTTCTTGATGAAGGTAGCGATGGCATCCGACACGTCGTCATACGCCTCTTCCGGCAGATAATGTCCATATCCGTTGCCGACACCAATTCCTTGGTACTGGACCCCCGGATGGATCCAGTCCTTCCAGATGTTTGCCACGTCCAGCCTGGCTCCGAGCTTTGCCTTGGAGAACATGACCAAAGTTGGTATCGTGATTTTCTTCCCACTTTTCTGGTCTTCGGCCTGCTCGGTCGCCTCTGGTGCCGCACCTGAGGCGTAGTCTTGACAGGTGTAGTAAAGCGTCTCCCTTTTGTCAAACAACTCGGCGTAGACGTCGACCGCGCCATCTGAGGCAATTCTCTGCGCGCTCACTTCGCTGGCACCGGCGATACGCGTGTGCGCTCCGCGAGCCCACCGGGCCCCCCCGTAGGCGGAAATCATCTCAGTCGCAATCTCGACGTTGGCCAACAAGGGCCAATGGAAATAGGAACAAGAAATCAACGGGTTAGCGAACGCTTCCCATTGGACCTTGGTCGGGACGATGTCGAGCAAGACGGTGCCGATGATGTCCAGATGTGAAAAGTCGTCCTTGTCCACCGCGAGTCGATGGCAAATCCGTGCTCCCCTGTCATGACCGCCCAGGATGACCTGACGAGGCTTACCTTTGCTGACGCCGAAGACGGACTCCAGCGCTTCGAGCAGAGTGCTGCCGATGAATTTCTTGGAGTTGGTTTCACATGGCGAACTGATTCCATAACCTGGCAGCTTCGTGGCTGTCAATAGATCTGCAGATAGCCTCGGAAAGCGGACAAACCTCTGGCACGAACAAAGAAACTTTGTCCGCGACGAGCGGTACCACCTGCGCTGTGATTAGATTAAGTCGTGGTGTCATGAAAAACACGCACATGGCGCCATCTTCGTCGTGGTCAGTTGAGACAGACAGGAAGGGGAAGTGTGTCGACAGACTCGTAGGCAGACTGTGGATATCCGTGGATGAGGGTCAATACCGGAGTATCAACGCCTAGATCGGATGTGTAGCTGTGGACTTGCGATCCGGATGAGGTCTTGGTGACATTGTGTTGGAGATTGAGTTTAGTGTAGAGGGAAGCGGTCTTTTGAGATGCCATTTTGTAGGAGGATAGAAGAACAAATCTATGCAGAGAAGGGAATTATATACCCGGTGATCAATGTATTACTCAACCAAATGGTGTAGCCGCGTATAAAATGCGTTCCACCAACGTGGGTCACGGGTGGCATTGGCCATGGCGTATTCCACGCTGACGTGCTTTTTACCCCTCGCCCATCTTTGCTCTGCGGGACTCGAAATGATTTACCGCTGAGCCAGGAGGCGAGAAGGTTGGAGAGAGGGTCGGCCCGTCACGTGCAGAGCGTGCACAAAGGGGCGCCGGGTTTGAGATTGGCGCGTTCGCCCACCAGTCGCGGGTCCTGCCAACAAAGTCTGGATCTGTCAACATCTACTTCCTGTGTCCCAGGCCGGCGTTCTGGTGTCCTCGTCATAGGACCATTCGAGTCTCTGCGGACGTGATCCCTCGAACGGTGTTCTCAACGACAGACCGCTATCGAAATCGTCCCGGGATAGAGAGAATAACAACCAGCACGGTCCTCCGCGGTCTATCACGGGCTGAGGCCCTTCTCTCGAACGCTATCTCGACCTTCAGGCTGTTAACGGAAACTGATGTTGTCTCCTTGGCCCGACTGAAGCATCGTGTTGGAAGAGCAGCATGGCGTGAGCGTGGCTCTTCTGGTACCCACGACTGTACTAAATCTATCTTGCAGGACAACAGCTGGGAGCAGCAGCGGAGGGGGCAACAACATCAAAGGTGCGTCCGTCAAGCAGCCATCTCTCGAGCGTGTATATTAACTCTACGACAGTTGTTGCCCGCTTCAGACCTCAGAACAAAGTCGAAATCGCCAATGGCGGCGAAGCGGTCGTTCAATTCGAAGGAAATGAGACATGTGTCATAAATGTATGCCCGACCGGCGTCGCCCGATCATCGTCACTGATTCTGTCCAGTCCAGCGAGAGCAATGCACCTTTCACATTCGATCGGGTCTTTGACATGTCCTCTCAGCAATCCGATATCTTTGACTTCTCGATCCGGTCCACGGTCGAAGATGTGATGAACGGATACAACGGCACAGTCTTTGCCTATGGCCAAACGGGCGCGGGCAAGTCATATACCATGATGGGTGACATGGACGACTCGATTAAAAAGGGCATCATACCACGGATTATGGAACAAATTTTCGATTCCATTTTGGTTCACGGTTCGGCACAGATCGAATACACGGTCGGTATTTCGTACCTGGAAATCTATATGGAGCGCATTCGTGATCTGCTCAATCCGATGATGGACAATCTGCCCATCCACGAGGGGCCGCGAGGACCATTTGTGAAAGGGTTGCGGGAAATATATGTCAACCAAGTGGAAGAGGTGTACACGGCGATGCATCTGGGTCAGAGATCTCGCGTGACCGCGTCGACGAACATGAATCTCGAGTCTTCACGATCTCACTCCATTTTCCTGGTCACGATCAACCAGAAAGACGTCAATACCGGCTCGCAAAAGAGCGGCATGCTCTACCTCGTCGATTTGGCCGGTTCGGAGAAGGTGGGCAAAACAGGGGCCAGCGGTCAGACGCTCGAGGAGGCAAAAAAGATTAACAAAAGTTTAAGTGCCCTCGGAATGGTGATCAATGCTTTGACCGACGGAAAATCAACCCATGTTCCATACCGAGACTCGAAGCTGACGAGAATACTGCAAGAGAGTTTGGGTGGGAATTCGAGGACGACGTTGATCATCAATTGTTCCCCGAGCAGCTACAACGACGCCGAAACAGTCAGCACGCTGCGCTTCGGCATGAGGGCAAAGACCATCAAGAACAAAGCCAAGATCAATGCCGAATTGAGTCCGACGGAACTCAAACGCCAGCTCAAGGCCGCACAGAATCAAGCCATGACGTTCGAGAAATACATCGCTTCGCTCGATTCAGAGTTGCAGCTGTGGCGGAAGGGCGAGACCGTCCCGAAGGAGCGATGGGTCGCACCTCTGCTCGGCACCAGCTCGAAAGCACAACCTCCACCGCGTCCGGATACGCCGTCGCGGACGCCGTCGGAACTGCTGAGGTCGGAGACGCCCAGCCGCCCGGACTCCCGTACGGGCGAGCGATCCAGCACACCCAGCATCATTTTGGACAAGGACGAGCGGGAAGAGTTCATGAAACGGGAGAATGAATTACTGGATCAGCTTACTGAGAAAGAGTCACAGGCCGCTGCGGCCGAGCGCAGTCTTCAGGAGGTGCGGGAGGAGCTAAAGTCATACAAGGAGGGTGCTTTGCGAGCGACGAAAGAAAACGGGGTTCTGGCCGATAGACTCAACAAAACTCAGCTCGAATTGCAGAAATTGTCGTTCCAGGGCAAAGAGGACGCCATCACCATGGATAGTCTGAAGGAGGCCAACTCCGAGCTCGAGTCAGAGTTGATTTCGGTCAAACAACAACTTCTGGACCTGAAGATGAGCGCGCGAGAGACGACTGCTGCGCTGGACGAGAAGGATCGTAAGAAGCAAGAACGCATGGCCAAGATGTTGGCGGGATTTGACCTCGGTGGCAGTGCGTTCTCTGACAATGAGCGCCGCATGCAAGACATGCTCCAACAAGTCGAGTCGTTGCATGCGGCCAGTCTGAACGGCGAGGCCATCCCTGCCCACGTGTTGGAGGACTTGCGGGCAAAGGTCCTCGAGTCTCAAAGCCTGGTGCGACATGCCGAGCTTCATTTGAATGACCGTGCCAACGTGTCGGCACAAGAGGATCGGCGCCTCGAGCTCGAAGACCAGCTTGCCGCCGTCCAACAAGATTACGAAGATTTACTCGTTCGCCGCTTGAGCGCTGAAGACGTCGAAGAGGTCAAGGGCAAGCTGGAAGGGTTGTACTCTGATCGCACGGAGACGCAGAACGAACTGGTCCATGACCTTCGCGATCAGTTGACTCGCAAGTCAGAAGAGATGGAACAGCTGCGGAAGGGTCTCGCCGAGCTGCAGTCGCAATCTAAAGTGGGCACGACTGGCGCCGGTCCAGTATCGAATGGAATCACCAGCAAGACGCTGCAGCAACAAATCGCCGACTTTGAAAACATGAAGAAGAATCTCATGCGCGATCTGCAAAATCGGTGTGAACGTGTCGTCGAGCTGGAGATCTCGCTAGATGAAACCCGAGAGCAGTACAATAATGTGCTACGATCGTCCAACAATAGGCAACAGCAGAAGAAAATGGCCTTCCTGGAGCGCAACCTCGAGCAGCTGACCGTCGTGCAGAGACAGCTTGTCGACCAAAACACGAGCCTGAAGAAGGAGGTGGCGATCGCGGAGCGGAAGTTGATTGCTCGAAATGAAAGAATTTTGAGCCTGGAGAGCCTCCTGAGCGACAGTCAGGAGAAGTTGACCGCTGCTAACCATCGGTATGTCCTGAGCCTGGGCCGACCAGCTATGTGTGTCCACTAATATGGTGCGAACAGGTTCGAGTCACAGCTTCAAGCGGTCAGAGAGCGTCTCGAGGCGGCAAAGGTGTCGTCACGAAACATGGCCGCCGTCTCTCCTCCAGGATCCGGCAGCTTCAATCTGGCCAGTACTGGGGCCAGGATAGCGAAACCTCTGCGCGGAGGTGGCGGAGCGGCAACCGTCAATGGTGAAAGTGGACCATCATTGCCAATCCTGTCAACTCTCGCTTCGAGTGCAGACGGCAGTCCGGGCGGGAACAAGAGGAGTAGTTGGTTTTTCAATACGAATCGATGATGTGGTATTTCAAGAGAGCATGTGTTATGTTGAAAGAGATCAAGATCGAATGTTTACACGCGGCGCAATTCGAGGACAGTGCGTATGTTGGTCGAGGATTAATTTACATTCTCAGTCGCACGATCCAGAAGAACGGGTACAGACCGGAAATCAGAGCTCAAGGCAGGCAGAGAGAGTCCATCAGTCCATCCGTCAGTCAGATGTACCAACTCGTCAACTCGTAGCTGCGGATTGAGATGGATCTATTTGCACATACGACAGGGTACAACATGCGTGTACAGATAGAGCCACGAATCGGCTACGGGCACAGATAGACACGGCAGACGGTCGAAGGAGGCAATGCAGAGCCAAGTCAACCAATTGTCCTCTTGCCACAACCACAGCAGCAATGATATCCTTGGATCAAATTACCCTCGCGTTCTCCTGCCATACTGGCCCAGACGGATACAAAACGATGGTAAAGGGCAATTTTCGGTTTGCTGCTTTCTGGTGACAGCCACCCCGGCTTGGTAGGATGTAACGCAAGGTGTTCATTTCCACTATATAGCTAAATGACTCCGACCATCTCTGACCTCTAAATTCAGACGAAACTCCATCGCTGTATTCTTCATTCATCTCAAGAATCGTGTTATCCCACCATATTCATCAGGGCGAGAGTCAGGAATGAATCTTAATCACGCCAACGCACCCATAGGATCCCAGAGTGGCAAGACCAGCGGCTCAGTCAGCAAGATATCCCTGATCTCCTTGCTGACGAAACCCGGGTCGATGACGACCTGGTACACAAACTCGTCCATCCACTTGTCACTCATGACGAACCAGCCCTTCTCGCCAGCACTGTCGCCCCAGCTGTTCTGCACGCGCCAGCGCACGCTCTTGCCAGCCTCGACCTGGACGGCGGTCAAGACCATGGCGTGCGTCATGGCGGATTCGCCAACCTTCAGCCGCTGACTCTTGCTCATGTTTAAGCTGATGTTGAACGCGAGGCTGTAGTCGTAGAGAGCCGTGTCCATGATGCCGGACTGAGAGTTGGAAAACTTGCCGACGTCGCTGCCGAAGAAGACGGGAAGCCCCGCTCGAAGCATGGCGATGGTGGCCTTCTTCATGGTGTCCATATCGACGTTGACGTAAGTGATGGGCCGACCTCCTATCACGTTACCAAGTCTCTCGACGGTCATGAGTTGGTTGTATTTGTTTCGAGGATCGTTGACCAAGCTGAATAGTTCGCTGACGTTGGCATTCAGGGCGCGGATGGCCGACGGAGTGGAAAGTTCTTTGGCGAATTCGAGCGGCGTCTTACTGACTTTGTGATACTTGTCGGTGGCATCATAGTACTCCCAGCTGAACTTGGCCTCTGGTTTCGGCGGCGGGCCCAGCATGAGCGTCAAGATACAGTGGATTTCTTGCATCATCTTTGCCTTGGTGGCCAGAAGCGTCGATTTCTTGGTCGAGGCAGACTTGACCAATGACCGCAGCACCAGGCCGTCTTCACGAAGTTTCGTGGTGAGAATCGAACCCAGGGCGGAAGAATTCATGGCATTGTACGAATCTGGATAAAGCTTCTGGGGAACCTGATGACAGTCAGGATGCGGAGAGGGTGTGTGAAAGACAGACCAAACTTACCAATCCATATTTGGCGACCAGATTGGCAGCCATGTCCCACTGGCCTCCATCGTTGACCGGTGCTTTGAGCAGTTCTTGCACCAGTCTGCTGTCCAACTCTTGGTCGGCAGTCTCTATTATTTGCTCGAGAAACCAGTTCGCCTTCTCGAGTTTGTCCCAGAAGAACAGATATGCCTGGCTCAGCTCGAACTCCTTCAGATTGTGTTTCTTCATGAGTGCGACCCGCAGCACATTGGTGGTCGCAAAGAGCCAGCATCTCCCGGACGATCTTTGGTTTGTGATTGGCGCACCCTCAAAAGGGATCTTAATATTGAAAGTCTGCGTGTCGGAAAGGGTAGCCACTTTCTGGCTGATGATCGACCGCACATCGTTCGACAAGAGAGCGGAGAGAGCCAGCCGGTTCTTGGGATCGGCGAGCAGCTGCTTCTCCCATTCTTCGGCCGTCTCTATGGAGACGGTGGGATCGTCAGAGTAAGTGTGTGGGATGCCCTTCTCCGTGTCGATCTGGACATATTCCCTTTCGATATCCTGCTGCCTGATCTTCTCCTTCAGTCGGAGCGCTTGGAGCTGCTGAACCAGGACTTGCTGTATGACGGCATCGTTTGGGCTGGACTGAGAAGCACCCATTGTGGCTTTGAAGACGGCTGATTCTGTTCAATGGGATTCTGGCAAGCTTGGGCGGATGGAAATGTGGAAGATGGAGCAGGGCTGAAGCGCTCAGGTAGAGCACGCGCTCGATAAGCATGGCATTGGAGTCCTTACCAGATAAGGAGGTGGGGGGTTGGGTGGGGAATCCTGGAGTTCACCACGGTCCGAGGGTCAAATGCTCATCAGGTTGCTGTCACAGTCCCAACCGTGTAACAGTCCCAGCCGTTAATAGTCCCAGCCATGTTAAATACTATCCAGCTTAACCAAGGTGTCATTAAAGACAACTAGATTCAACGTTAGCGCGGAGCCGACCTGTCATTGCTCTTTACTCGGCCATGAGAGGATAAAGAGCTCAGGCATTACAGATGGAGCGTGCAAGATGGGCACAGAAAAGGAACGAGTCAGATTCAGCCCACCAATTGGATGGCTTTGCGTATTCGGGTATCTTAGTCTGGGGATATTCTCTATCCAGGGTCCGCATCAGAAAACCAGTCATAGCTGCTTCATGGCAGCCAATATGCTCTTCTCATTCGAGCCTTCTAAAATATCCGTCTCCGGTACTTTCCCCTCGTGCTCAGCCCGGTCCATGGCGTCTGGATCATCCACGTTCACGCCGGCGACTTCGGCTTCGACCTGACGAATGGGTCCCTTGAACCAGCGACGTGCCCATAGAAACCAACTGCCCAAACACCAGACCGCGATGATGCCCACCGCGACGGGCGTGTAATTGAGCGTCTGGCTGTTGACAGGGTTCAGCTCTGGGAGACAGAAGATAATGGTGATGAAACATATCCAGAGAACGGCAACGATGGCCACCGGCTTGGAAAACGCTTTGAGATGGAACGGGCCATGGATGAAGCCTTGCGGATTGAGGACGCCGACGAGGATTGGAATGCCGTACGACAGGTACAGTCCAATCGTGGCGATCGAGGTCGCCGCAGAAAAGGCGACGGCACTGCCCAGACTCGGAATGGCGAGCAAAAATGCCAGGAAGGCGGCCAGCCAGATGGTGCGAATAGGACTTCGGAACCTCTGGTCAACTTTGTGGAAGAAATGGGGAATGCCGCCGTCGCGTGCGAAACTGAACATCATGCGAGAGTTACTCGTCAAAGAGAACAGACCACAGTGCCAGACGCACACGATGATCAGGACGAAGAGGACGATGGCACCAGTTTTGCCAAAGATGTCGACGAGAATTTGCAGCACCGGCTGGCCGTAGTCCGAGCTGACGGTGTGGTCGAAATCCTGAATGCTAAAGAGCAGGGCGAGGAGGAGGAAGAATCCAAAAAGGGCTGAGCAGCCGATCGACATCAGGACGCCAATCGGCGCCGACATGGTCGCGTTCTGAGTCTCTTCTGCCAGATGAGCGGAAGCGTCGAAGCCGGTAATCGTATACTGGGACATGAGGATGCCAATGCATGCCACGTACGCTGGCGAGGCACGGACTGACCAGCCCGGGTCGCCGGTGCCGTCGTAGAACGTGGCAAAGACGAATTTGCCCGATTGGTGATGGGGGGCTTTGGCCAGCACGGCGACGGCGAAAGAGAAGACTCCCAGCGAGTGCAGAATAATGGAGCTGTTGTTGAGATATCGGAGGAAGTGGACACCAAAGCTATTGACAATGCCATGGGAGCAAAGAAGGGCGGCGTAAATCCCCAGCGTGCGGCCGGCCGTCGTCGTAAAACCATTGATCGAGGCCAACGTCGCAATGAGATTGGCGCACCCAAATGTAATGCCGGTGGTCACGGCCACTTGTCCCAGCAAATTGAACCATCCGGTCACCCAGCTGGTAAATGGTGCGTACTTCCGCTCTGACAGAATAGCGGCCCAGAAGTACGGACCACCGGCACTGGGGATGGCCGACACGATCTCGGCCATGCCCAATCCCACGAACATGGTGAAGAAGGACACGATTATCCAGCCGACCGACATGACGCCAGGTCCTCCCGTTGTCAGCCCGTATTCGAACAGCGTTGTGATGCCAGTGATCACCGAGATGATGCTGAACGAGACGCCAAAATTGTGGATGAGAGACCAGTCACGCTTCAGTTCTTGCTTGTATCCCAGCTCATGTAGACGTCCTTCGTCCTTGGACATGCTGCGCGTCGGCCCTGATGCGTCCTCCGCCATGTTCGTCCTGATCGGTCTCCTTGTGGCCTCACACTGGTCGCTCTCTGAACGGTATGCGGGGGTCAATGGCCTTTAGTGTGTGGAGAAACCGTTGCCGGCCTTGACCAAATTTGGAATGTCGTCGAAGGTCGTTTGTTTTTGTTTCGCGACAGACAAGCTTAAGAAGGCTGTTCCCGGCGATGTGGTCGGTGGGACAGGACAGGCCTGAGACGGCCAGCAGAGCATCGCTCTCGTTATGAAGCTTTGGCGATGTCCAGTTGGAGGCTGCTTGGCTGGCTGATAACAGAGATAACTCACGAGAATCCTGGTCCAAGGTGACAGGCCTCATTGCTGTTTCAGGCATCGCCATGCGAGCGGGGCCACCAGCACATGGACACACTTTCCAGGTGTGATTGCCGCCCTAGATCCATGGTAAGGCCATGGCGCTGTCCACTGTGAAGCACTGCTGATAGCGTGCAGATGCAGCGACGAATTGTCGGGCACTTAGTCATGGTCTCAAGTGATAGATAGTGGGGGATTAGTAGTCCGGTTCAGGCCTCTATCTTGGAATGAGTACCAAGCTCACCAAGCATGATAAGGCCCGGATTTCGCCGTGACTTTGCCAATTTTTGGCGGAACTCGGTCAGGCCGAATTATTGGAGTGGGTTAATTGCCACGCTCCACTTCGACTGGGGTTTCATCCATCGGACATGGCGTGAGTCGATGCGACCCTACCGGCGTTACCACCAAAAACTGACGCTGATGCCCACAGAACAGCTGCGGACATAATGCCACCAACCGACGGGAATATACAGCGCCTGGCCGGCCTGGAGTACGCACTCGACATACGGCAATTTGCTGAAACCTGGGTATGTCTCGTCCCAATCCTCCTCGGGTGACAACTCCATGGCGGCAATGTCAATGCTGGAAGTGTTGGACATGTCTATTGTCCGTTGGTCCGCGCCATCATCACTCTGGGTGACCGTTTCTGACGGTGATTGCGGCTCGCTCTCTGAAGCATCTCCTGGGACATGGGAGAGATGTGGTGCCGGCTCGTCTTTGCGCCTGGGATAGAGCTGCGCACTGTACTCTGGGGCGTATAAGCGGATGTACTTCTTTCCCACCACTTGGCACAAGATGTTGTGGTAGGGATCGTGGTGCAAGGGTGAGATTGTCCACGGCGGTCCGAACCAAATGTTGGTCTGGACATCCACGTCTTCAAAACGACCGTCGTCTCTTTGATCGTCGGCCTGAGGAATCATGCCGGGATGGCTGACCTTTTGGCCACTACACATCTTGTCTCTATTCAGCGCCACTGGTGTTCCAGGCTCTGGTGGGGGGGCATCGAGAAAACAAAAGTCCGGCGTGGCAATGTCGGATCGCAGTGACGGGATCTGTTTCAGCAGGTCATGCTGTGCCAGATAGCCTGTTTCGTGATCAAGAATTTCCGGCTCGTCATCGGCGTTGTGGCTGGACTCGCGTGGCCGGCTGGACGGATCGTGGAGGATATATGTGTCCAGAAACAACTTGAAGGATACGATCGTCTGGCCCCAATGGTCGTCGGTGTAGCTCCGCCCCACTTCTATCGGAACAAGTCGTCGTCCGCCCAAGGTGCTGTCGAGCCAGTACGTCTTATGTCTCCAGGCGTCCAAAGCCGGCCAGTGCTCCAACACTCGGCCGAGAATGACGGGCGTTTTGACCGTCTTCATGTGTTTTTCAAAGACAGTCAGCGTGGGCTTTTCCAGGTATGTGACCGGGAATTTCAGCTGAGGAAGGGAATGATCCTCACTGGGGAGGATATCCCCGGACCCATTCTGGCCACCGGCGTTGGCTTTTCCAAGTTTCCTTTTTTTCTGTGCTGGTGGTGCTGGTCGCTCTCCTTCATCAGGGACAAATGCTTCGAGTTTAGTGAGAATTTCGTGGACCAGCCCTTCTCGCCCCATCCCCCCGGCCACAATCAGAGCCTTATCGAGAATGGAGATCACTTCCTCCAGCCATGTCCTACCTTGGCACCTCATGTCGGCATTGGTCGAGGAAGGCGTTGAACTCGAACATGCCAGTATGACCCTCACCGCTTTAGCAATGCTCGCATCCGTATATAAACGAAACCAACACGGCTTGACATCTTTGAAAGGAAAGACGTGTAGCTTTCGATTGGCCAGTGATAGAAGTTCGTCGGCTCGTTGGACTACGTTTTCTAGACCATCAATATCACATTCAAGTATGGGATCTCCGTCGGCAGGGACTTGTAATTTTGTAAGAATGGACTCCCAGTACGTCTCCATGGCCCAGTGTGCGCTGACAGCATTTGGGGGTGGCGGACTGTAGCCACTAAAGCCGTCAGTCTATCTGTCAACGATGACATGGTAATCTCCTTCACGAGGTCTAGATCACTTCCGATGATCCGCGGCTGGAGGCGTAGCTGACCACTGACAACGTGCGCCTTGGCGCCTTGGAAGTGAAGCGCAGACATCTACTGCTCACTCCACCTCTCACCTTTCGCATCCAACACCAGCATCCAACAACCTGTCTACCTTGCAGAACCGATCAAAGCTCCGCGATCCAGTCGCACAAGCATCACGGTCGGGAGGAGCGGATTTCACCTTTTGAGAGCGGCCAGTTAGCGTCCTTCAGGATCGCCCTTCCCCGGCGTCCTCTTCGCTTGCCGAAGCGCCATGACGGACGTCTCCTCCACCAGGCTCTATTTGGGCAACCTTCCACGAAACAGTACGCTGCTCATTTCAGTCCAACACGTATTCTTGGTCTTTTTGGTCTCGGTACCCGTCTGGAACCGGCCTTCCCGTCCATAGAGGAGACTGCGGACCTCAAATATCCAAGGAGACTCACTGCCCGTGCAAGGCTGACTCTGACTTTTTCCATCTCCTCAGTCACGAAACAGGATATTGAAGACCTCTTCAGTGGCCATGGTGCCGGCACCATTAAAGAGATCAAGCTCATGAATGGCTTCGGCTTCATTGAGTATGAGGATGCCATGGACGCCCGTGATGTCGTTCCGGGTGAGTGAGAGTTCCGGCCGGAATATGTGGCAGACTGCTAATTAATGCTCTCGATAGCCTTCCGTACGGTTATCCTACTTTTCCCCACATGGTCTAATATCCGAATCTGACTGCGCAAGATGGCACCGAGTTCAAAGGAGAGCGGTTGACTGTGCAGTTCGCACGCGGTCCCAGACGCAAGGATGACTTTTCCGGTCCTCAGGATCGCAACATTCCTCGACCCCGTCGCACCATTTACCGCATGCAGATCACAGGTCTACAACCGGACACCAGTTGGCAGGTCAGCAAACTTGTTTCCTCCTCATTTCTCTCGCCGAGTGCCGTCATCATCATTCCCCCACGCCCATTGTTGGCTTCTGGACGCAGCCGGCAATGTGGGATATAGGGTTCCTAGCTTTCAGCCGGACATCCAGACATGGGTTCCTAGCTTTTCACGTTCCATCAGTCCGATCTATCTCTCGCTAGCCTCCCTGTACCAATGACCGAGCCCGGACGTGCGGAGGGGACTTTACTGTCTCGAACCCTTTGTTGTATCTGCCGTTGACCATTTTGCTTACGCTCTGGCGAGCACTGTCCTTACCAAATTGTACAGGATCTCAAGGATTTCGCTCGAAACTCTGGCCAGTTGGACGTGGTCTATTCGGAAACAGGCCGTGATCGAGATGGCAAAGGGTATTTGAGCTCGACCGACGGTATACAGCCTTCCCACTGACGTATTCGACCTAGATTCGTCGAATTCGAGACGAGCGCCGATCTCAAAGCCGCGGTCGAAAAGTTAGACGGACGAGAATTCAAAGGCGCCACCGTTCATTGTACCCCGGACGTGAGTGGTTTTCGGCATGGCATGAGGAGACCACATCCTGACCCCGTTGTTTGCACAGATCCAGGATGAGCGACCCGACGCACGGAGTTATCGCCAACGGTCACCACCGCCCCGAGGTCGATATGGTCCGGTGGACGACTACGACCGTCGTGGACCTCCTCCCCGTGGATGGAGTCCTCGAGGCTATCGTGAGCGGTCGCCCGGCCGCCGCCCTCCCGTAGATGACTATTACGACCGTGGTTATGGTAGACGAACTCCACCTCGAGACTACGGACCACCACCCCCCAGGAGATACGACGCTGACCCGTATGACGGCCGAGGACCGCCACCACCTCCGATGCGAGGCTATGGAGATCCGTACGCCCGAAATGGAGACCCTTATGGACGACCGAGGAGCCCGATTCGAGGCTATGGTTACGGTGGCGGTTACGGTGGTTACGATGACCGACGGTATTAGTATGTGCGCGCCAGCGTTCTTGTCGAACGGCACCGACCCTGGTTAACGATGACGGGCGAGAGGAGCCGAGCCTGTGACACCCGGCCTGTGATCCCATGGCCTTCCGACTGTCCAGCTTCGCGTCCGGGCTCGTGTCTGTTCGGTCCGGGAACACTCTAACTGCGATTGAGTGGGTACTGATCTGCACAAGCGGGTAGGTAGGTATCAGCACCAAGGTTTGGCGATGATCGAGAGGACCAACCTTCGGTCGCGGCGGCAACGGCGGTGGCGACAGCTGCTGGCTCAACTTCTGTGACTAGGCCATGTGTTTCCTCAGGCCCTCTTGGTTTCTGGCCAACTGATCTTACGATGGGACCATGAAAATGAAGGCGATAATGGAAGTCGAACAACAAAGTCTTGAATCCGAAGAAAATGTACGAAAGGACTATCCGAACTGACAACCATGCATACCGTGGATGGACCTCTTCATGGCGGACCAGCAACCTCTTTAGGACCTCCAACGATTTTTGGTCCTATGTCTTTGCTGGTTCCTTGTTTTCCAGGCGCATATCTTGGCCAAAAGCATTCTCTGGCCAGGCCAAATCCGGAGTTTGGCCGATCGAGTCGATCTTCTGACTATGGAAGCACTGGCTTGATCGATCCGGACGTTTCGAGGACCATCCTACCGTGCTGTCTATGATTATTTCCCCAACCTGGTCGTAGATCATCCGTTGCTAACGACTCCCCTCTGCGATCCTCGACGTCAAGTATAATCATCACGCTCGCCAAAGCTCTAACTTGACCTCTCTGCCAAGTCGCTTTGGGCAGATGACTTGAATGCCGACTCTTCAGCGAGATCCAAAGTAATGACGTTCAGCTCGTCGTCATGAATGAGGGCTTTGCCAAAGCCAAGAGGCGGCGATGAGGATCAGAATGCCAGTCCCCTGTACCGCGCCACTGTTTGCTCGTCTCGCCACACGTTCATTCACTTCGGAAGAATGGCAAGGCAACTCCATCTCAGACATGAATCAGGCTCGCTTCCCAAAGAGCCTTTTCCTCAAGCTCGCTGACTTGGCAGCCTCTTTGAGTTTCGCCGGTTCGGGGAACGTTTCGTTTTGTTTATCCCTTTGCGGCAGCGCCGTTAGGCCTTCTGGCTCTTTTCCTATGTTTCTCGGGAGAGCCGTGGCAACAGAGACGCTGGGTCCAGCCGATGATAATGATGATGATGCGAGAAGAGATGTCTTTATTCGTGTTGCCGGCAAGGCTTGTCGAGCGCCGACACGGGTCGCAGGAGAAGGGGGCATGGGCATTTTCCGCCCATATGAAGGGCTTCGTATATTACCGGCGGTCGCAGGTCTCCGCTCTTGAATTGCTTCCCATGTTGTTACACTTTCGTCATCGTCTTCTTCCTCCCCTTCCACCGCCCCTTCATCTTCATCGTCGTATGCGCGTTCAGGATCTCCATTGTATACCACCCACCAACCAATCTTTTCACCCTCTGCAATCTTGTCTCGCAAGTCTGCCAACGCTTCCCACGCCTGTGTCGTCAAGCCAGGACCGTCAGCAATGACATCCTCTACGTTGATGCTCAATGCTGTAGGGTTGGCCGGGGAGTGAGACGGCAGAGATTTGTGAATCGAGAGCACCGACGGCTTAGACTTTGACGACGTCGGGCTCTGAACGGTCTGACCCAGTTGCGACGCAGACGTGCCGGGAGCGTTCGGCCCAGCGGCCATCACAACCACACGATCAGCCACAAAAGCATGAGGTTGGCTCACAGCGTGCGGCCCAGTCAGGTCTTCGGGGTCGTGCTGTTCGATAAACTCTAGTGTCCTACCATGGCCTTCCAGTTCTTTCATGATGTCGGGAAAGAGGTTGCGGAACGACCTCAGGATGTCGGCCTGAGAGTTCTCGTTCTGGATGTACTCGACGCTGCAATCTTCGAGGTTGTACAGGATGGCGTGTACACGAATGCCCGTGAATCCTTCGCGCGGCCAGCGGAAGCCATGGAGGAGGTAGACGGGCATTGTTGCTGGCGGAGCGGAGCGGGCACTCCTTCGTGATCGGTACTTTTGTCCTGAGTGTGCACTTCAGGTTCCCGACTGCCCACGGGGTGTGGTCTTGAAGACCACGGCTCGCATTCTATGATGGGAGCTCAGGGCGGATTTGACCATTTGCTTGATGTCTTCAAGTCTGACGGTCACCACCGTCGGGCATGATTGCTGCATGCGCGGGTTTGCGAAACAGCAAAGCCCCATGCTGTATCACGCCGGACCTAGCATCACTGTGCATAGGTAGCGCTTCTCGGCGCCAGACCGCGGCCTGATTTTGACAGACTGGGTATGACACCCTAAGCTAGTGCTGGTTACGCTTCTACACGCGGAAGATGATCATCTTGAGCGCCCTGTTAGACATGGCCACTATCTCCATGAACACGAGTGTGCTGCCACTGTGGATATCATGTCCGCTCGGCTAGATTTGTGGCTGTTTCTGCTGGCCCTGGAGTACACTGACTGCCCGGACTGTCCAATCGATGATATTCTCTGCTGGAATGCCTGAGTAAAAGGTTTAGTACAGCGTGGTGGATGACCCAGCTGAACCGAAAATGTCCATTACAATGCCACCACCACGGCCACCAGGTTGGAAACCTCGAGCTCTAGCTCTGAACGGCTGATGAAGATCTTTTGTGGTATTTGGCCCAACTCTGATCGAATGTCGCCCCGTCGATGGCAAATGCTCGGATATAATCCCGCTCCAGCTCATGTGTCCGCGTCCCGAGCAAGACGAGACTGTGTAGAGGAGCGCCCAAGTCAACTTCACACAGTTCCTTGAGCGTACCGCATACCATCTTCTGCTCTTTCGACCCGACTCGTGCTGCTCCAATCGCCAAACTGTCCTCGCCATACACGCCTTCCTTTTTCTCCCCTTCGATCTCCAGCATCTGGCTTGCGCATTGTGCAACCGTCATATATCGTGGCGGCTCGTAGATTTTCCGTCCACGGGCCATATTCTCGAGGCTCTGCTCCTTGACTTTAATGTCCAGCAGAACCAGCGTGTGCAAGCCAATCTGGATATTTTCCTTGATCCGATCGTAGAAGGACGAGGGCTTCCATGTCTCGGTGAAAAAGACCATGCTCACGGTCTGGCCAAAGTTGTATAGCTGCAGACCGGTGCTGCCTATGGCGTTCAGGATCGAAGCGTTGGGTATGCTTTGGCACGGGATGGAGAGTTCTCGAGCACGGAGCACGAGGTCTGTATGGGTGGTCGCACTGCAAACGTTAGATGACGATCGCGGTCACCACCTCCTGGATTCCCAGACATACCCAAATGGATCGCCGACAACCAGGAATGCGATCTCGAGTTCAGTTGCTCCATCTAGAATGTCATCACTGGAAGACTCGACCATCTCCCGGTCGGCAAGGATGACCGGTCTGCCATAGAAAGATTCCTACTTTGACTGTTAGACATTTTCTTGGTCAGCAAAGCCAGATCTTGTCACAATTCGGCGGCCGTCAATCCTTCAGCGACGTACCAATTTGTCCTTGCTGACGAGTAAAATGCTGGTGTAGGCTTCGAGGTAAACTCGGTCTGCTCGCTTTACGATCTCGAGGCCTTTGACCGTGATATCCGTCTCATCTGCCAAACCGAGCCCAATTAAGTAGAGCATGATACCTCGTGGATTATGCTGCTGGACATCAAAGAACTGGCTGACAACATTCGTGGGAAATACCAAGAATGAATCAGGTCGGGAGAACTTCGGCATCACCACGCCTGAGTTGTTCCATGCCACCGCCACCTATCCCTTACTTCCATTCCATCTTCTCACGTTCAATCTACCAGTCGTATTTGATGGATTTGGTTTAGTCTTTATTCCCATATCGCTTTAACAAGTCTCCTGTTTCATATTCCGGCAACAACAGTTAGTCCACTCCCTAGTCGCTTGAAGAGATAGGATGGCGGCAGAGCGGCCGGCGAAGTACAGGCAGGAGATCCAGCAGGTAAGCAGATCAGACTCCTAGCTACACCTGTTTGCTGCTGGAAGTCGTCCGCCATCCAGTCTGCACAGTGATCAAGAGTCCACGTCACCCACAGGAGGGACTGTTTTCATCCCTGCTGGCAGCCCCAACACTGGCGACCGGTGTTCAATGAGCATGCCATTCAGGAATCTGTCCCGACATCTGGATCAACCCTCTGCCATGCAGGCGTGGTCGATATTCCCTGTCTGCGACTCCAGCAAACGGCTGAGAAGCGATGCATGGCCCGACCATGACATTCTCAAGTTGCCAGCGCGGTGTCGCAGATGCATCCCGCCATGGCTCTACTCGCCTGACAGATGGCTCTTGCCCGCCTACGACTGAAATCCCGTCACGCTCGCTCTTCTTTCCTCCTGAACGATCATTGTCGAGGGATGGCGACGCTGCCTTGGTGCTACAAGATGATGCTGAAACTCCTCCCGCATTCGAGGAGAGACTAATGCATTGGATTGCGCAGATGATGTTCGTATCCGGTGAAACCGCAGAACCCAGTGCGGAGACGACGTGGATGATCGAAGAAATTGTGCGAGAACAGGTGCTAGAAATGGTTTGTGCCGTTCGGCCTTTCGTTTCGAGAGATCTCTGACGCCGATGCCAGTTAAAAGAGGCCACGGCTCTGGCGAACCGTCGCGGGTCGAAATCGATTTCGATTGTCGATTTAATATTTCAGATCCGGCATGACAGAGCTAAAGTTTCGAGACTCAAGACCTTCCTTTCATGGAAAGACGTGCGTAAAAACGTCAAAGATTCTGATGATAAAGGTGGCGCCGATGCCGGTGATGCCGTTGATTTCGATGATGTGAGTATGGACGGTTTGCTCCATGGGAACTGCCACTGACTGTCGCATCCAGAGCGCGGCTCTGCCTGGTGCCAATCCATCTGCACCCCAGAAAGCCAGTGCGAATAAGAAAGCCAAGCTGATGCTGCCGTGGGAAGTCCAGTCTTTCTACTCAGAAACCGTCCCGGAGCGAGATGACGAGGAAGACGAAGAGGAAGAAGAGCAGAACGAGGCCACTCTTGCGCGGCTTGCTTCCGCGGACGAACGAACGAAGAACATGACAAGAGAGGAATACGTCTACTGGTCCGATTGCCGGCAAGCCAGTTTCACCTTTCGAAAGGGCAAGAGATTTCGGGAATGGGCCGGGTTTGGCACCATCATCGACAGCAAGCCGAACGACGACGTTGTTGACATCCTGGGCTTCTTGACGTTTGAAATCGTGCAGACACTGACGGAGGAGGCATTGAAAGTCAAAGCGGCCGAGGATCTGGCCAACAAAAAGGCGAACGGAAGGAGAGGGGACATCGAGGCGTCAAAAAAGCGAAAGAGAGAAGGATGCAGTCTTTTTGAGATGCCAGAAGAAGGCCGAACCCCCGTTGAGCCGAAACATGTTCGCGAGGCGTTCCGCAGATTGCAGGTCGTGCCGAACAAGTACAAATATATGAGGCAGGGATACGCAGGGATCAGAACGCCACTGAGGTTGATATGATCATTCTGAACGCCATAACTCTAATCTGGTTGACGCAAACAGATGTAGATGCAAAACGAGTTCATTAACGAGTGTGGAACTCTGATGAATGTTCTCTAAAGCGGTTCCGTGTAAGCCTAAAATCGGTAAATGACAACACTGTTCCAGAGGTTGCTGCTGCGTGAACCTCTCCGAGATGCTGGTGACAGGAAGGTCATGGCACTCCGATTCCAAAAAGCGCAGTGGACAGAGGGTTCTCATACTCTTATGCACATATGACCTCCATGGTCATGCCGCGACGAGATCTCAAGTCAAGAGATCATGACCTTTTGATTTTTCAAGTTTCCCGCTGGCCCTGGTCTGATTCGCGAGGATGGTCAATGCCTGGCCAGATGGCCGTGGTCGACCATCCCCTGAAGCATGAAGTCTGGTTGGACGACCGCCGGGGTCGCTTCGCCATATTTCGATCCCGACAGGCATCTCTCACTTCTCTGCCAGCCTGTTCTCCACTCCCTCTCTCACCTTTCTTCTCGTCTCTTCCAGTTCCTCTTTGGTCGCATCGAACCGGACGTTGTGCACCTGGTTGAATGGATTCTCCGGGCTCTTCTCAAACTCCTTCTTCACAATCTCTATCCGCTGCTGCTTGCGCAGTCCGGGATGCTCCTGTTCAATCTCGGGCAGTCTCCTGTCCTCATACGCCTTGTAGGCCGCCTTGAATCTTCTCTCAGGGTGTCGGTCCAATCTGAGGTCATTCGCAGATCCCGTGAGGGACAGAGCATCCAGTGCATTATCAATGCCCGACGCATTGATCGCCGAGCTCTTGGACGAAGGCTCCGAGTCGAGCTGCGACAGATCCAGCGTTCCGCGCGACTTCTTCTCGGCCGTCTTCTTGTTTGATCCCTTGGGCGTCGCTCGCTGACTGGCCTCCTCCTCGGCAAGCAGCTTATCTCTCTCCGCCTTTTTGGCCGCCTGCTCCGCTGCTTTCTGCGCTGCCGCCTCTTTCTTGGAATTGGCTTTGGCTCCTTCCTGCCACTTTGTGTCCTCCTCAGCGTCCTGCTTCGCCTTGACCGCTGCCTGCTTCTGCGCGGCCACCTCGGCCTTTCTCGCGTTGCCGGCTACCTTTTTCGTGTTTTCGCCGCCGCCTTTCTTGCCGCCCATGATGGCGTTGACCGTCAAATAAGTGGTGAGATTGACAATTATAAAGATGCGAATGAACTGCGTCGGTGAAAATACTCGGTGGTGCAGATTCATACACCGGTTGTACCGCGATGATACCAATTTGTGAATGACTCTTGACTGAGGGATCATAGAAGACGCATCCGTGGCGTTGAAGTGTGACTGGGCACTGGCCTTGTCGAGTCATGAAGTGGCTCTGATCAGGCTCCATGACTCGCCATCGTTTGAGCCTATAGAATTGTGGCAGCTATGTACAAAGTCTATGCACCATCTCTCGTTACTCTGATGGATATTGACATTATCAGCATTCTCAACTCGTTCGGTCTTCATATTAAGAGCCGTTTGCGAGGCACGATTTCCAAGTTCGTCATGTCTGGCAAGCAACAAAATCGTCCCCACTGGCCCCAGTGTGTGTGATGACAGCAGCAAATTCACCATCACTGTTAAAGATGACTCGATCCGGTCCGGGGCTGCCACCATTGTAGACCTGATAGTCATCCAGAATCGGAAACTCATACCACGGTCCTGGAACGGGAAAGGTGAACCCCTCGTAATCGTTGTATTGGTGTGGATACTCGTCTGAGCCTTCCGTCTCTCCTTCCTCATACAGGGTATATCCTTTCTCGACAGCAGCGTCAATGTCTGATTGGTAGTAACAGACATTCCCACATGTGGCCACACAGGTCTGGCGCCGGGACAGAGCCGGAGTTGAATCCGCTGGATGTAAAGAGAGAAGAGGAGAATGCCGTTCCCGTGGTGTCCCTGGCCGAAAAGCCACAGCCGGGACGATGAGGAGAAAAATCGAGCAAAGAATCTCAGACGCATCAGTGACGAGCAAGGCGGTGCTCGTGAAGGACTCACTGGTGGAATACGCATGGTTTCAGAAACAGATCCTGCCAAGATGAATAGGGAGTGTGGTCGTTCAGCCAGTATAGGCTCGGCGGTGATGCTAGGCCAACAGGTCAAGACGAATAGGCTCAGAAGTCAAATGCCGCTCGATCGCGGGTAGCAGGATCTTTCAGGGCCGATAACTATGTTCAGGTGGGAGGGAAAAAGGGGGAGAAGGGGATAGGAGGGTGGGAAGGTGGGATCATATTAACATAGCAAGGCATTCGAAGGATGCGCCAGGGACCTGGGATAAAGATTTCTTGTTTGTCGATCACATTGCAACTAAGCTCGTCCTCCCTTGATCAGAGCGCTAGAGCGCCGGCCTGCTGCACCTCCCACGTCCTCTGCAAGGCGTTGTGAGAGTGGGATGCTGCCGAGTGGATCCGTCCAGAAGAAATCATAGAATCTCGTCTCATCATCACGGCTGATGTAGGAGAGTGTGTTGGCGACGCCCGGATGGACATCAAACAAGATGAGATGTTTGACCAAGGACGTATCAAAAAGTTGGGCAGAAGTACCACGGCAAGGGCCAAGCGCAGGATCGGCATCTCCACTACTTCGGCCTCGTCCATCTCGACACGTAATTGGTCTATCAGCTGAATTGAAATGCACAGGCTAGAATTAGATTTTCATGGGCAGATGTAACCTGAAGCGGAGCTTGCCCTCCATTGCGCAAATCTACTCGATCCCGGAACCGGCATTTGCATCTCTTGTGGATGTTTGTAATCTATCCAAACGCCATTCCTTGCTGTCCAATGCGCGGCCCCGAGAGCCAACCCCATGAGTCAATTCACCCTCGCATATGCACATTGTATACACAGGAAGCACATCACGGACGTATAAACGCTCTGACATCCCACACGTAAAGGCGTTCGTCCCAGCCGCAGCTTGCAGCCCATCCTTCGCTCCCAAACAGGCACCAGTCCACGCCGGTGACAAATTCCGTGTGTCGATCCATCTGGCCCAGTTCCCTCGCGGGCGCACCTCCCTCACCACCATCGGTCCAGACGCGACAGGTCATGTCGTAGCTGGCACTCAAGAGGAGATCCGGAAGATGCGGGCTCCACGCCACCTTCCGCACGGCAAAGCTGTGTCCTTGCAAGAGCTGAAGCGGTCCTTTTGGCTGTCGAATGTCAAAAGTACGGATGATGCGGTCCACCCCAGCGGTGGCGACTATCGTGCTTCGGTACTTATTCCAGTCATGGGTCAGCGCTTCCGATGGCGGGAACGTGGGCTGCAGCTTGCCCATGCCCATGCCCATGCCCATGCCCGCGGATATGGGCGCGGCATGGATGGGCACCTGAAGGGTGAGATGGTTGCTCGCGCTGGCCGGCGTCCTCAGATCCCACACCCTCATGTGGCTATCCGAGCAGACGGCGCTGAGGACGCCTTCGGTGTGCGGACTCCATTGCACGCTGTACGTACACGAGTGGGTGGGTAGAGTCAACAGACTCTGCTGTCGCTCAGGGTTCCATATCTTGACCGTGCCATCCCATGAAGAAGAGGCAAATGTGGCCTTTGAAGTGAGATTCCAACTGCAGGAGAACGCTTCTCGGGTATGTTCTTGGAATGTGGCAATCGGAAACTCTGGCGCCAGGGATGTGTCGTAGAGTCGGAGAGAACCGTCGCCGGAGGAAGTGAGGATATGAAAGGAATGTGATTCGGAATGAGTAACATCGTACAGCGCATCTTGGGTCGGATACCTGCGACGTCAGCGGGGTCGATGACGGCCTGGATGGATATTACCATTTTAATGGCCGGATACCCTGCGGCGTCAGCTCCAGAATGTAGAGTCGGCCATTTCCAACCAGGCCGTAGTTCGCAGACGTGGCTACCGCAATGCGGTTATCAAAGAAGGGTGAATATTTGACGGCGTAGCCCTGGAAGCCTTGTGTGCGGAACTCGAGCATCGCGATTGGTCGTGTGATGTTGACTGTGGCTGCAAACTCGGAGCAAAACTGCCTCGACAAGCACACATCATGCAAGTGGTCTTGTCTCTGCTTCCTCTCCGGTCATGCTCTCGACTTCTGTCTGGCTGGGTGCGGGAAATCTATCAAAGCTGGACGGATTCCCGCACTGACGTCGTGAGGAGGACTCAAGCCTGAGTGCCGAGGCTGCCAAAGACGGCCGCGGTCTTGGACTTCCAGGCAGCAGACTCTCTGGGTTGATGAGGGAGCAACACAACGCTGCGCTCACAGCAACAGCGTCCTTCCGAGTCGCTGTGGTCATGGCTCCGAGCAGAGGTTCTACGCTCCCAGGAACGTGTCAAGGACGCCATGGACGCCTTCATCTCTCGTAAACGACGTCGCGTGTCAGCGCACTTTGAGGCATCTCCGACAAAGGCGCCCGACCCGGCGCCCCCCTTCGGCGAGGATGAGGACTCGACAGATGTCAAACTGGCGATTCTGTCCTCGTTGAATCCCGGTAGGTCCCCAGATGACCTGCTGGAGATCCTCCTGAGCTGTGATGGCTCGGTGGCCTCCGCTCTCGAAACGTTGTCTGGTGCCAATGACGCCTCACCGGTGGTCCGTAAACGTCGAATGAGCACCATCGGAATGCAGAGTGCTCTACCCTTCAGGCCCGACCACCAGAGCCCGTCAAAGTCGAGGTCAAAGCAGTTGACACAAAAGGGCAAGACTCTGCATCTGTATTCTCCTCAGGACATCGCCTCGCACACCCCCTGCTCAATCATACACAACTTCCTGCCGAATGATCTTGCGACCGCGCTTCTCGCAGAGCTTCTCCCCGAGGTTGCAACTTACTCCAGCATCCCGTTCAAGATCTTCGACAACGTGGTGAGATCACCTCACACGGCCTGCTTCTACGTCGACAGTCTGGAGGAGCGGCAGCGGCAGCAAAGCGAATATGTGTACAATGGCAATGATCTCCTTGACGTCCGTGAAATCCTCCCGGTCATGCGCCAGGTGAGCGGTCTAGTACGTGAAGCCGTCAACCGCGAGATCGCCGTCCGGATCCGCGATCACTATCCTCATGGGCAAAAGCTCAAGTATCAGAGTCCGAAGGAATGGCGGCCGAATGCTGCCTTTGTCAACTGTTATGATGGTGGGGCTCAGCATGTCGGCTATCACTCTGACCACCTTTCTTACCTTGGCCCCCGACCGGTGATCGGCAGCCTCAGCCTTGGTGTCGCCAGAGAGTTTCGCGTCCGCAGGATCTTGCCCAAGGACGAAGACGACGTGGCAAATGACAACAGCCGCCGCAATAATGATCCTACTCCTCACTCCAGAAAAGACAAGAACACGACATCTGCAGCAGATGCATCCGGTCAGATCGCAATCCACCTTCCCCATAACTCCCTCCTTGTCATGCATGCCGAAATGCAAGAGGAATGGAAGCACAGCATCGCACCCGCTCAAGCGATCGATCCTCACCCGATGGCGGGCAACAAGCGCATCAACATCACGTATCGCTGGTACAGAGAGGAATTCAAGTCCAAGTACACGCCCAAATGCCGGTGTGGAGTGCCGACGGTGCTGAAGACGGTGCAGAAGCAGAAGGCGAACCGTGGTCGGTACATGTGGATGTGCCAGGTGGGGTTGAGACCCGATGGAGGTGAAGGCTGCGGATATTTCGAGTGGGCCGAGTTTACGGATGATGGGGTGCCGGTGTGGAAGCATACAGAGGTTGAAAATGGAAGAAAGGGAGAACAAGGTCATGGCTGTGTGTCTGAACAGAGCCCTGTGTCTGAATAGAAACCAAGGGGGGTTGTGATCTGGGTACAGAAGAAATTTCAAAAAAGCAAATGACTGAAGCTGCTGGAGAGCCATAGTGCCTCTTCTCTTTCAATGTTCATCTTATGAGCTCGGTTAAATCTCATTTACATAATGGCACCTTATTTACTCAATTGCATAAGCACATGATATCCAACCTCACTTTCCTACTATCAGAGAGCTTTCTTGTGATCGAGAATATGGAACGGTTGACAATCACATTCATCCACGTTCCATTATTCGGACTTGAGTTTTGACAACTCGACTAGCGGAACGAGTCTATCGACCTTGTACAATATCATACCATCGTCGCGTTCGTCGTGTCTTCCTTGCCTTTCCTGATCGTATTTGATCCTCCCTTGCCCATCCTCTGCTCTTCTCCATACTGTAGGTATCTTCCATTGAGCTGTACTTGCTGTTTATGTTGCTGTCTCTCAAGAATCGCATGAGCCTTGTTGTATCAGTATTTCGCCCGGCTCGTCGTGTGGCCGTGGCGTTCTAGTGGATGGTGGGATGGCCGGTGCTGGTCTGAATATCGCCACGGTGACGCCATCAGCTATGTTGTTTACTCCCGGTGGTTTCCTCTTCGGCTGAGGTTAATACTTGCACCAAGCCTCATCAGCCCACGGAATCGTTCCTGCCTGGTTCAAAATTCCACCATCCTTACTCCAGGCAACGTGGAACGGAGATATAGGGTATATGGACTGCAAAGTCCGCCACAAGGGTCGTCCATCTCCCGGACCAATCATATTCAGACTGATAGTCGTCCAGTCTCTCCACTAGTAGACCTCACAGTGCGTACAGTAGGCGTCTGTATCCTCCTCTCTTCCGCTTCGGTGGATCCGAACCGGATCGGATCTGAAGGCAGCACTAGGGCAGGTATGCTCTCCGGTGATATTGGTGAGCCCAGCGCGGGAGTCTGCGGTGTGTAATCCGCTATCGGTCTCGATGGTTGCCCAGTGCGAGATTCTGTCGGAGATAATGTTTGGCCTGCTGGGTCGCTGGATGGTTGCCGGTGCAGGCTTGTAAGACGAGGTGGAGGTCGATCATTCAACCTGAGCTCAAGATCGGGCAAACTTCCACGACGCGGCCCAGGTTGAAACGAAGGGTGAGAAGGCGACTCTAGACGCCAGTCTTCGTAGGACGTGGGCGAACTGGTCTTCACGTGCAGATAAGATGGAGGCACAGGCGTATCTGAAGGCCCGTTGTGGTCTGGAGGTTGTAGTGGTACGGAATAGTTGATGGCCGTGTTCAAGCTTAGTCCGCCTGGGGTCATGTAGCCACCAGGTGTGTTGCTACCGCTTCCATTGCCTGATGACTTCCGCCCTCGACTAAAATAGCCTCTGTCCAGCAGGGAATGGCGAGAACTGGCGTGGAAGTTGGGCTGTGAGGCGGATTTGTGGAAAGAGGAGAAATAGCCAAGATCGTCCTCGGAGTTGTTCGTCGTGCTGGCCGGGGTCAAGAAAGGATTATTCTCCGAGTATAATGAATTCCGCAACGTGGCCAGGGTGGGCACCGAGTTTCGATGCTGGAACGCCTTATTACTCATGTTTGATGCCGACGGGCTCTGATGTAAGGACGCTGGCCTCGACGTCGGTGGTCTGGTGAGGATGTCCGGTTCGACGGGGACCAAGTTGAAAGAGGCACTTCGTGCATCGTGTTGCAGCAGACCTGGCTCTGCATAGAGTGATGTCATCAAAGCCGCCTTGTTGTCGGTTCGAGATCGGGATCGAGACCGAGATCGTGACTCTCCTGATCCAAACAGAGATTTGGTCGGTGAAGGCGGTCGTGACAGTTCGAGAACATTGGTGGAATATCGCGTGTTTTTCAGATCGTACTCGGATATGCTATTTCTTGGATCTTTGTACAGGAGGTTTGGGTCGCTGTACAATGACCGTTGGAGTCTGGGATCTGCATGCTGCGTCGTCTGTGGTAAGGTCGGCACGGGCGTATGCTTGGAGATCTTCCGGTATGGGATGAGGTAGCGATGGATAGCCCAAATGGCAAATACAATGAAAAAGAAGCCTATTGCTGCAAGGAGCACGGTCAGACCCGGGCTAATCAAGGCCATTGTTGTCAGTCGGGCTGGGACCACCACACTGGGGCACGGAGCAACGAAGGCAATGGAGTAACGGGGTAGGACAGGCCGTTTATTGGCACAAGCAACACACGGGCCGCGTGAATGGAGCCATATACAAGCAGAGGAACGCAGACGAAGCACGGACAGGACACAGACACAAGGAAAGGGACTGGGCACGGAACGGAGATGACAAGACCTGGAGGGTTATCTGGGGGGAGAGACACAGAGAGAGGTCGGCCAGGCGCGTAGGAGGTTGTCCCACGTGTGATCTCACGGACCCAGAAGGCTCCCATGTCCTGTACATATGCCGGAAGCAAGGGTGTTTTGGCACACCAAAACAGTAGTAGCTGCAGTTGCCCGGGGGCCAATATAGAGATAACAGGGAAAAGCGTGGGAGAAGTAGAAGCCGTCAGTCAAGTCAAAACCAGGCAGATCATCGGTGAGTAAAGAAAGCCAGCGTGAGTAGGCGTCTCGTCCCCAGCCCGGACGAGGACATGATTGGGTGGATTGAACCTAGGATACGGCTGAGGCGTCGAGGCGTGCTTGTTGCCGAGGCGTCTCAGGCGGTAGCGGCCTGGATATAAACAAGGGGAAACAGGGCCGTTGACGTCGTGCACCGACGGGGGGAGATAAGATAGCAGCATTATCAGCTGGGGTCGAGTTTCAGCAACAGACATATCATCCAGCATCAAAAGTCTGCGGCGTCAAGGAGGAGAGGTCAGCATTCCAGACCAGCATTTCAGACCAGCATTCCAGGGAAGGAGTCTCTTGTCTTTGCATCCGTGCCTGCTGCAGCGGTACAAAAGGGATCTCTTGGATTGGGAAGACGCTGCAATAATCAACCCAGATTGCAGGTGGATCTAGTTCCGCTTCCGTCATGCTTGGCGGGGATCCGAGCGGGCCATGGTGCAGGTGGCGTCGACCGTGATCTCCAGGACAGCCTCGATATTGTAGAAACGTAATCATCAGGAAAGGGGCAAAGACCCCGTCTCTGACCATATCCCCTCCTAAGTGATCTGCTCTACTCGACCATGACGGGGCAGATCGGCCCCTCCATTCCCTCTTGCTCCGTGTCGGCTCGCGTCGGATGACCGGTCCGGTAAAGCTTGCTGGAACCGCTGATCATCCTGTCATTGCAAATTGGTACTGTTTGTTCAACAGCTGCTCCTCATGCCTGTAACTTTGTCGTGCTGAAATCACGCTGCTTTCAACATCGATCATATCGATGGTGTCTCGTCTTGCTTTTCAGACAGAACCGAACAGAGCCGAACATCGGTGAGGTCACTGTGGGTCATATCAGACGGAAATGAATCCGCCGCCTCGGCCTCGGCCTCAATTGTCGAGGTTGCCGGAAGTCATCAGAGCATCATAACGCTCGAGCCGAAATTGTATCAGGATTGCTAGCAGCAGTGACGTCGTCGAAGTCGGATCGGTGGCGACCGTTTTGTAGAATTCTGAGTCCCGCGCTGCTACGTTCTGAACCCACTTGCGCAGACGGCGAGCGGCGTCGGCAGCATGAGAGACCGGCTGTTCCTTGTTGTTCCCTCCGATAGTATGTCTTTGGCATTTGAAAGTTGGTTACTGATCCAGAACCGAGCTTGATCAGACCAGTGTCTGACTCCTGCGGAAGCAGGACTTGTGTATGCGAAGAGATCTCACCACCAATATCTTGAGGGACAAGTCAATGCCACCTCCGCCTGTCTCCGTTTCTCTTCTTCAATGTCTTGCATTCTCTTCAAGGTTTCCATGGCGCCGCCCTCGAGGGGTGCTAAAAGTGCACTTGATGTCTCAAAGCCCGGTTGCGGTCCCTGCTCACAGGGTTCAAGGGCAGGCCGCTCCGAATCTGCGCTCGAGAGGCCACGTCAACGGCCCATTATGCCAAAAGGGCTGATAGTTCTTTGATGCCGTCGATATGGTTACCCAATGCACCATATATTCTGTACAGAATATGAATAACTGCGTGGCCCAAAGACGAACCAGCGGCACTGTACGAATGATGGCAGAAGCATCCCGGCACTCTTGACGATCGCGCATGCGTGGAGCTGCCTTGGGTTTCGAGTTCAAATAGCAGGTGCGGACGTGAGGCTGGAGCAGGCAGGCTCAAACTTGATATCTTCCCGATACAATCTTCGTTCGCAAAAAGAAGGCTCCGGAACACGATCTCGGAAGAACAGGAGGGACCTAACAGGCTTCACGCACGCTGCAATACCTGCTGCAACTCCTCCAAGCGGTCGTCACTGAGATTGGAAAACCGGATCTGTCGATCAGCTTCGGTCCGTCTGACGACATGGTGACCATGGGAACCTACCTGCTCGACAGGAGCACTTCCTGTTCGGATGCCGCTGCTACCAAAGAGGGACGCTTCGCTGATGCTTGCATCAATACCATCACTTACCCGTGATTCCCACACCCCCTCCCAATTCCACTCGCCAGGATGTTTCGGCGAAGCGGGAGGTTCGTCAGCGCTACCATTGGCCGGACTTCGGGCACGAGGCTGAGGCTTCACCAACCCTCGGTGAGCTCGCCACGCATGCCATGCACTAGGATTTCCGGCAGCCTCGAGCGGGAGTCTGTCCAGGAGGGCAGCATCTTCAAAAGCTGCCTTGATATGTTTCAGCACTTGGACGATGACAGCTCTGGCGGTATCTAATTCCAGAGGCTGTAAATTTTCCCGATCGTCAGAGGCCACCGCCGCCGTGTGAGGCCGTTCATCCACAGCGGTCCTCAAGAATGGGTCGCCTCTGCCGCTCTTGGATTTTTGCCGTGCAAACCAGTGGGGAAACCCATAACGCAGGCTAAAGGCTCCCGGCGGGAGTCGGTCCTCGTCAGAAGCACTGACCGTGCCTGATGCATCAGGGAGGCTGGTACTAAAGGTGTAGGTGGTCAAAGGGACAAGCAAAGGGTGAAAGATATCCGAGGTAAAGATGATGAGTGGCGGTAGCTCGGGATAACGGTCTGGGAAAGAGATTTCGAAACGCAGAACAGCAGAGGAGTACGGTCCTGAATATCGGTCAGCATCTTTCAAAGTCAATGGCATCGCGAGGTTGCACATACCTTCACGCACAAACAGGATCCCAGACCACACAGAAGGGTTGCCTGGGGTCAAGGACAAATACACGCCCTCGGGGCAGCGGTCCTTCAGAGACGAGCTGGACCAGCGTCAGCACACACCATCGAGTCGTCCACACGTCCACTTACAAGTCAAGGACAAGCTGTTGACGTCGAAAAGAGGGAAGCAAGGGTACGGACATGCTTGGAGCGGGATTGCCAAAGTCAGGAAGCATACAATGCGGAACATTGCCCCACGCATGCCCAGAACGCGGGCCTGGGCGTTCGCCATTGGAGGTATTATTGTTTTCACGTGCCTCTTAAATTGGAGGGATACAGGCTGCAATGTATATCAGGCCATTGCACAGCGCGAGCACCACACGTTGATCAAGGTCTAAGATATTCTCTTCCTGTTTTGGATCACTGCATCGAGACCATCGTTGACGCCTCCGATGATCCCTCCAACAAACCACGCACCCGCATCGAAGCAAGCGGTTCCAAGCCGGCCCTGCTTGAATCGATCAAGTGCTTTCTGCAAACCCTGGCCACGTTCACCCAGCGCGTTGGTCAGGTCAAGACCGTTCGTGATGACTCTTTCCGTGACCTGATGCTGACGCTCGAACTGCAACACGCGGTTGAGAAGTGTCATGAGAAGAGGAAGCACCAAGAGGATGGCGGCCACGAGCCAACATACTACTTGGGCGACGCCTTGACGCAACAAACTCGGGCGACCCATCTGCACCGGGGGCCGCATCTGCACTTGCAGTTCATTTCGAGCCAGAGATCTGAGTTGTGGAGTCATGCTCGCCCGTAGCGACTCGATTTCAATGGCCGTCAGGTCTGCCGGCAGCGCCATGTGCATGTACCGCAGAGCATCGATGTGCATACTGCGTAATGCAGCAGCATCACCACCCTGTTCGGCCTGCGATCGGGCACTGATCCAGAGCCTCACTCCGGTGGCGGCCACGTCCCAGTCGACGCCCGATTGAGTTTCTGGTGCTAGAACGGTTCGTGCACTGATCTCTTGCGTGAGCAGATTACCATCGTCGGGCGTGCATGGCCTCATTGGCGTACTGGCGCCACTCGATGCCTCCGTGGAAGATGTACTGGACCTCTCCACGCGGGATAAAGTATATGCCCTCGGACGGCTGACTTGGTGGAGCACCACGGTTTTCGCGGACTGTCGCAGGGAGTGGAGAACGGGTATCCGAGATCGCACGGCGGAGGGAATCAAAGTATAGAGCGAGGAGGTGGGAATGCCTGAGCACACTCTGACGCCGGCTTTAACCAGCTGGCTATCGGAGCCGGGGAGGGCCATGGTCGAGGTGGATGACTACGAGAAGGGCGGGGCGGAGGGAGGAAGTGTCGGAGAGCCAGGAAAGTCCAAGATCGATGATGTTGGTACACGAGCAGCATACCTAGGTGATTAAAAGCAGTGAGTTCCTTCATCCTTTCACATGCGTCCTAATCGGACCGTGAACGAAGATGGTGGGCTAGCACGATCTTCTGTTGAGACCGAGACCAGGCGGCCGCCCCAGATATCGCATCGTCACATGCAATTTCTCATCCCACCAATTCGCAGGCAACCCTGCATAGCCGGCCGAGATATTATTTATACTTTCTTCCTCGGATGGTGATACGGGGCAAGCCGACCTGGATGTGCCGAGATTCTTCCGTCTCCAGCCCACTCTTGTCGAGGCCCAAGTATACGGGAAAGGAAAGTCAGGAGCGGGCTGTCCTTGCGGCTTGCGGGACAAGAAGTCGGTGACTGGCACAAATAGATTGACGGTTGAGTTCAGAGTTTCCATAGGGTGAACTGTCCTGGCGAGGCATAAAGCTGGCACGGAACCGACGGCCAGTTATTTCTGTCAGAAATCAGAAGGCCGGCTCATTGCTCCCACCGGACCTGAAGCGAGCAAGGGATGTCGACAGAAGGGCGTAAAGATCAGATTGTTATTGGTGACCATGAGGATTACGGTATCACTACCTTGACACGCCCTGCGCCTGATCATCTCCGCAGTCATATAACAACCGTGTGCAGCGGCGCCTGTTGGCAAAACCCTGGGCATGAGTAACAGCCGACCACTCTTTTTCGTTTAATTAAATGCTGCCGTATATCCTGTCAGCTGGTTCATTTCCTGCTCCGTCATAAAATCTTCTGGCTGCTTGTGCGGGACAGCCACAGGGACGTCATACGACCCAAATATTCCCCCGGATTGCACGGACCCATACTGATCGACGTCAGCCATATTCGATCCACCTCGCATGCCTGGGCCTTCTACTCCGACGGCGAAGTTTATATCGTCCTCCATCATACCCAGATCAAGAGTGCTGAAATCGATGGAATCGAAGTCTAGGTCCATGCCGTGTTCTGGAGCCGGAGCCGCGGAAGAGTTGAGGAAACCGCCACATCCAGGAATGGCCGGACAATGGCCATCACTGTCGACGCTTCTTCGAGCCTCGACGGCCTTGTTCTTCAGACCACCTTTGACGACGTAAGGCGCCATGATGGGCACCTCGGCGAGGACTTTGGTCTGCATGGCGTCGGTCACGTCTCCGATCCCGTTCTGGTACTTGAACGTGTCCAGCCATTGCTTGTTGTCGGCACAAGTCGAGTTCCAGGGATCTTCATCTTCGTATATGATCATTCGGGCCGCATCCTGCAGTTCTTTATCCGAGAGGACTCGGCCTGCGCTTCGTTGTTGGAGGACAAACTTGGTGAGTTCTTGATCCAGTCTGGCCCAACAGTTCGAGTCTTTGGTCATCTGGTCAGGTTCGGAGCTGTCGGCAGAAGTGCCCAAGGTCAGTCCGGCGTCGGTGCCACTCGACGGTGTCGCCTGTGCCCTCGCCACGTATGGTTCCATGGTCATCTTCTCATGGCCGATCAGGTACGGTGGGATGGCGTTTTCAACCAGCTTTTCGACGTATGGCTCAAACCCCCACCCATTGGCCCATTGGCTCATGTCCGCCCCGTTGCGGAAATGGGCAGCCAAATGGTCGGCGCGTTGCTGCCAAGTGGTAAACTTGGAGGGACAAAACCCACAAGCAGATTTGATTTCATTCGTCGTGCTCTTCCACGCTTCCATTGATGACTCGAATTTCGCATTGTGCATCAGTTTGAGATGCTGACGCAGATGATCCTTGCGATAAAACGTCCTCTCTTGCAGCGTCTTCTCCTGACACGACGTGAAATTGTGCATTTCCAAATGTTCGGCCGAAGGATCGACCTCGCTGCAGAAGACACAATGCGGACGGCCGGTCAACGAGTCGGTGAAGGTCCCGCCACCAGGACAGCACGTCCACCTTTCGAGGGCCAGATGCAGAGACTTTTCATGACGCTGCCAGTCATACTTGGCCGGAAAGGAGTCGGTGCAAAAGGTACATTGGAAGATTCGGGCGCTTCGAGACTTTGCCTGCTGAGCGGCCACACGCTGCGTCATGGGGGCTCGTCGGCGTCGGCGACGATCTTGCGACGACGCAAATGAACCTTTGGAACGGTTGGATCGCGACGATGCAAACGTCAGGTCACTGTTGGTCGAGTCTCGGGTCCCAAAACTGCTCACGGACGGTGCACGGAACATGGAGAAGGCCGATTCATCTTCACTCGACGCTTTCCGCGAGCTGGTCCGCGATCCATGCACGCTGGACTGCGACGAATTGCGGCCCAAGAGCGGCGTGGCAGTCACGGCTCGGGCAATAGCCGTCATCGACGCCGGTTCGTTCTCCGGCGGGGACGCTTTCCATCGATCGAGCGGGTTGAGATCCGCCATGCTGGAATTGTCGCCTCGGGCGGCCGCCGGAATGTCGATGGCCCCCAGCATGGGCGAGGACGGTCCTGATGCCAGCCTCACTTTGCCTCTCCGTCGCGCATTGGCCAGCCAATTGGTGATTTGACCCTTCTTCAACCCGGTGAGCAGCGTGAGCTCGTCCTTTACTCGCTCATTGGGATATGGATGGTCAGCATGTTCGGCGAGCCATTGCTTTAGAATTTTCACGGCGTCACGGGGGAACCGTGCGCCAGTCTTGCGCCCTCTGGCTTCTTCCATCGACTTGATTGCTTTGCGCCTCTCCGTCAGGCCGCCTTCGCACACTTGCATGTCCTCCGATATGCCCGGAAACGTGCTCACGAAGCCTCGGGGAATTTTGGGGTGGACAAAGCTGCATTCGCGATACAGAGAGATGCAGCACGTGCATCCGGTGATTAAGGTGCCTCTTGACGCCAGGAAACAATCAAGGCCCATCTTGGTGCAAAGGTCGCAGGGTACTTTGGCCCGATACATCGGGTAATCGGCCGACATATCGGTGGAATGTGGGACCACTTCGATCTCGACGTTGTTGATGAGCTTCAGCTTCGTCGGCGTGGAGACCGCACGTTTATCGACAGGTAAATTATTGGACTTTTCGAAGAAGAGCGACTCGAAGCAGTCATTGGCCTCTTGTTCATTGGCCTCGGCTGCCAGTGACGAGTAATCGTCGAGGGCCAGAGGGGGGATGCCGGTTGAAGCATCGTCAAAGTTGAAGTACTCCATGCTTGGGGCGGCCGCGGTCGGTCCAAGAGTCCACCTCGCCGCTCCGAAGGTGATCGAGACGAAGAAAAGAAAGACGACAGAAACCCGACTCACATTCAGCCTTCTCACTGTACTTACGAAAGTCGCGTGTCCGACCTCGGTGCCATGGTGGGTCCATCGATGACTCCCAGACGAACAAGAAAACTGGGCCCTGCACGCCCTTCAGTCGACATGGCGCTCTGCTTCAAGCCAGTTGTGCTAGGGCTGTCCTTAGTCAGCTCGTTGCTGACCGAAGTGGACATATCCGAGTACGCCGAAACGCATTATCAAGGTTGGCTAAAGCGTATTCCAGAAGGCTGCGCCTCGGAGTCAAGACCAATTGAATCGTGTCTCCTGTGGGCCTCCAACTCGTGGGGGGTTTTTCTCGCCTCCACCGCCATTCAACAAGATGGGGACGTCACTGGCGCATGGGCCAGGTAGCATTGGTAGCATTGACTTTTCGGCTGGCACGAGGACGGCAGGCCCACCTGCACCCATCTCCACGGAATGTTGTGCAGAAGTCAGTCCACATAGCGCCTGGTTTCAAGTGCTGTGTGGACACATTTTTGGTCTCATTGGGATCATATCGCCAGTAGCGAAAGTTGACTCCCGAGCAAAAAGAGCATGACTTTGGACACCAGAAGATGAGAAAATCCAACCAAATTAGTTTAAGTTGAACCATCGCAAAGAGAAAGTAGCAAAAAGTAATTCCATGACGGGGAATCGAACCCCGGGCTTAACGGATCTGCTGTTTTCACAGGTGAGAGCGTTAAATGTTAGCCACTACACCATCATGGATGTGTTGGTGACCAAAATTGAAGGAGAATAAAATATCTACCTTACTAAATTAGTGTGTGCAATTAGGCCAGGTCAGAAAAGCTTAGCTGCTCCAGCCCAAAACTCCCTATCCCCCACCGCAGGAGCTTTGCCCAAAGCCAATCAACGGAACGTTCACCTCTCCAGTTTTCCACCACTTTCTCTTCAATCTCCAATCTCGAGAAAAGTCTGTCAATTTCTCTCCAAATAGACGTATTCAACAGTGAAAATAAAGCAGAATAATGTCGTCAATGATTTCGGTGGATTGGTGACCGTCCATTGCTAGTCAGGCAAAGTCTGGATGCCCAAAAAACCACAACAAAATATCATGGATTGTCCCAGAACAGCCACTAATCTCCTCGGATATAGACGTCGCAGAGAGTGGACAGAACACTGCACTTCTATTGACATGTTCCAAAAGAATGACTTGATGTATTCGGACAGGAACACCAGAAGAATAGCAGGCCTTGGAGGTCAGTGAATTCTGCCATCCTGCCTCGGCCAAATGATAGGGATCTTGCATACGCCTCATTACATCATTCTCCCTCCTCCTGCTCTCTCATTATCATGTCTTGTCTTTCTCAGAAGCATGAGTGGCTTTCCAGCCTGTACCACGTCATTTGGTTTGACCAGCAGCTTCTCAATTGTCGCTCCGTCCATGTCCCCCTCCACCTTGACGGGGATTTCCAGCTTCATGGCCTCCAGAATCGACACTGTCTGCTCATTTTGGACCCTGTCGCCTTCCTTGACTTGGACCTTCCAGACATTGGCATTCAGTGGTGCTTCAATGGGGAGTATTTCTGGGTCTAGAAGACGTCAGCCGCGGCCGTCGGAGCCAGGCATACATACCGTGCAGCAGTTCTTCAACGGCGTCCATGCTAATCTTACCCGCCTCCTTCTCTTGATTCCACTTTTCGAGAAGCTCTTTCTCGAGTTTGTCCATCTCGGCCTGGGCTTTGCGTTGCCTCGCTCGGATCTCGGCCACTTCCTTCTCGGTCTCCTTCAAGAGTTTGTTGTGTTCTTTCATGTCAAATTCGGTATCCTCGTATACATATTCATAGCGACCACTGTGGAAGGTGGTCATCAAGCCATCATATTCCTCCTCAGTGACCTCATAGAAGGTGATTTGATCAAAGTCCTCAAAGAGCCAAGGTTTCTCTGCGCTGTACCCTCTCTTGTAACCGAGAATATCAGCACCTGGTACAGAGAGGCCGATGTTCATATAACCACCGGGTGATTCGACATTATACAAGGCCATGCAAGATCCGCCCCATCCCACTTGTCCTTCGGGAGTATGCACCCGGGAAGGATTCATCTTTGGGCATTGTATTCGCTGACGCGGATCGATGGGAAGTGCGATGGGGAGAGCAACAAAAAAGCCCACCGCGACCACCATAAGAGATGACTTTGTGAATATTTCACGCAGCTGTCATCACCGTTAGCGGATTCGGGGTGGACGGTGATGGCAGACCAGCAGACCTCTTTCTGTGTCAATGCATTGTTCTTGGCGACAAAATCCAGCGTGTCAGGCAGATATGAAGCATACGGCCTTTGCGTCTCCATGTACCTCTGCAAGCTCTCCCTCTGCTTTCTGCTCTCAAAGGTAATTGGGAGTTTGTATTTCCGACTAGGGAACTTGGCCTCGCTGAGATCACCAAGTTCGGCCTCCAGCTGAAGGAGGAAGTCGAGCATCTTCTGCCGACCAACCTTCATGGAATCGTAGTACAGCATCAGAGAGTTGCCACTCGCCATACCCGTGTGCATGGCGCCGTTCGCGAAAGAGATCTCTCCAGTCGAATCTTTGAGTTTCTGGTACAGGGCAACGGCCCGGCAACGATAATTGAGATCGAAGGATCCATGGCCATAGTCGATGAGAATGAAGTCGTCGCCACCTTGGCGGTAAGATACCAGTGGTTGATTGCCCTTCTCCGGAATCTGGTGGATGACGGCTGAGTCCCATGTTGCGCCCTCCGCTGATCCCGGCTGGCGTGGATACTTGAGCGGAAGCACGTCGTCAAAGCTCGCTTCCCCCCGGCAGCACGCGTCAATCACATGGAGAAAGTCTTCCACTTCTCTTCGCTGAGTGATGGCATCTTCGTAGGAAATCCGCTTGAACCGCAACTTATTGCCAGCTTTCATCTGGCCCAGTCGCCAATAATCGGCTTTGATGATGGTTGTGGCCGAAACGAACCCTCCAAAATCCGGGGCATCGATCGGAAACAAGCATGGGTCGTCTCCCGTCCAATTGAGGGTCCCCAACGGATAGCCATATTCTATCACATTCGAGGGATGGGCACCACCCTCCCCCCCATCCGCTCGCGCCCACTGTGGTTTTGGTCCGATGATACGAATGCCGCCACGCGCCGCATTGTGAGAGATCGTCCACGTGGCGTCATAGAACTCCTCAATGAAGTCGTGTGTGATGAAGCCTTCATCGTAAGGGCCTGGCATGGCAAAGAGATCCCATTCGTCAGGATACGAGGGAATCAGGTTTTGCGGCACCGTGAGCTCCCCATGAATTTCCGGAAGGTCTTTCGTGATGGCCAAAAGGTCGCCGGCGGCCAGAGCTCTTCCCTGATAACCACCGACCGCGGTCATGGGAGCCGTCGATTTGGACCCAAACCACGTCGCGATCGACGGAAGTCCGCCATAGATGGCCAGGTACGACCGGCACCCGCCGCCGGTGGTTTTGCCCATGGTCAGACGCTGACCAGCTTCGACCTTGATTCGTGACCACATGGGCACGGGGTCGCCGTCCAGCTTGACGTCCATGGGGGCACCACACACCGCGACGATTGCGGCGCTCAGAAACTTGAGATCTGGACCGCTTAAGGTGATCTCAATGCCTTCTGTTCCGGGCGGGTTACCGACCAGGGCGTTGGCGATCCGGAAGGCGAAAGGATCCATGGGCCCCGAATGAGAGAAGCCTCTGCCGATGGTGGGCCTCCCGGGCCAGTCTTCGATCAAGGTGTATGCTCCCCCTTGGAGGACGTCGATGGCCGCAGGGGTGTATGGGAAGGTCGTCAAGAACTTGGTCAAGGTCCGGCCGGAGGAAAACGTGCCATCCTTGAGGACGGATGAAAGAAAGTCGATATTCGTGGGCGGTCCAAATATCTCCGAGCCGGCCAGGAGGTCTGACAAGCCTCGGATGGCCGCCTCTCTGTTCGAAGCGTGGACGATGGCCTTCGCCAGCAGGGGATCATAATATGATGTGACCTTGGTTCCGGTGTGGACCCAGGTGTCAATCCTTGATCCGGGGGCGTCTTTCCAGGACACGTGTTGGAGCGTCCCTGGAGACGGGGCAAAATCTTTGGCCGGATTTTCAGCATACACACGTGCTTCGATGGCCGCTCCGACCGGCCTGGTACGCTGTAGACGGTGTAGATAATCTCCATCAAGACCCCCTTGGCCGAGGAGTTCGGCGTCGGCCTGCTTCAGCATGAGTTCCACGAGATCAACTCCATAGCACATTTCGGTGATGCCATGTTCGACTTGGAGTCGGGTATTCATTTCCAGAAAGAAGAAATCGCCAGACTCATCGTCGACGAGGTATTCAATGGTCCCGGCGGAACCATACTTGATCGATTCTGCGAGCCGTGTCGCGGCCGTCCCCAGTTTCTCGCGGAGTTCCGGATGCGTCGTCACAAACGGGCTCGGGCACTCCTCGATGACTTTTTGGTGTCGACGCTGGATCGAGCATTCTCTTTCTCCAAAATGAATGGCCTGGCCGAGGCCGTTGCCGAAAACCTGGACTTCAATGTGGTGCGATGATGGATAAAACTTCTCCATAAAAAGGCCCGCGTTCTTGAAGAGTGTTTCACCCCGGGACTGGACCGTCTTGAACGCCTCGCGTACGTCGGATTCGTCCTGACAGGCCAACAGGCCCATCCCACCGCCACCCGCCGTGGCTTTGAGCATGACCTGCCTCATCAGTTCTCCGCCACCCAGATCGAAGAGGACATGGCTACCGGAAAGCCCAACTTCTTAGCTTCCACCACCGCCTCATCCGCCGAGTGGACGAGGCCGATGGTCCCTGGCACAATGGGAACATCGGCCTGGGCCGCCAGGGCACGGGCGGTGTGTTTGATGCCAAAGTCCTCGATACATTTCGGGCTCGGCCCCACAAACACCATGCCAGCGTCCCGGACGTGTCGGGCAAAGTCAATGTTCTCTGATAGAAAACCATAGCCTGGGATCACGGCGTCGACATTCTTGGATTTGGCGATTTGGACGATCTGTTCTCCATCTGTGTATGCTTTTGACTCGGGCCCGGTGAGTAGCACGGCTTCATCGGCTGCTCCGACGTGAGCCGAGGCGGCATCTGCTGCCGTATATATCGACACGGTATGTATTCCCAGTGTTCTCGCCGTCTTCACAATGCGGACCGCGATCTCTCCTCGGTTCGCGATGAGCAGCGTTTTGAGTTTCTCCATGATTGTTGAGTGGAGAGGGGGTGTTGCTGACCACCTGAGGAAAAAGGCAGATGAACGATAGCCGTGGTGCCACCATCCCCTCGGGGTAGCAATGCAACAGGTCACACCACTACCACCTTGATTGGGTGGAATCCTTCAGGGTTCCCGCATCCCCTATCGAACTTCCTGATATGTGATGGAGACGTGGAGAAGAACGCGGCAGTTCTGTTTCGTTCTTCTCCGCCATGCGCTGACGTATATCTTGACACGTCCACATCTCGGTTTCACTCGAGTCGAGAGCATTTCATTCCTCCTGAACGTCCCTGGCGAACGTTGGAGTGGTGGATTGGAAAGAGAGACTCGGTTTGTTTGATCCTTTCGAGATCGAACCGCTCTCCCCGCCTCTGTTCGTGCCATTGTGGATACATACCATGGCACCGCCGCCAATCAAACACAGAGCACTCCTCAACGTCGACCTTGGAGAAGCTGTAAGGCTCTTGGTGCAGATCAGGTGTCGACCGTGATGACCGTATCGCAGTATGGCAACTATGTTTGCGGTCCCGACTTGGAACTGCTCCCCCTCATCGACCATGCCAACGTGGCCTGTGGCTTCCACGCCGGTGATCCACTCATCATGATGGAGACGATACGCCATTGCAAAGTGCATCACATCAAGGTGGGCGCTCATCCCGGCCTTCCTGATATTCAAGGTCCGTGCCGTGCCGCCGAGTTCGAGTGTCGCCTCTAACCAGCGAGAAGGCTTTGGCCGTCGGGAGATCAAAATGTCCCCGGAAGAACTGACCGCCATGACCATCTATCAAGTTGGCGCTTTGAAAGGTTTCCTCGACCGCGAGGGCGTTCCCTTACACCATGTCAAGCCTCACGGCGTGCTGTATGGAATGATGTGCAGAGATTATGACATTGCCAAGGCTGTCATGGAAGGCATTCCTCCAGGTGTTCCCGTCTTTGGCCTGGCCGGAACGAACATGGAGAAGGCAGCAAATGATCTCGGTATCCCCTTCTGGGCCGAAATGTACGGCGACGTCAAATACAGCAATGACGGAATGCTGGTGATTGACAGAAAGAAAATGCCATGGAATCTGGACGATGTCCGGAAGCATCTCAGCCAGCAACTGAACACGCAATCGGTGACTGCAACAGATGGCAGCATCGTGCCATTGCCTGTCAAGGACTACCCCATCTCGATCTGTTGTCATTCAGATTCACCAGGTTGCCTGGGGATTATCAAGACGACCAAAGAAGTCATCGATGAGTTCAACAGAGAGCACGGCCGATAGGCCATGTAGCCCGCAAGAATGCTATGAATATGTCAGGGCAGGCCAATTTGAATCTCTCTGACGTCCAAAGTTTGCAGCTCGCGTCCCGACTTGTCGATGTTGATTGTATGCCGCAACAGCATAGCTGCTTCTTCTCTCCCACCTAGAACTGGATTCGCCCGTGACGTCTATGGGACAGATGCCAACGGATGAACCAGCCGACGATGCAAGCCTTACAGCCAGAACGATGCTGTGTCGAGGATGTCCATCGACCAACATTCGACGCATAGAACCGTGTCCACCAAGCCGGCAGAATGTGATTGAATGCTGGAAGAGGGTGAACGTTCTGCATCAGGTGCCACCGTGAGCATTCTGAGAAATCAGGCTGGTGACCTCTGTTGGCTCATGAAACAATCTCCAGACTCGGAGTTTTTGCCCCACCTCATCTGTATCATCTTAACGGAGCTGGACAACGCTGTGTCCGTGAGAAGGTATTTAATATCACCAAGACCGTCTCGCGCGACGTGCTTGGTTGCGTCAATTCTGGATCTGGGGATGCTTTCCAGGGCCATCTTCACTCTTTCGTGCTGAGGTTAGCCGCCACATCACTCGTTCGGTGGTGCCAGTCACGATTGACGCGATCGATTTACGCGATCGATTGACGTGAAACCGGATGCACAGAAATGCAGGACAATACTGTAAACGCGGGTTGTGCTATGCCTCCTGACCCAGCTTGATGTCACCGCCAGCACAGTCGTAAGCAGCCATGACAGGCTCGTCATCGGCGAGCAATCCAATCTTGCAACCCCTGAGCCCTGTCAGGAGCGAAAGATTGTTGTGGTGTGGAAGATTTGGTCGGCAGGTCGGTAATCGATTGGGATCAGGCGGTCGCCCATTGGGCGAAGCGATTCCGAAGATCGGGCCTGAGCCGAGGTGACGTCGAGAATCTAGAGCTTATACACTATCTCGCACCCGTGCCACCGTTCTCCAGTTCACACACACTCTTCTTCCGTCTGTCGGTATCGTGGCCATGGCCTCAAAGCACCTGAGCCGACCTCTCTTGAGGCTCTCGGTGCCTGTGCAGCAGTGCCGTTCAATATCGCGACGGCCTCTGGGTGGTCTCACTGAATCACTGCCCACCCGACGACAGGGTTCGGTGCGACCTGGTCGAGGTGTCGTCGTTGCCGGACAGAGGCGTGCACTCTCTTCCAGCTTGCGCCATCGCTCCCCGGACACGGACGAGTCGTTTGACCCGGCGAGCATTGAGCGAGAATCCGACCAAGTCGACGTGTGCATTGTGGGCGCAGGACCCGCCGGGTTGAGTGCCGCCATCCGTCTGAAGCAGCTCGCCAACGACGCCGGCAACGAAGAGTTCAGAGTGGTCGTGCTGGAGAAGGCGGGCGAGGTGGGCGCGCATATCCTGTCGGGGAACGTCTTCGAGCCACGAGCGATTGAAGAACTCCTCCCTGACTGGCTGTCGGAGGACAATGAGAACCGATTCACGCTCGCGACACCGGCGAGCAAAGACCGAATGCGATTTCTGACCAAATCGAGTGCGATCCCCCTCCCCGAACCTCCTCAGATGCATAACAAGGGCAATTATATCATCAGTCTGAGTCAATTTGTGCGGTGGTTGGGCGAACGCGCCGAAGAGGTCGGCGTGGAGATCTATCCCGGCTTTGCCGGTGCCGAAGTCCTCTATGGGCCCGATGGCGCGGTCATTGGGGTCGCCACCAACGACCAGGGCGTGGGACGGGACGGCCAGGCGAAAGCGACGTTCGAGCGGGGGATGGCCTTTCACGCGCGCGTGACCTTGCTGGCTGAAGGGTGCCACGGCAGTCTCACCAAGCAGGTTGTGAACAAGTTTGACCTCCGGAGAGACTGTCAACCCCAGACGTACGGCCTCGGGATCAAAGAGGTGTGGGAAGTCCCGCCAGAAAATTTCCGCAAGGGCGAGATCTCTCATACCCTGGGATATCCCTTGTCCAAGGACGTCTACGGTGGCGGGTGGATGTACCACTTTGGCGACAATCTGGTCAGTCTGGGACTGGTGGTCGGACTGGACTATTCCAATCCTTGGATATCGCCGTACGGGGAATTTCAGAGGCTGAAGTTGCATCCATTTTACAAGTCGGTGCTGGAGGGAGGCAAATGTTTAGCCTATGGTGCGAGAGCGCTGAATGAAGGGGGGTTCCAATCCATCCCGAAATGTGCCTTCCCCGGGGGGGCGCTCATCGGCGACAGCGCCGGTTTCCTCAACGTGCCCAAGATCAAGGGAACGCATACGAGTATGAAGTCGGGCATGCTGGCCGCCGAGGCGGCCTACACGGCTTTGACCAGCAACCCGGCCCCCGGCAGCGTCTTCCTGTACAATTACGAGGACTCGCTCCGGTCGAGTTGGATCTGGCCCGAGCTCAAGGCCGTTCGCAACATGAGACCGTCGTTCCACAATCCGCTCGGCCTGTACGGCGGCATCATGTACTCCGGCCTCGAGGCGTTCGTCTTCCGGGGCAAAATGCCGTGGACGCTGAAGCACAAGAAGGCCGATTGGGCGACCACCAAGCCGGCCGATCAATGTCCCAAAATTGACTATCCCAAGCCAGATGGACAAATCACCTTTGACATTTTGACCAGCGTCTCCCGGACCGGGACGAATCACGAGGAGGACCAACCGGTGCATTTACAAGTCAAGGACTGGGACGCCCACGCCAAAAAAGAATGGCCTCGCTTCAAAGGAATGGAAAATCGCTTCTGCCCAGCGGGTGTGTACGAGTATCCCGAAGATGACACAAAGGACCTCGGGGTGAGGTTTCAGATCAATTCCCAAAAGTTCGTTCTCCTCTCCCGCTGTCGATCCCGTGCTGACCGTCCATCACAGTTGTATCCACTGTAAAACTTGCGACATCAAGGCGCCCAGCCAGGATATCAACTGGCAGACTCCGCAGGGAGGGGAGGGCCCGAAATACGCTTTGACTTGAACAAGAGCTGACTCAAAAGTTGATCATCGCAGCCGTGTCAGTGGCACCCTCACGGCCTCATCAGAGTTGTTCCCCTAGCCAGCTATTTCTGTCAGGTTGAGAAGATCCTGTACCATGTCCCGAATTCCTGTTCACTCTCACTCTCGTAGATGATCATCTGGGGTTGGTTGGTGGTCGCAGTCAAAACCACTGACCCTGGTTTGTGGTGCGTCGAAAAGGCGACATGTGATTGGGTGAGGACGTGAGACCGCCGATCCCAACCCGGTCACGCCAAGAGTCAGGGTGCCCCCTGGAAGCATAGGTGTGAGTCATCACCCGGTGCAACTGTTTATTGACTGACGGACTGACTGAACAGCATCAGCTGCAGGCTGCGCCCACGACTTCAGTATCGGCGTTCGACAACATGAAGCGCGGTAGACATTTTCGCCGCTAAGAGTACGCATTTTCGCCGCTAAGAGTACGCCGCAAAAGAATGCCTTTGGCGTCGGCAGTTCTCTGATCCCGTGTGGCACCGGGAGGGAAAAGGGTGTTCACTCTCTGTCACGTGAGTCACGTGAGTTTCGCTCACTTTGCCTCACTCCCTCGGCCCGCTAGACTCCTTCTGGTCACGGCAGCAGCTGCTATTCCTGCTCCGGCACGGCGCGCCACAGAAGGGAACAGCATCCTCTGCCCACCACCCTCGGTGCCGTGGGTGCGTCTGCACACACGCATGGGGCGCAGTCGACATGGATGCATGGGGCAGGCTGGGAAAGGGGCTACAGCCAGATAAGCTGCGCGATAAGTGGACGTCCTGGCGCGCTTTGGTTGCAGTTGGGCGCCAACCGCGGGCCAGGGTGACGAAACTAGTGCAGAGTAGCAGGGGCTAGCGTGAATGCCGATGGCGGGGTGTGGCGGGCGGCCTGCAACTATATAAGCTGGCTGTCCTCCCATTCCGAAGCGCCTGGATTTTCTGACACTTTTTGGCTTGGCATCCCGCCCCATCACCGCCATCATCCTCAGGCTTCCGCGCAACATCGCAGCCTGCATCCTCTCATCTCTCCGGCCTCGACTCGACTCTTTCTGATCGTGCGTTGGCCATCTGGCGCTCTGCTCCTTCTCAGACGGCGCCTTTCCGTTCTCTATTAGCGCTACTTGAAGGAGAAGAAATCTTTAGACAGTCTGCACTTTTCCGCAATCGTAATTTCACATCCGAATCATCTGCTTCCTCGTGGCCGTTTCTACACCTCCGGGCGACTCACTGGCTGGCTGGCTCTCCTCCTCGACTGCGTCTCATCTGTCGACGCCGGCTGATCTCATCGTCACCGCGTCCGTTCGACACCGACCACGAACCGCCGCTGCCGGGGTCTGTCCGCTGCGAGTAGGGCAGTTTGTTGTTTGTAGGGGAGACATTGAGTTGTTCATCTCCCGCATCTCGGTACGATCTACACCACATCCACCTGCGTTCCACCGTCCTCGGACGACATCTTGTCGTCCCCGCCACCGACACTACTTCCCGCCGTCGTCGTCGGGTCGAAAGCATCGGGCGCCGGCCGTGAATCGTTCGCATTCACCGCCTTCTCTCGACGACTTCATCTGTTCGCGCACAACGGTCACCTAACGTCTCTGATTCCGTCTAGACTGCCTCGAGCGATCGATCATCCTTGACCGCCGGTCGACAGAAAACTCCACGGGCCCGTACGTGCGACGAGTCGACCGCACTCTGCGTCGACCTCACGATTTGCCACCATGGAATCACTGACCACTCATCCGCAAAACGCGCAACAGGCCAAGGCCTTCACCTCTCCCGCGTCGCTGTCATTCCCTGGCGGTGCTGGGGACTTGACGCCGCCCTCCTCTGAGAAAGACGGACACAACCTCAATGGTGGCTCCTACGCAGATGGGAAGATGAACGGCCCGCCACCGGCAGGCAATGCCGTCCAGGGACCGCACACCCCGAGCGCGACTCCGGCCGCGGGCGTGAGTGGTATTGTGCCGACCTTGCAGTGAGTATACTCTGTAGCCCCTGGTTGGCGGCCGACGTTAACGGCGTGTGCCAAAGAAATATCGTCGCCACGGTCAATCTGGACTGTCGTCTCGATCTCAAGACCATCGCGCTGCACGCACGCAACGCGGAGTACAATCCAAAGGTAAGTCAGCCCAGCCTCCTCCTTTTCCGGCCTCCACCCGGCTGACGGACCCGGCCAGCGGTTTGCTGCCGTCATCATGCGAATTCGGGATCCCAAAACGACGGCCCTCATCTTCGCCAGTGGCAAGATGGTGGTGACGGGTGCAAAGTCGGAAGATGATTCGAAGCTGGCGTCTCGCAAATACGCTCGGATCATCCAGAAACTCGGATTCAATGCCAAGTTCACCGACTTCAAGATCCAGAACATCGTCGGGTCCTGCGACATCAAATTCCCCATTCGTCTGGAAGGGCTTGCGTCCAAGCATCACCCTTTTAGTTCGTACGAACCCGAGTTGTTCCCGGGTCTCATCTACCGCATGATCAAGCCCAAGATCGTCTTGTTGATCTTTGTCAGCGGCAAGATTGTCCTCACCGGTGCCAAAGTGCGCGAGGAGATCTACCAGGCCTTTGAGCAGATCTATCCGACGCTATCGGATTTCCGCAAAGTCTGAATGCGGAGATCGTCGCGGTCGCCTGTTCTCTCCCTACCCTCGCTTGTACCAACAGAATCACTCCCCCCCGGGTCTCCTCCCACGCCGCCCTCGCGGCCGGACGAGGGAGTAAAGAGCATCTCGGCGCGGCACATCTGGCTTGGTCACGCTTCTGCCGACCTCGCTTCGATACAACATTACTTTTTTGCTTTTTACCACTGTCATGAATACCTACGAGCATTGCACGGCGTCTTTTGAGCGACACATCCTTTATCAGCTTTTGCACCATGGCGGTGGTACAGGGCTATGACACAATTAGACATCGGTCTTATCGACCAAACGGCGTGGGCGGTATCGTGCGCTGGTCGAGTGCCGTCCAGCTTCTCTGCTACTGCTTTTCTTTCGGATCAAAATTGGTCGGGGTCTACTACAAGGCGTCAGCCGTCTTTGGCGGCGATACAAGGGTTCCATCCGACGGTACTGATCGGTCCTGTTCTTGGGGCGACGCAGGTGGCATTCTGCCATGCAGGCCAGCAGGCAAGAAGGATCGGACGACGAAGCGTCCAGAAAAGAAACGAAAAAAGTTGAGGGGTGGCCTGATCATCGTAGTCGATGCTTTCATTCCTCCCGAGCTTAAGACTCGTTGACAGTGAGCATGACAGCATTATATGATAGCTGAATATAACTCTCATCCCTGTGGTCGCTATTCTCCGCCAGTTTGACTTTTCATCTTGTATCGTAATATTTTATCTCCCCGATTTATAGTACCAGTCCTTTGGCATCACCTTGGGGGTAGCGTTTTGAAGGAGAGTCACGTGGCAAATATGTGCCTTTGGACCATTGTGTGAAATTGGTAGGCTTTGTGTACTTAATTCATCTAAATAGGTAACATCGAACCATCTCGCCGCTTTCACCACCTTTAACCTTTCTGGCTTCCTCTTGACCAGTTCGTACCCTTCCGAGTTCAATCGTCAGGCTCGCCGAAATTAAGAAGTCTCTCTTGGTGGGCAGGCTTCACTCGTTCATAGAGTGCCACGGTCATTTATCGCTCGAGGCTTGAGGCAAGCCTCGGACCGATCTTATCACAAGGATATGTAGGCTCAAAAATGATGGACGAGGAGCCACGACAGTACAAAACACAAAGGCAGCTTGTTGTGAGGGTGAAGGTGAGCGTGGCGAGTGGGTGAGCAGCTATGAAGGAAAAGAGCATAGATGGATAGAATATAATGCCCGTTGGATCATGAGCCTGCCAGTTGGCACCTCGCCATTGCTCCTGGCCGGGGGCGCTGTCGTGAACGCTGTCATAAACCCGGTCGTGAGATCCAGACCAAGTAAATAGGTGTCCGACCTCCTTCAACTCAAGCACCACACGGCCAAGATCAGCCCGATTTACTACTTCCGACTTCATGCAGCTGCCGTTGTCCTCGCAAGTTCTTCCTCCAAAATCATCCCCTTCTTCCCTGCACGGCTGCCGTCGTCACATCCCAGGAAATCCACCACGGCCGCCTCCCATCGCCACAGCTCCTGCAGGTCAGGTTCAAGATGTCCTTCGATCGCATCGACGATCTTCTCGCCGATGACCGGGAAGAATTTAAAGCCGTGACCGCTGCCGCCCGTGGCGATAAAGAGCGATGGATGCCCCGGGTGGTGAGTGATGAGAAAGTCGCCCTTGGGCCTGTCGAAGAAATGTGGTCAACCTGATTGGGCAAATCAAGGTGAAAGGAGAAAAAGGTCAGGAGATCACAGATGACTTACGTATCGCAGTACCAGCATACTCTTGTTCGGGCAAATGGACGGTCTGCCATGTGCGGGACGAGCTCGCGCAAGAATTGGCGACACGCTTCTTCTGCTTCTGCTGGGATCGAGATGCCAACTTTGGGCACGCTGACTTCGTCGTCTTCTCGTTGCGGCTGAGACTGGTCATTTGGCCGTCTCCGGACGCGGACTGGATTTCGATATCCAAACCCATGTCGGGCCACCTTGAGCTTTTGGCCCCGTGGTGGAATGATAAACATTCCTCGGCTCATGTTCATCACCGTCGGCCTCCCTCCGAGAGCTTGCTGCTCCTCTTCGCTGATGTCTAAATAGGCCATCGCTTGACCAGTCGCGAGACATCGGCCTTGGAGATCTACCAGCGAAGGACTCCATGCACCGGCGGCCAGGATGGTCAAGTCCGCCAGCACCTGCTCGCCTCCTTCAATCTCAGCGCCGATGCATTTGGCGGCCGCGTCAAACAGTAATTCCTCTATCGGACATCCACTTCGGACCTGGACCCGATCCTGGCCTTCGTTCTGCACACGCCGAAGCGCATACGCCACCGAGGCCTCTGCATCTGCCCAGCCACTGTTCCAATTGGCGTAGCCACTGTCGCCGCTGACCTCGTCGTACCCTGTCGCCCGCTTTATCGCATCGCGATCGCTCAGCTCCTCGATCTTGGCCCCGTCAATCTTCTTCCGGACTGTTCCCTCCTCGCCCTCCTGCTCGGCCAGACTCTTCACATTCTGCAATGACTGGAGGACATAGTCTTCGGCGCCCGCATCGGCCGTCAGCACGTACCCGGGCTCATGGTACCGGCCTTGGCCGCCCCATCCCTCGTCGGATGTGTCGCGCCACAGCTGTTGCGCCGCGAGCACCAGCGCCGCATAGGGCTTGGATGCATAGTCGGCACGCACAATCCTGCTGGAGTCAACCGACGAGCCGAACGGGTTCGGAAGACTGGGACTGGCGTCGAGGATCGTGATCCGGCTGGATGAGTACAACGGACGCTTGAGGAGAGCGAGGGCTGTCGAGAGGCCGAAAACGCCGGCGCCAATGATGAGGATGTGAGAGGGGGGTGAGCTTGCACGGTCAGCCATTTTATCTTTAATTTTCGACCATGTAGGACCTGGCATGCGCGCCCTTACCTTCAAGTATTCTAATCACTTGCTGGCATGGGTACCGCGGGCTTCTCCGCAAGGATCCTGGATCACTGAAGATTAGATTAGATTGACCGAGCTCCATCTGTCACAAATTGCAGGACAGTCACTGCATTGAAGTCCACATCAATCTCACCTGGCCGCGGCTTGCTGCATTCAGATGTTCTCATCCACCCAGAGCATGGCCAAAGCTTGGATGCTGTCCATGCCGTTGCCGCAGTCCGCTGTCCCTCATCTGGCCCGTTCACTATTCGCGAAGAGAGCTTCATGCCAATCTGAAGCGCGTATAGTTGTTGCTACTAGTGGTGCTGCTGGTAGTGCTAGCCGAGATCTGTCGCTTTCCTCTCGACGTCACGCCTCCACGGTCTCCAGCAGGTTGCCTTCGTCTCCTGCACGCAGGCATCCAGTCCAGCGCCGAGCAGCGGCGCCGGTCGAGGAATTTGCACCACCGTCGCGACCCCCGCGCCCGTTCAGCACATATTTTATGGGTGTTTCCATGTTTGGGTTCATCCTCGCCACATACATTTCCTACAACTACGTCAAGTACGTCCAGGATGTGGCCCGGTACGCGAAAATCGACTTGCCTCAGGACGCCGATGTGTCCGGCCGCTGGAAGGATTTGACGCGAGATTACGATGATGAGGTCGACTTGAGCGAGAAGCTGATGTTGTTGAAGTGGAAGAGGAAGAGACTCGTCAGTGAGGCGTCCGGAGACGTCCTCGAAGTCAGTGTCGGGACCGGAAGGAATATGGACTTGTACGATTTGAGGCCCTACGACGAGCGGGAGAACGAAAGTACGGGCCGCAGCAGGAGGAGGATCATACGCAGTTTCACATTTAACGATCAGAGTGAGGTTATGGCCGCCCAGGCGGAGAGAAAGTTTGAGGAGATGCAGGCACGCAGGAGTCAGATTGAAAGGTTCAGAGGCAAGGTCGACTTTGTCGTCGGTGATGCCGGCATCAAGGGCGTCATCCAACGTCCCGACGGCGGCTTCGACACGATCGTACAGACGATGGGCGTCTGCAGTATGGCCGATCCCGTCTCGTTCTTGAGGAGGCTGGGCGAGTTGTGCCGGCAGCCTGGAGAGGTGAAGCCGGGTCGGGTTTCGGCCGGAGATGACAAGGACGGCGACGACGGCGACAACAACGACAACATGGGTGGGAAGATCTTATTGTTGGAACATGGGAGGTCATATTACGACTGGTTGAATCGGGTTTTGGACGACGGGGCCAAGATGCACGCCGATCATTACGGCTGTTGGTGGAATAAGGATGTCGGGAGGATTGTGAAAGAGAGTGGGCTGGTTGTGGAGCGGATCAAGAGATATTATTTCGGAACCACCTGGGAGATTGTATTACGACCTGCGCCCAAGGACAAGAAGTGAGCAGACCGCGGTTGGATGGACGGAAGGACTCAGTGCCTTGCTGTCATCAGAGTTGCAATATGGCGTGGGATGGCCCTGTGCAGTGGGATCCGATCTGGCAGTGCCGTCGCCAGCGTCAACGCGCCCAACATCCAAGATCTCTCCGGCTGTGCTTCCTCGGGACGACGCACAGGTCGACAGGGCAATTATCCATCCTCGTCCGGGAAGAAACGATGCAAGAGACAAGCCATCAAATTGCTTGGACATGGTTGTCCGGAAGTTCCCTTAAAAGAGGTAGGTGTGAATGGTTACATGTGAAGCGACGGCACACGATAAGACGAGATGGAAGTCGATTGGTCTCTGCGAGACTATACTCGAGGCAGTCTTGAACCCAGCCGTCGATGAAACCCCGCCACCCAACAACCAAGTGATATCGGCGCTTTGCCAGCCAACGAACAAGAGGAGAGACCGGACTTGCAAGACCGATGTCAAAAGGACGAGTGCGTACGTACTCAGCTCATCTCGGCACAGGCCCAGCAGCGACCCGTGGGGATCTTCAGGGCCGTCTGGATTTGGCAATGACTCGAGCTTTGGCAAGGTCTGGCTCGCTGGAAACGCACGGCGCGGTCTGCCTCTGGTGACGGACTGGCTTCTATCAACGCTGCATCACGCGAGAGGATCTCTCATCGGACCATTCGACAATTGCTCGCCCTGACTGCTGCATTCAACAAGGCGTTCAAGGGGCCTGGTTCAGCCGCACCGACCGAGGTCCATTATCTTCACGCGAGCTCGGTCCTTTCCGATGGCGGCAATATCGGGTGCAGCAGCCAGAGCAACAGACAGACGTCTGAGCAGGTGAAATGACGTCAGAAATCTCCAAGTCAAGGTATGTGCGCAAAGTTTAAAAAAAGGGAGCCAGGTGAAAAAAAAAAAGTTGCCATTCCCAGTGAAAGAGAGCTCATGATTGGCTGAAGACACTCTCCCCCCCTTCTCCCCTGCGGAGCCCCTGAACCGTGCAGGATGCGGGAATGCAGAATGGCATGCACAGTGGCAGCGGTGGCGCCCCGAGGTTGGCGCGGAGGGGACTGGGTCCTCATCACTAGCAGTTCCAGAAAGCCGCCCGAGTTTGGCGCACCCCGACCTCAGTCACAGTGGCAGTCCACATCTGCAGGATTGTCCACAAGCGCCGACCCGGCGCGCCCTCGGCACAGTCCACGTCCAAACTCGCTGGCGACCGGCTGCGACGATGACACACTGCACCGGCTCTGATCCAGCGAGCATCGACCGAGCGGCGCTGCCGGACTGCTTAGCGTGTGCAGCAGTCAGCCTGCGAAACGACTAACAGAGGGTATGCCTGCTTGCATGTCCGACATGGCCACCCGCCGCCCCAGCAGACTGACGACAACGACAACGACGACTACTACCGAGCTGGCTCAGTCCGTCCGTCAATAATCGCTATTCTGCTCAATCTAGTAAGCTGTGTGCTGGGGGATGGTGCGTTGGCCAGGACTCCCATTGGTCGGTCTTGCAGCAGGCGTGACTGCGAGAGACGTGCACGAGACCAGCTTTATGTCCAGCGAAGCGTGCTTGGAGTCGAGAGTGATTGGGCTGGTAAGTCGTCTTCAGTCAATCTTCACCCACATCAACAATGCCGCTGCTCGCCACATTGACGACGGGACCGGAACGGACGCAGCGAATTTTTCTCACACCACCAAGCTTTTAGTCACGTCAAGGCCAAGGTCAAAGGTACAGTCACAAGCGTGGGTGTCGGCAATCTGACTTCTGGTAAAAGCCTGCCCCAGGTGCGCCCGTGTGTCGACGGGGAGCTGCGGCAAGGTCAGCCAGGAAAAATTTGACCAGGGGAGAGACGTCCACACGCGTCGCCATGACCAGCACCTTGCCTGGGCTGGCGTAGCTGCTGCTTCCTAACGCTGGACTTATGCCTGCTCACCACCCGCTGGGGCCTATTTGACTTCACTCAGAGCAATCGCGAATCCCGGTTGGCTGGGAATGTGGTGCCCTCTCGGATCTGGGCCTCCACTACCAGGCCTTCGTCGCATGTCAATTGCACGCTGCTCACGGCCACTATTCTCTGCGGCTGGCCGTTGCCTGCCGTCGGCGGGTGCCCACCCGGTCCAGCGACACCACAGCACGCCTCCTTCTCTCACTCTGCCCTACGAGTCCGCCACAGGGTGCGGGCTGTTTGTTTTCTCACTCCAGCTCTTTTCTGCGCCTCTGACCATTCCGAGTCTCTTTGTTTTGCGCTCGGCCTCGTCGACTCCTTTGCCCACGCTCTTCCGGACCTCTTTGCGGCGGCCGTCCTGATACATTCTTCTCCCCTTGCTGACGCCTGCGCCCAGCCGCCACATCTTCCGTAGCAGCCTTGAAGTGGTCGACTAGGCCGAGAATAGCGCCGCCAACTGCTGCTGTGCTGCTGCTGTGCCTGCGACGGCCACATCTTTCACAGGGCCACACTGTCGACGTTCGCCATCAGCATCACAAAACCTCATCGACAATCCAGCAGCATTTTCGTCGCCCGTCAGCTTACCGCCATTTATCCTCGCGACCATATCACTAGCCAGCGGCTTGACTAGCCACGAGATCTTCGACGCAAGGAGGCGAATGCGCAACGTCCGGCCGAAACTGTTCAAACCCTGACCCGGCTGCATATTTTCGTGCGCGCTGATTGCTCCGCGCCGGCTCCTTGCATGCAAAACCCATTCCAGCTGACTCGCACCACCAATCAGTCGTCGCCGAGTTCTGCATCATCTGTCACATTTGCGATCCTACTCCCATCCGGTCGCAGCCTGAATCATCACCAGCAACATTTCGCTACACCACCTCCCGCGGCGCTCCCTCTCCTCCGTTATACAAC